>ERZ1504231.40-NODE-40-length-71588-cov-12.641676_pt1 | contig 71588 bp, 38 predicted proteins | sample MGYA00571885_ERZ1504231 | MGnify/ENA primary metagenome ERZ1504231 (study PRJEB39906, sample SAMEA3182103) | gut metagenome | biome: human; feature: gut; material: Stool; isolation source: human stools | place: Canada | collected 2013-02-19 ...
TTCCGATGCCTTTATCATTAGTTTCCCACGGCCGTGGAGAGATCTCTTCATGGCTGTGGTAGTATCTTTTCACGGCCGTGGTAGGAATTCGCCACGGCCATGAAGAATGTACTATATAGGTAGCAAAGATAAACTATATCAGGGAGAAAAGCAAAGTATTCCTACTTGTTTGAGGTATTTGTATGCCTTGTTCTATCTGATAGAGGAATGTGTATTTTTATATAGGAAGAAGATCCTATATGAAGATGTTTATATAGAAATATATAAAAAGAGATTTATTTGTGGAGCGTATTCTTATTCGGAGTATTCCACACCTTCGTCTGATCGCACACAATATCCATCCATTGGTCACCACATTTAATCTTGAAATCTCCTTTTTCCAGTCTCCATTTACCGTCATATCCTACAAATGCCAGATCGCTTCCTTTCAGTTTCAGCATAACAGTCTTTGTTTCTCCTGGCTTCAGAGAGACCTTTTCGAAGTTTCGTAAACGAATATTGTCCGGTGTACTGCTTGCCACTAAGTCCTTAGAGAACAATAACACACTCTCTTTTCCGGCAACTTTGCCCGTGTTGGTTACGTCAACTGTGAATATCAATTCATCGTCAGCATTAAAAGTCGGTTTATTTACTTTTAGGTTGCTGTACTTATAATTAGTATAACTTAATCCGAAACCGAACGGCCATTGAATATCCATCACCGAGTCATAATTGTAGTTACCTCCCATTTGCCCCATGTTTTCGCAAGGCTTGTAGTCATAAGTCGCCAAGGCATTGATTAGTCGGGGATAGGTGAACGGCATTTTTCCACTGAAGTTGGCATCACCGGCCAATAAGTTAGCAAGTGCATCGCCACCGTAATTGCTTGGCAACATGATGTTGACAACCGCTTTAGCTAAAGGCACTATATCGTTGATAATGCGCGGACGTCCCTGATTCAGAATCAGGACAATAGGTTTGCCCGTACCAGCCAGAGCCTTCACCAGATTTCGTTGGTTTTCCGATAATGTAAGATCAGTCAGATTACCCGGAGTTTCGCAATAAGAGTTTTCGCCGATGCAGGCGATGATAATATCCGCTTGTGCTGCCGCTGCCACCGGTTTTTCAATTTCCGGTTTGTTCTCTTCCCACCAGTTATCGTTCTTATAAGGGGCGTAGGTCACTCCCGGTTCATAGATAATATTCTCTTTTCCATATTTCTCACACAAAGCCTCGTAGATGGTATGATATGCCTGTGCATATTCATCAGCAACGTGTCCTTGCCAGCTATACGACCATCCGCCATTCAGACAACGCATCGAGTTTGCGTTCGGCCCGGTCAGAAGAATCTTTTTGCCTTTCGCTATCGGCAGGATATTTCCGTCATTCTTTAGTAACACTTCCGATTCCTCGGCGGCCTGCAAAGCAACAGCTGCAAATTCCTTAGAACCGAACTTGTCATACTTCTTAATGTCCCAATATGGATGGTCGAACAATCCCAGACGATATTTCAGACGCAACACACGGGCTACTGCATCGTTGATGCGTTCCATCGATACCTCTCCTTCTTCAATCAACTCTTTCAGATAATCGCAGAAACTCACTTCGTATGGAACCATCGACATGTCGATACCGGCATTGATGGCAATCTTGACAGCCTCTTTCTTGGTGGCAGCGATGTGATCCCGGGTACAGAGATTGTTAATGTCCGCCCAGTCTGTAACAATCAGTCCGTCCCAGTTCAAGTCTTCTTTCAGCCATTCGGTCAGCAACTCACGGTTGGCGTGAAATGGCAGTCCGTTGTCAACACCGGAGTTTACCATTACGCTCAATGCACCCTGACGTACAGCGGCAAGGAAAGGAGCGAAATGTTTTTCACGCATATCACTGCGTGAGATGGAAGACGGAGTACGGTCTTTACCGGAAACAGGTACACCGTAACCCATATAATGCTTCATGCACGCAGCTACATGGTATTCTCCGATACGGTTCGGGTCTTCGCCCTGAAAACCTTTCACGGCCGATACACCCATTTCTGCGTTTACATAACAATCTTCACCATAATTCTCCCACATACGTGCCCAGCGCGGGTCGCGGCCTAAGTCGACTACCGGGGCGAACGTCCAGGGGATGCAGCCTGCTTTGGTTTCATAAGCGGAGATTTCGGCACCTCTTCTCGTTAGCTCGCGGTTGAAGGTGGCTCCCATGTTGATGCCTTGCGGAAACATCGTTCCGTCCAATGTGTAAGTCGTTCCATGAATCTGATCTACCCCATAGATGCAGGGAATACCGATCTCCTTCATCGATTTTTCCTGTATCTGTTTGATAGCTTCCGCCCACTTCTCCTTTTTTTGTGCTACCCCTAAAGGAACATTCAACAGGGAGCCTACTTTATATTTGCCGATAACAGTGTCGAGCATTGCCTCGCTAAGGCAGAACCCCTTTTTGCGACTGGTTTCAAGATCAGAAACCACATCAATGGTGATTTCACACATCTGACCGATCTTTTGTTCGAGAGTCATTTTCTGAAGCCATTCCCGGATGTTAGCTTCAATAGCCGGATCAGCCGGGATGGCAGGAGAGGTTGTCTGTGCATGGGGCGCAAGACAAGTACCGGCAAAGGCTGATACTAATACCATTTTCTTAATGCTTTTCATGAGTTGATATTTTTAGAGTAAGACTTAAATCCTATTACAAATGTAGGAAGATTTGCAATCACCCGAAAGGGCGAAATGCAATTGAATACAAATCATGCCCCAATAAGATACATTCTGTGCGTATGAGTAAAACATTTGGCAGACCGGGTGTGAACGAAATACCGTATTTCTCTGGTGAAAAACATCTACTTTTGTACTGTCGGCTGACAGAAGATGTTTAACTCTTAAATTATATAATATGCGAAACGCTTTATTTCTTATTTCCATCTTACTTTGTTCCGTATGCGAGGTATCGGCACAGGGGTACAATAACCCTGTAATCTCCGGTTTCCATCCTGATCCGAGTGTTTGTAAGGCAGGGGATGATTATTACCTGGTCAACAGCAGTTTTCAATATTTTCCCGGAGTGCCTTTGTTTCACAGTAAAGACCTTGTGCATTGGGAGCAGATAGGAAACTGTCTGACCCGTCCGTCCCAACTCAATCTGGCTGATGCCAATTCGGGAAGCGGTATTTTTGCTCCTACCATCCGCTACAACGATGGAATATTCTATATGATTACTACCAATGTCTCCGGCAAGGGAAACTTTCTGGTGCATACCACCGATCCCCATGGCGAATGGTCCGAACCAGTTTGGTTGGAGCAAGGAGGCATCGATCCTTCGCTTTATTTTGAAGACGGCAAATGTTTTATGGTCAGCAATCCGGGTGGGTACATCAACCTGTGTGAGATTGATCCCATGACAGGCAAACAGCTTTCTTCTTCCAAAAGAATATGGAACGGCACCGGAGGCAGATATGCCGAAGGTCCGCACATTTATAAGAAAGACGGCTGGTACTATCTGCTGATTTCGGAGGGCGGTACGGAATTGGGACATAAAGTAACCATTGCCCGCAGCCGTTACATAGATGGCCCTTATCAGGGAAATCCGGCAAATCCTATTCTGACTCATGCTAACGAGTCGGGACAATCCAGTCCGATTCAGGGAACCGGACATGCCGACCTGGTGGAAGGTACTGATGGTTCCTGGTGGATGGTTTGTCTGGCGTACAGAGTGATGCCGGGTATGCATCATACGTTAGGTCGTGAAACTTATCTGGCTCCGGTGCGGTGGGATAAGGACGCTTGGCCTGTAGTCAATGGTAACGGAACCATTTCTTTGAAGATGGACGTGCCTACCCTGCCTCAACAGGAAATGAAAGGCAGACCGGAACGAATAGACTTTAAAGAAGGACGACTTTCTCCCGAATGGATTCATCTGCAAAATCCCGAAGCGAAGAATTATACTTTTACCAAAGATGGAAAACTTCGTTTGATAGCGACTCCCGTTACGTTAAGCGACTGGAAAAGCCCTACCTTTGTTGCCTTGCGGCAAGAGCATTTTGATATGGAAGCATCCGTTCCGGTAGTCTTGCAGAAAGCCGGAGCGAATGATGAAGCGGGAATTTCCGTCTTTATGGAGTTTCATTCTCACTACGATTTATTTGTCCGCCAGGATAAAGATCGGAAACGTTCTGTTGGCTTGCGATATAAACTAGGAGAGATTACCCATTGTGCCAAAGAAGTTTCTCTGCCGGTGGATGGTGAAGTGGAATTGGTGGTGAAGTCGGATATCAATTTCTATTATTTCGGTTATAAAGTGAATGGAATATATTATGACCTGGGTAAGATGAATACGCGTTATCTAAGTACTGAAACAGCAGGTGGATTTACCGGAGTTGTCTTGGGACTTTACGCTGTATCGGTTTCTAAAGAATCAAAGATGTATGCTGATTTTGAGTGTTTTAAGTATAAAGGGAAACAGGGAGAAAACAAATGAATCCCCTTTATAAAACAAATTCACCCCATCGTTTCCAAAACGCTCCCTATATGAATAACATTACAGAGGTGAAGTTACATGCCGAATACATAATTTTGTGGTGTAGAAACAAAATATGTTTTGATGAGACGAGGTTAACGATTTTAAATTTAATCTAATAGTATATGAAGAATATGGAAAAACAGTCATTCAATGATGGATTATTTAGTCCATCGGGTATTAAACGAGTCATATTTATGCTGGGGTTATTGACTACCTCTTTTATATCATGTGTTTTAAATTAACTATTAAACAATATACCATGAGTAAACACTTTTCTTTAAGATGCACATTTGTGCATCTCTTTAGCTTTGCGGTAATCATTCTGTTATGTTTGCCGATAATGTCTGTGAAGGCTGTTCCTTCACAAACTTCAACTGTCAGTGGTGTAGTTATCTCGGGCACTGATGAGTTGCCTTTGGTGGGGGTTAGTGTCTTGGTGAAGGAGACAGCCAATGGAACAATCACCGATATAGATGGAAACTTCAAGCTGAATGTGGTGTCCGGACAGACTTTAGTCTTCTCTTATATAGGATACGTTACGCAGGAAATCGTTGTGACGGATCAGAAATCGCTCAATGTAATATTAAAGGAAGATACCGAAATTCTTGATGAAGTAGTGGTGGTGGGTTATGGTGTGCAGAAAAAGAAACTGGTGACCGGTGCAACGGTGCAGGTGAAGGGTGAGAGTCTTGCCAAGATGAATACCAATAGCCCTTTGCAGGGGATGCAAGGACAGACACCTGGGGTGAACATTTCTTCCACTTCCGGTCAGCCGGGCTCGGACATGAAAGTCAGTATTCGTGGTCTGGGTACTGTCGGAAATTCTAGTCCACTGTATCTTATTGATGGTGTGGGCGGTGATATTTCCACCTTGAATCCTGCCGATATAGAAAGTATCGATATATTAAAGGATGCAGCTTCGGCAGCTATTTATGGTGCTCAGGCTGCCAATGGTGTAGTGTTGATTACCACAAAATCGGGCAAGGAAGGAAAGGCGCAAATTTCCTTTGATGCCTATTACGGTGTGCAGACAGTGGCCCGGAAGATAAATATGCTGAACGCAAAAGAATACATGACCATTATGGACGAGCAGGCAGTTAATTCCGGAAATACACCTTATGATTGGAGTTCATTTCGGAGTATTTATGATGCTAATGGAAATGTACACGACACGGACTGGATAGACTCGATGTTTAAAGATAATGCCAGAACGCAGAGTTATACATTGGGTATCACCGGAGGTTCGCAGACTTCCACTTATGCCTTATCGTTGGGGTATATGAGTCAGGAAGGAGTAGTGGGCGGTAAGGACGTTTCGAACTATGAACGTTACAACTTCCGCATCAATTCCGAGCATAAGATATTCAAGGATTCGGATTTGCTGAAAGTGGGCGAGCAGGTCAGCTTCGTCTACAAAATGAACAATGGCATTTCAGTATCCGACCAATATAACAATACTTTGCGCGGTGCATTTGCCACTTCGCCGCTTGCTCCAATCTATAGCGATAACAATGCTTATGATTCTTCTTATAACGATACATCGAACTCCGATTGGTATAACGGTGACGGCAATCCTTACGGTTCAATGATGACCAACAGCAACAACGAGAACAAGACGGCCACATTCTCCGGCAATGTATATGCCGAACTGCAACCGGTCAGGAACTTGAAGTTGAGAAGCGTATTCGGAGCAGTGTACGGTTCTTCGGAATACCGTAGTTTCAATCCGCTTTATCAATTCTCAATTTATACTTATAATACGACCCGTACATCAGCCACCCAAAATATGAATCATTCTTTAGGAATGACCTGGACTAATACGGCTGCTTATGACTGGACATGCGGCAAACATGCATTCAATGCTTTAGTCGGAATGGAAGTATATCGCTATTCTGGTACTTATCTGCAGGCCAAAACCGGAGCATTGAGAGAAGGCTTTGACGATTGGGATCATGCCTATGTAGGTAATGGTACAGCTTCGAGCGCCGATGACGGGATGTCTGTCGATGGATATCCGCATGATGAAAGTCGCTCTGTTTCTTACTTTGGACGTTTCGGATGGAACTGGAAGGAAACCTATATGCTGAATGCTACCTTGCGTGCTGATGGCTCATCGAAGTTTGCACGTGGCAACCGTTATGGTGTATTTCCATCTATATCTGCGGGATGGACCCTCTCAAATGAAAAGTTCATGCAGAATACTCAGAATTGGCTTGATTATCTGAAGTTGCGTGCAAGTTGGGGGCAAGTCGGCAATCAGAACATTGATAATTACCAGTATACGGCTCCTATCACCTCTTCCAATACCCATTACATCTTCGGAACAACCGATGGTGCTCCGGCACAGTCCGGTTACTGGGGGGCATATCCTAGCCGTCTGGCCAATGAGAACGTAACTTGGGAAACCTCGGAACAGACCAATATAGGTATTGATGCACGTTTTTTAAAAAGCCGTTTGAGTCTGACCGCCGATTTCTATATCAAGACAACTAAAGATTGGCTGGTGGAAGCTCCTATTCTGGCTACGGCAGGAACGGGTGCACCTTTTATCAACGGCGGCGATGTGAAGAATACAGGTTTTGAACTGGCTTTAACTTGGAATGACCAAGCAGGTAAAGATTTCAATTATAATATTGGTGTGAACGGTGCATATAACAAGAATAAGGTAGGGAATATTCCTACTGAAGATGGTATCATTCACGGCAAAATCAATATGTTGTATGATAATACACCGGAGTTCTACCGGGCACAAAACGGTCATGCTATCGGTTACTTTTGGGGATACGAAACTGCCGGTATCTTCCAGAACAAAGAACAGATTGCCAACTGGAATGCCGACGGAAAGCATGGCATCCTGCAGGCCGACGCACAAGCGGGTGACGTTATCTATGTAGACCAGAATCAGGATGGAATTATCGACGATAACGATAAGGTGGATTTGGGCAATGGCACTCCTGATTTTACTTACGGATTCAATGTCGGATTTAACTACAAAAACTTTGATTTCTCATTGGTAGCCTATGGAGCCGCTGGCAATCAGATTGTGCAATCGTACCGTAATCATGCCAATAGCAAGGCTAACTATACGACTGCCATCCTGAATCGCTGGACCGGAGAAGGAACTTCCAACCGGATGCCTCGTGTGACGGACACTAATATCAACTGGCAATTTTCCGACCTCTACCTGCAAGACGGTGACTATCTGCGTATCAGCAACATCACCTTGGGCTACGATTTTGCCAAGCTGATTAAACTCAAAGCTATCAGTCAGGCCCGTTTGTATGTTCAGGTACAGAATGCGTTTACTTTCACCAAATACGATGGTATGGATCCCGAAATTGGTTACGGAACCTCCGACTGGGTATCGGGTATCGACCTGGGGTATTATCCTCGTCCGCGTACATTCCTCGTTGGTGTCAATCTGAAGTTCTAATTTATAACCTTAAAAAAATCAGAGAATATGAATAATATGAAATTATATATAGTGGGAATGGTACTAGCTGTGATGTCACTTACGGCATGTACGGCAGGCTTTTTGGATGTAGAATCAAAGAAAGAATCTACTACCGGCAATTTCTACAGGACGGAGAGTGATGCGTGGCGAGCATTGATAGGTTGTTATGATGGCTGGCAGTGTACTACGTCCAGTCAGGCATGTGCCTTTTATTTTGCTTCGCAAGTCATGGCGGACGAGTGTTTTGCCGGTATGGGAAATACTGACGCTCGTAACTATCAGGTGATAGATCGCTTCGATGACACTCAGTCTCCTTCCGATATGAACTTGTTGGAAACGGAATGGACTAACTATTATGCGGCAGTGTATCGATGCAATGAACTTCTGGCTCATGAAGGTCAGATATCCTGGACAAGTGACCAGACGAGAAATACTTATATGGGTGAATGTCGTGCCTTACGTGCCTTGTGCTATTTCGATATGGTCCGTCTTTGGGAAAATATTCCCTTATTCACCGAACCTGTGAATGAGAACCGTGCACAAGCCAACCCGGAAGAGGTGTACAATCTTATCTTCAGCGATCTTAAATTTGCTGCGGATAATATTCCGGCAGGCGCATATCCTAAAAGTGCAGCTGCTTCGAATGACGGTCATATAACCAAGTTTGCTGCTGAAGCGCTGTTAGCTCGCGTTTACTTGTTTTATACAGGCTATTACGGCAAAGAACCTCAGGTAGAAGGTGTCACCAAAGCTTCGGTATTGCAGGGACTGGAAGATTTTATCTCTGTAGCAGAAACTGAAGGCTACGGGCTGGTTGGAGAATTCAAAAACTTGTGGCCGGCTGCTTCCACTTCATGGAGCCGAAATGCGGCGACAGGTGATTATACACAGACTACGACCTATGCCGGAAAAGGTAATATGGAGGTGGTATTGGCACAGAAATTTAATTATACGCAAGATTATGATGGAAATAATGATGGAAACCGCTGGCTGGTCTACATGGGGATACGTAGTTATCTGAATCATGCACCTTACGGAAGAGGATGGGGAGGATGCACGGTCAATCCTAAAATGTGGACTGTCTATGGTACGGGTGATGCACGTCGTGAAGCTTCTATCATCAATTTGGATAGTGAAGGTATCACCGATGATTCGGAATATGCAAAATCGTATGCCGATCAACGTGAATACACCGGATATACGGTAAAGAAATATACTCCGATGTCGAAATGGGTTAAAGATGAAAAGTCCGGTGCATGGTCGATTGCTGATGAAATTTCTGGTTTAGGCGAAGGCGATTTCCAGATTTCACAATATCAGGATTTCATTGTGATGCGCTATGCTGATGTGTTGTTAATGGCTGCTGAATTAGGAAGTCCGAACGCACAGGCATATTTCAATCAGGTACGCCAGCGTGCTTATACAGTGAATGATGGTGAGGGAAACTTATCGGTTTCAGATGATTATCGGGAAGTTGCGGTCACAAAAGAAAATATAATAAAAGAGCGTATGCTGGAGTTTGCTTTTGAAGGACAGCGTTACTGGGATCTGCTGCGTCAGGGTGTGGATTATGCCGCTTCGCAGATTGCAGGCACTACGTCGGTTGTCAGCGGGGGAAATCCCGAGGATGTAAGCATTACAGCTTCGAATATTATCGGCAAGCGAGGTTTTTCTCAAATTCCGAATAATCAGATTATACTTTCGAATGGCGTTTTGAAACAGAATGTAGGTTGGTATTAAAAAATGGAAGTTATGAATAAGATTGTATCTAAATTATATATAGCATTGCTGGCAACGCTCGTCACATTGTTGTCGGCATGTACTCCCGAAACTTATGAATTGGGAAGTCAGGATATCGTTTCGGATGACCTGGCCGAAGGAATTGCTTTTTCGATCACACATGATGCGGTGAATCCGAATATTGTTTACCTGAAAAGTCTGATGCCTTCAAATTATCAGGTATGTTGGGAACATCCGCAAGGACGGAGTCAGAGTGCGGAAGTTAAGTTGCAGATACCGTTTGAGGGAGAGTATAGCGTGAAGTTCGGTGTGCAGACACGAGCCGGAATAGTGTATGGTCCCGCTGCTAAGTTTACCATCGACAGCTTCTGTGCCGAATTTGTGAATGATGCCTTATGGACTTATTTGTCGGGAGGAGTCAACAATGAGAAGGTTTGGATTTTCGATAACGGTTCGTATGGCTTTGCTGCGGGTGAAGTGACTTATGCTGATCCAAGCACGACCGTAGAGTGGAACAACTGGAGTGCCAACTGGGATCCGGGCGTTGGTCATTCGGGAGATGATGCCATTTGGGAGAGTACGATGACTTTCGGTCTGACCGGCGGAGCGAACGTGACAGTTTATAATTCTTCTTCACAGAGCACAGCCGTAGGTACATTTATGCTCAATGTAGACGATCATACCATCACGTTTACCGACTGTGAACTGTTGCACACGCCCTCATGGTCGGACAGAAGTACGAATTGGAACCGGAATCTGAAGTTGCTCGAACTAGATGAGAATCACATGCGTATCGGGGTGATGCGTGACAATAGCGAAGGACCCTGGTGGCTGGTATGGAACTTTGTTTCGAAAGAATATGCCGACAATTATGTGCCTGAAGATAGGCCAGATCCGGAACCGGCATTGCCTGACGGATGGGAAGACATGGTATCGGAAGTCGTGACTACCGAAATCAAATGGACGATGTCGCCTGATGTTCCGTTCGACTGGGCAAACCTGGATGGTAGCTTAATGAATAACTTTACAGCCGGTAACTATCCCGAGTGGGCAACTCCGGTCAGCGGATTGGAAAAACTTGCGTTGACTTTGAATTCAAGTACAATGACCTATTCTCTTGTTCTGCCTGATGGTACTTCTTCGGACGGAACCTATAGTTTGGATAAAAAAGGTATTTACACCTTCAGTTCAGCTTTGCCTGCCTGTCACATTGGTGGCGGTGATATTATGTTTGGAGCAGATGCTAACAACCAGCTTCGCATCCTCCGCATCGAGAGTGCAGGAGGATCGGTGATAGGTATGTGGCTTGGTGCGCGCAGCTCTGAAAAAGATGAATATCAGGCTTATCACTTTGTGCCCAATGCCGGAGGAAGCTCCGAACCGGAGGCAACCACTATTACTGTTGACAACCATAAATTGGTGTGGGGACATCTGGAGAACGATAAGAATAATTTTCGTATCGAACTGTACAATCAATATGGTCAGACTACATCTGCATCTCCGGTTGATCCGGCAAGCATTGTGTTCGACTATTCAATGGAGCTGACTTTTACTATTAGCGGATTGAGTGGCGATGCGGCCACCAAGGAATATAATGCAGGTCTGATGTGTACGGCAAGTGGTTGGTGGCCTAGTTATTCAGGCACGAGTGATGTAAAGGTGAAAGGCAACGGTACTTATACTATCAACATTAAACCGGAAGCGGCCTATAACGGTGTCATCGTATTCGTGATTGATATCATTGATATGTTCAGTGACATTGCAGAACCGGATAAAGTGAACGTTACTATAGATACTTTAAAAATCTTGTAATTGAATGAGTATGAATAAGATTTGTAGTCTTTGGACGTATTATGTTTTCTGTCTGGCAGGTATTTTGCTTATTTCCTGTACGGAAGATGAAGTAGCGGGAACTCCTTTCATCACAATCTCAAAGCAAGAATTGGCTTTCGGTAAGAGCCAAAGCGAGACTTTACTTTATATACAATCAAACGTGTCTTATGAAGTAGTGTCGGATTCGCCGGAGTGGTGCAGCATCACCCGGCAGGAATCGGACTCGAAAAAGACTGGCAAGTATCTAGTCAGTGTAACTGCCAATCCTGATACGGAATCCCGTTCGGCTACGATTAAGGTGACAGGAAGTGAAATGAATGAGGTGGTACAGGTGAATCAGCTCGCCAGTGATCTTTTAGTAGCGGAAACACACGAAGTGACTGTTGCCGGTGAAGGGGAAAACTTTTCTATTAAGATACAGGCATCCGGAGATTATGAGATAACGGTTGGTGCCGGATGGCTTCATCATAATTCTTCACGTGCTCTGACTGAAAAGGTGGAGACATTTACCGCCGATCCTAACGTTGGTAATGAAGCTCGTACAGCTGTTATCACATTCATGCTGAATGACATTATAGAATCGGTTACCGTGATTCAACAGGTTTCTTCGATACCAGAAGCAGATATGACAGGCATGGAGAAGAATGCGATGGAATTGATGAAGGAAATTGCGATTGGATGGAATCTGGGTAATTCGCTGGAAGCTGTCGGTGGAGAAACCGCCTGGGGAAATCCGGCTACTACCAAAGCCATGATTACCAAGATAAAGGAGCTTGGATTCAGTGCGGTACGTATTCCTTGTGCCTGGAATGATTATTTAGTAAGTGATGGTAGCTATGAAATACAGGCGTCATGGCTCAACCGTGTGAAGGAAGTGGTAGACTATTGTGTGGATAACGAACTGTATGCTATTCTTAATATTCATTGGGACGGAGGTTGGTTGGAGAATGATATTCCAAACGGATATAATAAAGCTGTAGACCAAAAACAACGAGCTTTGTGGCAACAGATTGCTACTTTCTTCAGAAACTATGACGAGCGTCTGATTTTTGCTGGCTGCAACGAACCGAATGTTGAGGATGCCGATGATATGACAGTACTGCTACAGTATGAACAGACATTTGTAGATGCCGTTCGTGCTACAGGAGGGAAAAATGTGTATCGTAATCTCATAGTACAGGGACCTGCTACGGATATTGACAAGACTATTCAATGGATGGACCGATTGCCCGAAGACCCGACGGACGGACGTATGATTGTTGAAGTACATTATTACAGTTCGTGGCAGTTCTGCGGCATGGAGAAAGATGAGAGTTGGGGAAAGGCTTTCTATTTCTGGGGAGAAGAGAATCGCGGGTATGCTGTTGGCAATTACGAAGGTCGTTGGGACAATATTGGCGGAGAGGAATATATGAAAGCTCAATTTCAGAAACTGAAGACCCGGTTTGTAGAACAGAATATTCCCGTACTCATCGGTGAGTTTGCGGCTATCCGTCGTCAACTGTCGGATGAAGAAGCCCAAAGAGGACATGACTTGTCGCGTGCGGCGTTCGACAGATGTGTAGTACGCCAGGCGCGTGCTCATGGACTGGTTCCATTCTATTGGGATCGTGGGGACGGTATTTTGAATCGCAATACGTTGGACATTTATGACAATTTGGAGTATAACGGTCTGATAGAGGGACTCGCGACAGAATAGTCCGGATTAGAGTTGCTCTGTTGTTTCTATTGAGTATTAATAAAACATAAGGACGGTCTGGGCGGGAATCTCTGTTCAGACCGTTTGTTTTTTTGTAGCCCCTTCACTTTTTTCTAAATTACCGATGAGTAAAGGCTTTCGCAGGCTCTTTTTCTTGGCTGTTTGGTAATATTTTATTTTCTTTGTACAAATCTGAAAAACATGATAAGAAAGAACCTTTTATTGTTTGTTTTACTTCTCTCTTCGTGGATGGTGGTTGCGCAATCCTATCAGTTTAAGCATCTGGAAGTATCGGATGGGCTGTCTAATAACTCTGTAAACACTATTTGTAAAGATCGTGATGGATTCATGTGGTTTGGTACGACTACCGGACTGAACCGCTATGATGGATATACTTTTAAGATTTACCAGCATGCCGAGAATGATCCGGGATCTTTACCGGATAATTATATCACTGATATTGTGGAAATGCCTGATGGACGGTTTTGGGTAAATACGGGCCGAGGCTATGTGTTGTTTGATAAAGAACAGGATTGTTTTATCACCGATGTTACCGGATTCATGAAGAATCTCGAGTCAGGAGGAGTTCCGGAACAGGTCTTTGTAGACCGGGAAGGGAATACATGCCTTAGTGTGGCAGGTGAAGGATGCTACCGTTATAAGGAAGGTGGGAAGAGACTTTTTTTTTCGTATGTGGAACATTCATTGCCGGAGCATGGAGTGACACAAATAGCGGAGTGTAGTGACGGACTTTTGTTGATTTATAATACAGGACTGCTTGTCTGTCTGGATCGTGCCACATTGGCAATAAAATGGCAGTCTGATGAAATAAAAAAATATATTCCGGCAGGAAAGACAATAGAGTTTTCGCTCTTTGTAGACAGAGACAATTGTATCTGGGCATACAGTCTTATGGGAATCTGGGCGTATGATTGTGGAACAAAAAGTTGGCGGACAGATTTGACCGCTATTTGGTCGTCACGTCCGGACGTAATTATTCATGCGGTGGCACAGGATATAGAAGGCAGGATTTGGGTTGGAAAAGATTATGACGGTATAGACGTGCTTGAGAAGGAAACGGGGAAAGTAACTTCTCTTGTTGCCCACGATGACAATGGACGGAGTTTACCTCATAATACCATTTATGACTTATATGCTGATAGGGATGGTATCATGTGGGTAGGCACTTATAAGAAAGGAGTATCTTATTATAGTGAAAGTATCTTTAAGTTCAATATGTATGAATGGGGAGATATAACTTGCATAGAACAGGCGGATGAAAACAGGCTGTGGCTAGGAACAAATGACCATGGGATTCTTTTGTGGAATCGCTCTACAGGAAAGGCTGAACCTTTCTGGCGAGATGCCGAAGGACAGTTGCCGAATCCGGTTGTATCTATGCTGAAGTCAAAAGATGGTAAATTATGGGTCGGGACATTTAATGGGGGATTGTATTGTATGAATGGTTCCCAGATACGTTCTTATAAGGAGGGTGTCGGAAACGCTTTGGCGAGTAATAATGTCTGGGCATTGGTGGAGGATGATAAGGGAAGAATCTGGATTGCTTCATTGGGAGGTGGTTTGCAATGTTTGGAACCTGTGTCCGGTACTTTTGAAACTTATACCAGTAGTAACTCGGCTTTGTTGGAGAATAATGTAACCTCTTTGTGTTGGGTAGATAATAATACATTGTTTTTCGGAACTGCCAATCAGGGAGTAGGCATGATGGATATGCGTACTCGAGAAATAAAAAAGATTCAAGGCCAGAGCGGTAATGTCAAGTTATCGAATGATGCGGTTAATCATGTATATAAGGATAGCCGGGGATTGGTATGGATTGCTACCCGTGAGGGATTGAATGTGTATGATACGAGACGCCATGTATTTCTTGATCTGTCTCCTGTTGCAGAAGCTAAAGGAAATTTTATTGCAGCAATTACGGAAGATCAGGAGCGTAATATGTGGGTATCGACCAGCAGAAAGGTGATTCGGGTAACAGTGGCTTCCGATGGAAAAGGGAGTTATCTTTTTGATTCCAGGGCTTACAATAGTGAGGACGGATTGCAGAACTGTGATTTTAACCAGCGTTCTATCAAGACGTTGCACAATGGAATCATTGCGATTGGTGGTCTGTATGGAGTCAATGTTTTTGCTCCGGATCATATACGCTATAATAAAATGCTGCCTAATGTGATGTTTACAGGTCTTTCGCTGTTTGATGAGGCTGTGAAAGTGGGACAGTCGTATGGTGGAAGAGTGTTGATTGAAAAAGAGTTGAACGATGTAGAAAATGTAGAGTTCGATTATAAGCAGAACATTTTCAGTGTATCTTTTGCTTCGGATAACTATAATTTGCCGGAGAAAACTCAATATATGTATAAGTTGGAAGGGTTCAATAATGACTGGTTAACCCTGCCGTTAGGAGTACACAATGTGACTTTCACTAATCTTGCTCCGGGAAAGTACGTTTTGAGAGTGAAAGCGATCAATAGTGACGGTTATGTCGGCATAAAGGAAGCCACGCTGGGTATTGTAGTCAATCCTCCTTTCTGGATGTCATGGTGGGCTTATTTGTTGTATGCCGTCGGTTTGGTTATCGTGCTCTTTCTGGCGCGTTACCGGATGCTGAAACGTGAACGTGAGAAGTTTCATCTTCAGCAAATAGAAAATGAGGTGGCGAAGAATGAAGAAATAAATAATATGAAATTCCGTTTCTTCACGAACGTTAGCCACGAATTGCGTACACCGCTCACTTTGATTATTTCTCCTTTGGAAGGCATGCTGAAAGAAACGACTGATGAATTGCAGAGTACACGTTTACAATTGATGTATCGTAATGCACAACGGTTGTTGCATCTGGTTAATCAACTGCTCGATTTCCGTAAAGGAGAAATGAGTACTCATCAGTTGTCTCTGTCGGAAGGAGATATCATTTCGTATGTACATAGTGTTTGCAACTCTTTCCTGTTGATGGCGGATAAGAAACATATTCAGTTCTCTTTCTTTTCGGGTATAGATACATTCTCGATGGCTTTTGATGCTGACAAGGTAGGAAAGATTGTGATGAATTTGCTTTCTAATGCTTTTAAGTTTACTCCCGAAGGAGGACGTGTGACGGTGATGATAGAGCATGTGGCAGGAACTCCCGATATATTGGAAATCAAGATTGCCGACACCGGAATAGGAATTAGCGATGTGGACAAGGAACATATCTTCGAACGTTTTTATCAGGCGGGTCATAAGGGAGTAGAGGAAACTACCGGAAATGGTATCGGTTTGAGTTTGGTACGTGATTTTGTCACTTTGCATGAAGGAGAAGTGAAGGTATTCGATAATATAGGGATGGGGTCTGTTTTCGTTATTCAGTTCCCGGTAAAACATGTGGAGACACAGGTGCAGTTGCCGGAAGAAACGGGTATGCCGGCCGGGGATGAAGAAGATAAGGAGATGAAAGAGGAAGCCAGGGAGGAAACGGAACGCAAAAATTTCCCATTGTTGCTGATAGTAGATGATAATGAAGATTTCCGTATCTTTATGCGTTATAGTCTGGAGTTGCAGTATCGTGTCAAACTGGCTGTGAATGGTAAGGAAGCATGGGAGATGATGCAGGAAGAATTACCCGATCTGGTTATCAGTGATGTGATGATGCCCCAAATGGATGGCAATGAGTTGTGTCGCCTGATAAAACAAGATAAGCGCACAGCGCATATCCCTGTGATTTTGCTGACAGCACGGCAGAATACCGAAGCGAAGCTGGAAGGACTGCAGACAGGAGCGGACGATTATGTAACGAAGCCCTTCAATATGACTATTCTTGTATTGCGTATCCGTAAACTGATCGAACTAAGCCGTTATCATCGTGTCACCCAGGGAATGATTGATCCTGCGCCTAGTGAGATTGTGATTACTTCATTGGATGAGAAGTTGATAGAGAAAGCAATCAAGTATGTGGAAGATAATATGTCACGTACTGAACTCTCGGTAGAGGAACTTAGCCGGGAGTTGGGTATGAGTCGTGTGCATTTGTATAAGAAATTGCTTCAGATCACAGGAAAGACACCGATTGAGTTTATCCGCGTGATCCGCTTGAAACGGGCGGCGCAATTATTGCGTGAAAGCCAGCTTCATGTGTCCGAAGTAGCCTTCGAAGTAGGCTTCAATAACCCCAAATATTTCAGTCGTTATTTCAAGGATGAATTTGGTGTTTTACCCTCCGTTTACCAGGAAAAAGAAGGGAAATAACAAATGATACCTCTGAAAAAAACATATTGTCCGGTCACTGTTTAAAAGTTCCCCTTCTGTAAAACATTAGAAGGGGAACTTTTCATTTATAGTACTTACTTTTGCGATATGAGAAAATATATTGTTGAACCCTAAAGGTAGGTATGATTATGAATATGAAAAACATTTTCTATTGCCTGTTGCCGGGACTTCTTTTCGGAGCATGTTCCAATAAGGTCTACGAAGAGACAGGTGATAGCGTGATAGTTAAAGTACAACAGAAAGAAATAGGAGGGCCTCGTTTAGTTCGCCTTCAAGTGATGGGAGATAAGTTAATCCGTGTTTCCGCCACTGCCGACAGCAAGTTTGCCGATCCGCAAAGTTTGATTGTTGTTCCGCAGGAAAAACAAACATCCTTTGCCGTTGTGCAGAATGGCGATACGATTATAGTGTCTACTGAAGAAGTAAAAGCATCCGTACTGGCTAGTACCGGGGAAGTGTGGTTTACGGATCGAAACGGAGAGTTAATCCTGCAGGAAAACAAGGGAGGAGGAAAGAAGTTTACTCCGATAGAAGTGGAGGGGACGAAAGGATATACGATCTGTCAGGTATTTGAGTCTCCCGAAGATGAGGCGTTTTACGGATTAGGTCAGCATCAGGCGGATGAATTTAATTATAAGGGCAAGAATGAAGAATTGTTCCAATACAATACGAAAGTATCTGTTCCGTTTGTTGTTTCGAATAAAAATTATGGCATACTACTGGATAGTTATTCGTTGTGCCGCTTCGGTAATCCGAATGATTATTCCCAGTTGAACCGTATCTTTAAACTTTATGATAAGACAGGTCAGGAAGGGGCGCTTACCGGTACTTATGTACCGAAAAAAGGAGAAACTCTGGTTCGTCGGGAAGATTCCATTTATTTCGAGAATCTGAAAACGATTGAGAATCTTCCGAAGAAACTGCCGTTAATGGGGGCTAACGTCACCTATGAAGGAGAGATAGAGCCTGCTCAAACGGGAGAATTTAAGTTTATTCTTTATTATGCAGGATATGTCAAGGTTTATTTGAATAATGAGCTGGTAGTGCCGGAACGTTGGCGTACTGCATGGAATCCTAATAGTTATAAGTTTACTGCTCATTTGGAAGCAGGAAAGCGTGTGCCGTTGAAAATCGAGTGGCAGCCTGATGGTGGGCAGTCTTATTGCGGGCTGCGTGCATTGACACCCGTTGATCCGAAAGAACAGGGGAAACAGTCGTGGTGGAGTGAAATGACCAAGCAGCTCGATTATTATTTTATGGCTGGTGAAGATATGGACGATGTGATTAGCGGTTATCGTACGCTGACCGGAAAGTCTCCCGTTATGCCGAAGTGGGCAATGGGTTTCTGGCAAAGTCGTGAGAAGTATAATACACAGGATGAAATGTTGGGAGCACTGAAAGGTTTTCGTGATCGTAAAATTCCGTTGGATAATATCGTACTGGATTGGAATCACTGGCCGGAGAATGCCTGGGGCAGTCATGAGTTTGATAAGGCTCGTTTTCCGGATCCGAAAGCAATGGTCGATTCAATCCATGCTATGCATGGTCGTATGATGATCTCGGTATGGCCTAAGTTCTATGTTACTACTGAACATTTCAAAGAATTCGACGAGAATGGCTGGATGTATCAGCAGTCTGTCAGGGATAGCTTGAAAGATTGGGTAGGTCCCGGTTATCATTATGGTTTTTATGATGCATACGATCCCGATGCACGGAAATTGTTCTGGAAACAGATGTATGAGCATTATTATCCGTTGGGTATAGATGCCTGGTGGATGGATGCCAGCGAACCGAATGTACGTGACTGTACGGACTTGGAATATCGGAAGGCTTTGTGCGGGCCTACGGCATTAGGTTCCTCTACAGAATTCTTCAATGCTTATGCACTGATGAATGCGGAAGCGATTTATGACGGTCAGCGCGGGGTGGATAATAACAAACGGGTGTTCTTATTGACCCGTTCGGGATTTGCCGGATTACAGCGTTATTCCACGGCTACATGGAGTGGGGATATCGGTACTCGTTGGGAAGATATGAAAGCACAGATTTCTGCAGGGTTGAATTTTGCGATGAGTGGAATTCCTTACTGGACAATGGATATTGGCGGTTTTTGTGTAGAGAATCGTTATGTGGCAGGACAGAAACAATGGAACGCGACAAAGACGGAAAACGCCGATTATAAAGAATGGCGTGAGTTGAATGCCCGCTGGTATCAATTCGGTGCGTTTGTGCCTTTGTATCGTGCACACGGGCAATACCCTTTCCGTGAAATATGGGAGATTGCGCCGGAAGGGCATCCGGCTTATCAGTCGGTTGTGTATTATACCAAGTTACGTTATAATATGATGCCGTATATTTATTCGTTGGCAGGTATAACCTGGTTGGATGATTATACGATCATGCGTCCCTTAGTAATGGATTTCACTGCGGATGCCGAAGTGAATAATATTGGTGACCAGTTTATGTTCGGTCCTTCGTTTATGGTATCTCCCGTTTATCGATATGGTGACCGCAGCCGTGAAATTTATTTCCCTCAATCAGAAGGCTGGTATGATTTTTATTCAGGCAAATTTCAGGATGGAGGAGAGAGAAAGGTTATAGAAGCTCCTTATGAGCGTATTCCGTTGTATGTGCGTGCCGGTGCTATCGTACCATTCGGAGATGATATTCAGTATACGGATGAAAAACCGGCGGATCATATCCGTTTGTATATTTATCAGGGAGCGGATGGAGAGTTTACGTTATACGAAGATGAGGGTGTGAATTATAACTATGAACAAGGGAGGTATGCCATGATACCAATGAAGTATGATGAAGCTACCAAGACTTTAGTGATCGGTGAACGCCAGAGAGACTTTCCGGGTATGTTGAAAGAACGGACTTTCACTGTAATTACGGTCAATAAGGAAAAAGCCCAACCGTTTGATTTGAATGCGAAAGGGGTGACTGTGAAGTATAATGGCAGCAAACAGACATTGAAACTGTAGCCTGAATGATAATTCGTTGATGATGACTGGTAAACTAAAATATTTGATACTGGGGAGCTGCCTGCTACTGGGAGGTTGTCTGCTCCTATTAGGAGCATGTAGCAGCTCTTCCCCCGCATCTCCGCGTGAGCGGTCCGATTTTAATGCAGACTGGCGTTTTTATTTAGGAGATGGACTGCAAGCGGCACAGCCCGGTTTTGCCGACAATGACTGGCGTGTATTGAATTTACCTCACGACTGGGCGATTGAGGGGGATTTCAGCAGGGAAAATCCTTCCGGTACAGGAGGAGGGGCACTTCCGGGGGGAGTCGGTTGGTATCGCAAAACCTTTAACGTGGATAAAGCCGATGCGGGAAAGATATTCCGCATTGAGTTTGACGGAATATATATGAACTCGGAGGTATTTATTAATGGTGTTTCATTGGGAGTACGTCCTTATGGATATATTAGTTTCAGTTATGACCTGACCCCTTATCTGAAATGGGATGAGCCGAATGTGCTGGCTGTACGTGTGGATAATGCGGAGCAACCTAATTCGCGATGGTATTCAGGTTGTGGCATTTACCGGAATGTGTGGCTAAGTAAGACCGCTCCGATACACGTGGCCGGATGGGGAACGTATGTCACGACATCGTCAGTTGACGAAAAACAGGCTGTACTGGATCTCGTTACTACCCTTGTAAATGAAAGTGATACGAACGAAAATGTTACAGTCTGTTCATCCTTGCAGGATGTTGAAGGCAGAGAAGTTGCTGAAACCCGGTCGACCGGGAAAACGGAAGCCGGTAAGGAGGGTATTTTTGCCCAGCAGCTGACTATAAAGCAACCTCAACTGTGGGATATCGATACACCTTATCTGTATACACTGGTTACCAAAGTGATGCGAAACGAGGAATGTATCGATAGGTATACTACTCCTGTTGGCATTCGCACATTTAGTTTTGATACCCGGAAAGGATTCATATTGAATGGCAGGCAGACAAAAATTAACGGTGTGTGTATGCATCATGATCTGGGCTGTTTGGGAGCGGCAGTCAATACACGTGCCATTGAACGGCAATTGCAGATTCTGAAAGAAATGGGGTGTAACGGCATACGTTGTTCCCATAATCCTCCGGCACCCGAACTGCTTGATCTTTGTGACCGTATGGGATTTATCGTGATGGATGAGGCTTTTGATATGTGGCGGAAGAAAAAGACGGCGCATGATTATGCCCGTTACTTCAATGAATGGCATGAACGTGATTTGAATGATTTTATTTTGCGTGACCGTAATCATCCTTCTGTTTTTATGTGGAGTATCGGTAATGAAGTCCTGGAACAGTGGAGTGATGCCAAAGCGGATACGTTGAGTTTGGAAGAGGCTAATCTGATCCTGAATTTCGGACATTCTCCTGATATGTTGGCCAGAGAAGGGGAAGAAAGTGTCAACTCTTTGCTGACGAAGAAGCTGGTGGATTTTGTGAAAGAGCTCGATGCTACCCGTCCTGTCACTGCCGGATGTAATGAGCCGAATTCCAGGAACCATTTGTTTCGTTCCGGTGCATTGGATGTGATTGGCTATAATTATCATAACAAGGATATTCCCAATGTTCCGGCCAATTTCCCGGACAAGCCGTTTATCATTACTGAAAGTAATTCGGCATTGATGACTCGCGGATATTACCGTATGCCCAGCGACCGGATGTTTATCTGGCCCGAACGTTGGGACAAGCCCTTTGTCGATTCCACTTTTGCCTGTTCATCTTATGAAAACTGTCATGTGCCTTGGGGAAACACTCACGAGGAAAGCCTCAAATTAGTCAGGGACAATGATTTTATCAGCGGACAATATGTATGGACTGGATTTGATTATATTGGAGAACCTACTCCTTACGGATGGCCTGCGCGTAGTTCGTATTTTGGCATTGTTGACCTGGCCGGTTTTCCGAAAGACGTCTACTATCTGTATCAGTCGGAATGGACGGACAAACAGGTATTACATCTTTTCCCGCACTGGAACTGGACTTCGGGACAGGAGATCGATATGTGGTGTTACTATAATCAGGCTGATGAAGTGGAATTGTTTGTGAATGGAAAGTCGCAGGGAGTGAAGTGTAAGGATATTGATAACCTGCATGTAGTTTGGCGTGTGAGGTTTGAACCGGGAATGGTGAAAGTCGTTGCACGTAAAGATGGCAAAGTAGTGGCGGGAAAGGAAATCTGTACAGCCGGAAAACCCGCAGAGATTCGTCTGACTCCTGATCGTTCTGTTCTGACTGCTGATGGAAAAGATTTGTGTTTTGTCACTGTGGAGGTGTTGGATGAGAAAGGAAATCTTTGTCCTAATGCTGACAATTTAGTCAATTTCACAGTAAAAGGTAATGGCTTTATCGCAGGAGTAGACAACGGAAACCCGGTATCGATGGAACGCTTTAAGGATGAAAAGAGAAAAGCATTTTATGGAAAATGCCTTGTTGTAATTCAGAATGATGGAAAACCGAGAAAAGCAGAGCTAACAGCTACTTCAGAGGGGCTTCGGCAAGCTGTGGTAAAGATCTCGGCGAAAGAATTGTAAACTGTAAATGATAATTTGATAAATGAGACTATTTTTATTGACTATATGCTTCCTGTCTGTTGGGGCAGGTACGAAGATGGTTGCCCAGGACAAGAAACAAACACCTGTTTATCTTGATGATACACAACCGATGGAGGTTAGAGTGCAGGATGCTTTGAACCGTATGACCGTAGAGGAAAAAACTCGTCTTAGCTATGCACAGGGAAAGTTCAGCTCTCCCGGTTGTCCCCGTTTGGGTATTCCTGAACTTTGGATGAGTGACGGACCTCACGGCGTACGTGCCGAAATTAACTGGAACGATTGGGGATATGCAGGATGGACCAATGACAGTTGCACAGCTTTTCCTGCGCTGACCTGCCTGGCTGCCAGTTGGAATCCTCTGTTGGCGGAGAAGTATGGAATTGCTATTGGGGAGGAAGCCCGTTATCGTGAAAAGGATGTTTTATTGGGACCGGGTGTGAATATCTATCGTACTCCACTCAACGGACGTAACTTTGAATATATGGGAGAAGATCCTTATTTAGCTTCGGAACTTTGTGTTCCTTATATTCAGGGAGTGCAGAAGAACGGAGTAGCTGCTTGTGTGAAGCATTATGCGTTGAATAATCAGGAATTATGGCGGGGACATATTGATGTGCAGCTAAGTGACCGTGCTCTGTATGAAATATATCTGCCTGCCTTTAAGGCTGCCGTAGAAAGAGGTAAGGCCTGGTCTATTATGGGAGCATATAATAAGGTGCGTGGGACCCATGCTACTCATCACAAGTTATTGAACAATGATATACTGAAAGGAGAATGGAAATTCGACGGTTGTGTCATAACGGACTGGGGAGCTGCGCATGATACTTATGAAGCTGCCATGTATGGCTTGGATATTGAAATGGGATCTTATACGAATGGTTTGACCTCGGAATCGGAATTCGGTTATGATGATTATTACCTGGGCAAGTCTTATCTGAAAATGGTTCGGGAAGGTAAGATTCCGATGGAAGTAGTGAATGATAAGGCTGCACGTGTGCTACGTCTGATTTTTCGTACAGCTATGAATCGCAGGAAGCCGTTTGGGGCACTGACTAGTGAAGAGCACTATCGCACGGCTTACGAGGTTGCAACAGAGGGCATTGTCTTGTTGAAAAATGGAACCGGCAGGAAACAACCTGCCTTATTGCCTATACCCCAAGGAAAATACAAACGTATTTTAGTGGTGGGAGATAATGCTACCCGTAATTTGATGTTAGGCGGTGGATCTTCAGAATTAAAAGTTCAGAGAGTGATTTCACCATTGGACGGTATAAAGGCCAAGTTTGGTGATAATGTGGTTTATGCACAAGGCTACACAAGCGGTCGTCCGATGTACGGTCGGGCGGATGTCATTCCGCAGGTTACTGTGGACTCTTTGCGCAATGATGCGGTGGAAAAAGCGATGAATTCGGATTTGGTGATTTTTGTAGGTGGATTGAATAAGAACCATTTTCAAGATTGTGAGGGTGGAGACCGTTTATCGTACGAACTTCCTTTTTCCCAGAATGAGTTGATAGAAGCTTTATTGAAGGTAAATAAAAACCTGATAGCGGTGATTGTCAGCGGAAATGCGGTGGAAATGCCTTGGGTGAAGGAGATTCCTTCTATTGTCCAATCATGGTATTTAGGTTCTGTTGGTGGAGAGGCGCTGGCTGATGTGTTGAGTGGAGAGGTGACTCCCAGTGGTAAACTACCTTTTTCTTATCCGGTGAAATTGAAGGATTGTCCGGCACATTTTTTTGGAGAAATCAGTTATCCGGGAGATAGCATCCGCCAGGAATATAAAGAAGATATTTTGGTTGGCTATCGCTGGTATGATACGAAGAAGGTGCAGCCACTCTTTCCTTTTGGCTATGGCATGAGTTATACTACCTTTGAGTATGGTAAACCTATGATGTCGGCTAAAACAATGAATGCTGATGGTAGTATAGATATTCTCGTGAAGGTTAAGAATACAGGAAAAGTAATAGGGAAAGAGATTGTTCAACTATATATTGGTGACGAAGAGTGTAGTGTTCTCCGTCCGGTTAAGGAATTGAAAGATTTCCGGAAGGTACAACTTCTTCCGAATGAAGAAAAGGAAGTAAGGTTTACGATAAAACCGGAAGTACTGAAATTCTTTGATGATAAGCAGCATGCCTGGATCGTGGAACCAGGGAAGTTCAAAGCATACATTGCCGCCTCTTCTGCTGATATTCGTGGCACGGTGACATTCGAATACACTCAACTATAAAAGCTAATCGGTTAATACACAGCTCTTAGTGGACATATAGATACAGCATGGTAGATATATATACTCACCATCGTGTATCTATATGTCCACTATGGTGAGTATATATGTCCACCAAACTGAAAAATGGTGTCTTATGATTGTTTACTGAATACCCTATTTCAGCTTCTTCTGATACTCATCTGAATTCAGTATCTCCAGCGCCTTTTGTATACTCTCATTGGTGGTATTCATTACCCGGAAATATTCGTTCATATCCCAAAGGTCACGGGCTATCAGTGCTTTAAGCTGTGTTTTGATGAGAGGGAGCGACTTCTGATATTGTTCTTCATTAAATTTCACTCCTTCTTTCTCTCCTATTTCTTTTAAAGTGGCGAGCATATTATCATCAACGACGAACTTCTCATCAAACGATTCGAATTTCTTGTATTTGTTTTTCAACTCTTTCCGGTGCCCTTCGATAAACTGCATGGTGAATTTAATCACAGCTCCTTTAGCCACCAGATTACGGTGATAATCCGTATAAAGAGTAGTATCGATAGGTACGAAATAATCCGGCATGATACCCCCTCCGCCATAAACAGTGCGTCCTAGCTTCTTGGTTTGTGCTTTCAGTGAATCAGGGAAGTGAATACTGTCAGCATTCATCAGTTCACCGTGGTTGAAACGTTCTATCAGGTCCTTGTTGTAATCGACAGTACTGTCGTATGGTTTCTGGATGGAACGTCCCGATGGAGTATAATAGCGCGCAATAGTCAAACGAATCATGGAACCGTCCGGCAGGTCGATAGGACGTTGCACCAATCCTTTGCCGAAAGAACGGCGTCCTACGATAATTCCTCTATCCCAATCCTGCACTGCACCGCTGACAATTTCGCTGGCGGAAGCCGTATATTCATCTACCAGGATGATAAGACGTCCATTACGGAAATCTCCGTTTCCTTTGGCGTAGAAATCACTGCGTTTGGCAGTCCGTCCTTCCGTGTAGACAATCAATTCTTTTTGCCCCAGGAATTCGTTGGCAAGATCGATGGCTGCATTCAGGTAACCTCCTCCGTTTCCTTGCAGGTCGAGAATCAGGTCCTTCATACCTTGTTTCTGAAGGCTTGTCATTGCTTTCTTGAATTCTTCGGCAGTGGTTGCTCCGAAGCGGTTGATGCGAATATAACCTGTTTTAGGCTGAATCATGTAAGAAGCATCGAGGCTAAGGATAGGTATTTTATCTCTTTTCACAGTGAACAATAAAGGATCTTGCACGCCACGACGAACGATAGTCAGGTTGACTTTAGAGCCTTTCGGACCACGAAGCCGCTTCATAATATCTTCCGTACTCATTTTCACTCCGGCAATGGCGCTGTCATTGACCGCAACAATACGGTCACCGGCAAGGATGCCGACTTTTTCGGAAGGTCCGTTGCTGACAGGTTGCACTACTAACAGGGTATCTTCAATCATCTGAAACTGAACTCCAATACCTTCGAAGTTACCTTGAAGAGGTTCGTTCATTTTCTTCACTTCTTCTGCGTCCGAGTAGGTAGAGTGCGGGTCGAGTTGTGCCAGCATCTTGATGATGGCTTCTTCCACCAACTTGTCTTCATCTACTTTGTCTACATAGAAATGGGAGATTGCGAACTCTGCCATTTGTAGCTTGCGCATGGCTTCAGAACCGAAATTTTGGGCCTGTAAGGCTGATACTGCCCACAGGCAAGCCAAAAGGACGTATATTTTAATCTTATTCATAATCTTACTTTATATTAATAGCCGAGTATTAACAACCGGGCACAGATACGCCTGCATCCTTCTCAACTCTCCATTCTCAACTTTCAACTTATCCTCATTCCTTTGGGAATAAACTGGCTGATATCTTTATTATAAGTCAATAATTCGCGTACAATCGTTGAGCTGACGCAAGTCAGTTCCGGTTCTGTGAAGAGCAGGATGGTTTCAATGCCTGCCAGTTTGCGGTTGATGTCTGCAATCGTTTCTTCATACTCGAAATCTTTCACTGTACGGATACCGCGGACAATAAACCTGGCCCCTACTTCCTGCGCAAAATCAATGGTCAGACAGTCGTAGGACATCACTTTTATACGAGGCTCATCCTTGTAAAGCTCCCGAATCATTTCTTCTCTTTTCTCAATGGGAAAGTATGTATTCTTGTTCTCATTGATACCGATTCCTATCACGATTTCGTCCATAAAGGTGAGTGCACGTTCCACTACCGAATAATGTCCGATGGTGAAGGGGTCAAAAGTACCCGGGAATATTGCTTTTCTCATGATGCCAAATCTTCTTCTATAACCAGATTATCTATAATAAAGTTCTGTCGTTCCATGGTATTTTTACCCATGTAGAATTCAAGTAGTTCTTTCACTGCGTCTGTCTTTCGCAAAGAAACTTGCTCCAGACGCATGTCTTTACCGATGAAATGCTTGAACTCGTCCGGTGAAATCTCTCCTAAACCTTTAAATCGCGTGATCTCCGGATTCGGGCTTAGTTCGTTAATTGCATTGACACGCTCTTCTTCACTATAACAATAGATTGTTTTTTTCTTATTGCGTACACGGAACAAAGGCGTTTGCAGTATATATACGTGGCCTTTTTTTATAAGGTCAGGGAAGAATTGCAGGAAGAAAGTAATTAGCAGCAGGCGGATATGCATACCGTCCACATCGGCATCGGTTGCTACGATGACTTTGTTGTAGCGTAGTCCGTCCAAACCATCTTCTATATTCAAGGCTGCCTGAAGCAGATTAAATTCTTCGTTCTCGTAGACCACTTTCTTGGTTAACCCGAAAGAATTCAGTGGTTTACCACGTAGACTGAACACTGCTTGCGTGTTCACATCACGGCTTTTGGTGATGGAACCACTTGCAGAGTCCCCCTCGGTGATAAAGATGCAGGAGTCTTCTTCCAGTCCTTTTCCTTTCGGGTCGTTGAGGTGAATACGGCAGTCGCGCAATTTGCGGTTGTGCAGGTTTGCCTTTTTTGCACGTTCACGGGCAAGTTTGGTTACACCTGCAATGGCTTTACGCTCTTTCTCGGATTCTTGGATCTTTTGTTGTATCGCTTCGGCTACATCTGCATTCTTGTGCAAGAAGTTGTCCACTTCCTGTTTGATAAAGTCGCCTACATATTTATTGACTGTCACTCCGCCGGGAACCATATTGGTAGAACCCAGCTTCGTTTTCGTCTGACTCTCAAAGATAGGCTCTTCCACATTGACGGCAATGGCAGCAACCAGTCCGTTACGAATGTCGGTATAGTCCATGTTCTTGTTAAAGAACTCTTTGATGGTGCGGGCGATGTGTTCCTTGAAAGCACTCTGATGCGTACCTCCTTGGGTGGTATGCTGACCGTTGACGAAGGAGTAATATTCTTCTCCGTATTGTCCGGTATGCGTGAAGGCGATTTCGATGTCTTCCCCTTTCAGGTGGATGATCGGGTAAAGTCCGGTTGCCGTCATATTGTCGTTCAAAAGGTCTACCAGACCATTGCGTGACAGGATACGGTGTCCGTTATAGATAATGGCAAGCCCGGTATTGAGGTACGTGTAGTTACGTAGCATTGTCTCAATAAATTCAGGCTTGAAACTGTAATTCAGGAATAATGTATTATCCGGTTCGAAGAAGATGTAAGTTCCGTTTTCCTCTTCGGTATTCTGCGTTTCGTCGGTTAGCAGGTTTCCTTTTGAGAAAGTGGCGATACGTACTTTACCGTCGCGGTAACTGCGTACCTCAAAACGGGAGCTCAAGGCATTGACGGCTTTCACACCGACACCGTTTAGTCCGACACTTTTCTTAAACGCCTTGCTGTCGTACTTACCACCGGTGTTCAGCATGCTGACGGCTTCGATGAGTTTTCCCTGCGGGATGCCTCGTCCGTAGTCACGTACGCTGACACGGAGGTTTTCTTCAACGGTAATCTCGATTTTCTTACCGGCTTGCATTTTGAACTCGTCAATACTGTTGTCAATTACTTCTTTCAGGAGGACATAGATTCCGTCTTCGGCATGTGCACCGTCGCCCAGCCTTCCGATATACATACCGGGGCGTGTGCGTACATGTTCCATGTCACTTAGGTGACGGATGTTGTCGTCAGTGTACTCTACTGCATTGTTGTTGTCTACAGGTATCAATTCGTTCTCTTCCATAGCTGTTTTTTATTTTATCTCTTTGATGAACGCACGGCGGCGCTTATGTTGTTGAGTCTCAAAGTAATCCCATTGTGCCTGAACTTTTCCGTTCAGTTCCAGTTCGGGGTTGCTTTCCGCAAAGATAAAACCTAATTTTTGATAAACTGGAATTAAATCGGAAAATAACAAAGCGTTAACACCTTTGTTTTGATATTCCGGTTTCACTGCAACGAGTAGCAGATCAAGCATTTTGGCACGGCGTTTCATAAATAGTGCCTTTAACAGATAGAACCATCCGAGTGGCAACAGACGTCCGTGTGATTTCTGTAAAGCCTCGGCGAGAGATGGCATGGAGATACCTACACAGACCAATTCGTCATTGGCATCAGTAATCAGTGTAACCATCCGTAAGTCAAGGATCGGCAGATACATTTTCACGTATTGGTCGATTTGCCGCTGTGTCAACGGAGAATAGCCATAAAGAGGACTATATGCTTCATTCATCAGCTCGAAAATCTTCTGTCCGTAGTCTTTGGCTATTTTTCTTCCGGAAGTATATTTCTTTATCTTGAGGTTATATTTTCGTTGGATCAGTTCGGAGATACGTTTATGCTTGTCGGGAATGGCATCCGGTATGTAGATTTTGTATTCCACCCAGTCGGCGTCTTTCTCGAAGCCTAACTTTTCCATGTGTACAGGATAGTATGGGTAGTTGTAGATAGTGGCCATGGTACTAAGCTGGTCGAATCCTTCAACTAACATTCCTTCCGCATCGAAATCAGTAAATCCGAGAGGACCGGCAATGTGAGTCATGCCTCGTTCTTTTCCCCATTCTTCCACCGTTTTGATGAGTGCGGATGATACTTCGGGATCGTCGATGAAGTCTATCCATCCGAAACGAACGTTTTTACATTCCCACTTCTCGTTCGCCTGGTTGTTGATGATTGCAGCTACACGTCCTACTATTTTATCGTCCCGGTATGCGAGGAAATAATCTGCTTCACAGAATTCGAATGCTGCGTTTTTCTTCTTGTTGAAGGTGTTGAGCATGTCGTCATAGAGGTCAGGCACAGAGTAAGGGTTACCCTTGTACATTCTGTAATTGAAACGGATAAATTTCTTAAGTTCTCTCTTTGTGGAGACTTTCTTGATTGTAATAGCCATATCTCGTATTTATGATTTGAGCAGGCAAAGATACGTGATAATCTTTAAATTACAACGTGTGGGGTGGCAAAAACTGTATCTATATAATTTTAGTGCTTATGTACCATTTGAGTTTATGCATTATGATAGTGAAGAGGGAGTTTACTTCGATGAAAAGCAATAAACATTACCCGCAAAATCACAAACAATCATCTTATTCCCGGATACGGCTACGGTTGAAAATATAGGCGCTCCAATGTGTCGTTTATCTTTTATAATTCCTGTAGTTTGGTCGATGGCATATAGATAACCGTCGGAAGCTCCGATGTAGACAATTCCTTGTGATGCAACAGGACTTGTTTCAACTCCGGCTTGCGGAGTGGTGGAATAAGGAGCAGTATATACAAGTGAAGGTGACGTTTCTGCTTTCCATTTATTGAAAAGTGTAGATTTGTCCAATGCGAAAACTCCCCGGTCGGCAGTACCGAAAATGATTTCCTGTTCGGTGATGAGTGGGGTGGATGTAACATCCAGATTGGCTGATAACTCTTTTTGTTGCAATACTTTTCCGGTTTGTGGCTTTATTGTGAAGAAGCTCTTGGAAGAGATAATCCATAATTTCCCGTTTTTATAGACAGGAGAGGCTCCCCGGTTGCCAAGTCCGTTATCAGATAGTTTCCAGAGTTGCTTTCCTGTGTGGATATCATTGCCGTATAAACCTCCCCATTGGGTTCCGCTGACTAATACATCTCCGGCAATAGTGAGTGTTGTAGTAGAACCTTCCCGCTGTTTCCAGTCCTTGTTAATCCATATCGTTTGTCCTGTTTTTAGGTTGTAGGCAGATAGTCCGGCGCCGATTCCGGCATAGACCACTCCTTTGCCTACTGTCAAGCCTTCAGTCAGATAGGGATAGCTGTCCAAATTAATAGATTGTTTCCAGAGTAATTTCCCTGATTCACTGTCTAAGGCATAGAGGTTGCAGGAGGCGTCTTGAGCCACTACAATTCCATTTTCACAGGCTATTGTGTTCTTAACAGAATTTGCAGTACGGAATTTCCACAACAGTTTGCCGGAATTAAAATCAAATGCGCAGATAAATGTGTTCAGTGATACATTATCGTCGGTGGTAGCGATAAATACTTTCTGTCCGGCGATAATGGGAGAACACATAAAAATGTTACTGCCTGTATTAGCTGTCCATTGTAATTGCAGGGGGAGCTTGATTTGAGAGTTGTTGACTCCGCCGGAGTGTGCTGCGTTTTGAAGTAATGTATTCCAGTCTTCACCTGCAATAGTGGATAATTTGAAGTCCTTTTGATAGATAAACTGGCTGGTAGCAGTCACTTTCTTTCCGTTGCTGAAGAATGAAGTCACTGTAAGATTTAGTTTTTTCCCCATTTCATTGGCTGGCATTTGAATGTTTCCACTCCAATTCCATTCAGTACGGGAGGCTAGATCGCCTTTTGCTATTTCTTGATTATTTTCCGAATCGCTTAGGATATAAGAAACGTGAGACGTTTTTGCCTGCGAATAATATGTATTGACGGAAACAGGAAGCTGATCTTCAGTGATGGTGCAGGCTGCGGCCGTCTGATTATTCATCGGAGAGACTATTGCGATTTGTGGCTCGATGAAAGCATATCGCAGTTGGGTGGTGATATTGTCGTTTGCGTCTACTTTTATTTCTCTAAAAGAAGAAGGGGAGTGGTCAATGCCTCCTTTATCCAATGTGCCGGTACAGATTGTATAAATCCCATTTTGGTTGCGGACATAGTTGTAATGCATGTGTCCGTAGATTTGGGCTTTGGTATTGAAAGAACGAAAATCAAGCAGATGATCGTCATCTGCTTTAAAGACGAAAGAGTCATTTGGAGTAAATAAGTCGTGATTGAAAAGGATAAGTGCCTGGTCTTTTTTTATGAGAGCAAGATCGTTTTTTAGCCAGTTGTATACATCTTTTTGGGTATAGTTGGTCGGGTTATCTCCGTGGTCGATTGGGGTGACTACATAATGAACGTTACCTATATCAAATGAATACCATGTCGGACCATAGAGAGATTCGTAAAGCTCTTCGCCATAGTTGCCTTTCACTAAGTCATGATTACCGATGCAATAATAAACAGGACAATCCATTGTTTGTGCGTTTACCACTTGATTGTGGATGGTGAGTCCCGGTTCGTAGCAGATATCTCCGGTGTGAATGAGGAAGGCAGGCTTCTCATTGTGAATGTATTGCTGGAGATCGGTTACCCAACGCCCCATTCCACCCGTCACTTCGGTGTCGGTGATTTGCACGAAAGAATGTTTTCTGGGTTTTGTCCGCTCGCTTTCAGTTAAGATAAAATCGTAGCTTTTTCTGTTCTCTTTGGTAGAAAGGTAGAATTGTTGTGTTTCAAATCCCGTGGGAGTTGTAATACTTATGAATCTTGTTTTCTCGAATCCCGGCAAAGAGAACCGACCTTTCTTATCTGTTTTTACTACGTTCAATCCATCTGTTACCATAACTCCCGCTAGCGGCTTATCGCCTTTATCAACTATGCCCGATTGATTAGTGTCGACAGAAACTGTTCCCTTAAATTGAGCGCATAGAGGCAGATATAGTAAAAATGATACCAGAATTACAGATAGTCTTTTCATGGTCGGTTCTCAATTTTTAGTGTGTTAAGCTAATTATTCCTTATTTTGTTTTAGTTGTTTTATTTCTTCATTGTATCTGATTTCTTCTTTACACAGAGGCTTGTACCAAGTCTTTCTTAGTATCAAGGTCGTAACCAGAAGCAATGCAATAGAGCTCCAGAGCCCCAGTTGCTGGCGGACCACGAGATACATTGGGATAATGGTAAGGCTGCATTGCCACACAATGCCGATTGCCACGTTGAATGCGTCTCTTTTGAAGTTGCGGTTTGGCTGGATATGAGGGTAACGGGCCAATGCTTTTTCTTCAATCGGCTTCCACCATCCCCATGGGCGTACACGGGTGTAGAAGTTGATGAGCGTCTCTTCGTCTGTTGGAGGTGCGCTATAGGTTCCTGCGATGCATCCTATCAGGGAAACTCCGAACAGTACGGGGAAGAAATAGAGTACCCATGCGTCGGGAACAGTGAACTTCATGACGATGGCTGCTATTACTCCGGCGGTCATTCCCCAGAAATAGCCTTCACCATTGAAGCGCCACCAATGCCATTTCAGTACGTTGGCCGCGATGTATCCTCCGAAGAGTGCTCCAACAATCCATTGGAATATTTCATTGATGTCTTTCAGGAAGAACCCTATGACAGTGCTGATAACTACTACTGCGACAGAAATAATATAGCTACTGCGTATTTGTGTTTTCACACTCGCTTTCGGATTGATATATTTCAGATAAATATCATTCACGATATAAGCCGGTGCGGCATTAACAGTGGACGCAAAAGTCGACATGAAAGCTGCCAGTAGTCCGGCTAGTAGGATTCCGGCTAATCCTACAGGTACGTAACGTGTGATTAGATGGGGGAGGATGGTTTCAAAATCCGTTCGTGTCACTTCCATTTGTGTCAGACCGCCATCTTCTTTAAAGAAGTAGATAGCCAGCAGAGCAAATCCCATAATCATCAGGTAGCGGGGGATTAATAGTACGACTGATACGGAACCGCTCATCATAGCCGCTTCTTTGGGGGATTTGCAAGATAGAATTTTCTGCATATCATAGTTGGGCGCCGGTCCTGCCATACTCATAAATATTCCTTTGAGCAAGGCCATCATGACGAAGATGCTAATCAGGCTATATGGTTCATTCGCCATCCGTTCCGTCAAGAGGCTCATCCGGCTGCTCCAGTCGATATCCAGCGTCCATCCGAAGAAAGGAGAGTCCCAGCCGGCCGGAACGAAAGAATGAATCATGTCCGGCGCTACCATTTGCATTCCGATAACAACAATTACGATACCTGCCACTGTCATAATCAGGAACTGCACAACGTCTGTCCATACAATACTCAACATTCCTCCGAGCATTACATAGAAAGTAGCGATTGTGGTAAAGAAAATACCATATACATGAGGAACATATTCTGCAGGCACATTGAAAGGAATGAATGGAGATACTACTTCCCAGGGGATGAATATCTCCATAAATTTACCAATACCTATGAATCCATAACTTAAAAAACCGAGTACGCTAAGTAATGCAAAGATGATAACAATCGTATGTGAAAGAGTCGATCCTTTACCTTTACCGAAACGTGTCTTAATCCATTCCGCTCCGGTGAGTACATTGGAACGACGTAACCACACGGACAGATAAACCATTAGAAAGATTTGGTTGAATACTGGCCACAACCAGGGAATCCAAAGGCTTTTGAATCCGTAGGCAAATGCCCAATATACCATCAACATGGTTCCTGTGATGTCAAACATTCCGGAAGCATTGGAGAGTCCGAGCATATAAAATGGCAATGATTTCCCTCCCAGGAAATAAGAATCCATATTTTGGGCAGCCCGTTTCTTCAGGATAAGTCCGATGACAATCATGGCAATGAGATAGGCACAAATGATGAGAATATCGATTTCGTGTAGTTTCATATCGTTATTTCGATTAGGTTTTTATATATCATTATTTTATTTGATGCAAAAGTAGGGCGAAAGTAGTGGGGAAACAAATATTATTTTAACTCATTCTGATACTATATTAATATATCTGTGTTTACTTCAACTTTGGTTTTCCTTTGAAAAGTCGGTTTTCCCCTGTATAAACGATAAGATATGCGATTTTATCGTTTATAAAAAGGAATATTGTTGAGGCCTCAATCTTATGAATAAAATGAAAGAACCAGAAAAAGCACGCCATTGTCAAATTCCGGAAGGAATGGCGATGGTGTGCTTTCCATATTGAAAATTCAGTTACTATACTTTCACCTTATTAGCTTCTATCAGTTGATAAATATTTTCTACGGACGTAGCGGATCGAAGTTTATCTTCCGGAGTATGCAGGCAATAATCTACAAGTCGTTCGATTGTAGAGGTAGCTACATGCATCCGTGTATCTGAAGAAGCATAATAGATGTAGACCGTTCCGTCTTCATCTGTAATCCACCCGTTCGAAAATAATACGTTGGAAACGTCTCCGATTCTTTCTTCTTCTACGGGTGCCATGAAGTAACCTCCTGGTTGGGCAATCACTTTATTGGGGGCATCTAAAGAGGTCATGTACAAATACAACACATACCTGAGTCCTGCTGCGCAAGCACGGACTCCATGCGCGAGGTGCAACCATCCCTGTGGCGTTTTGATAGGATGAGGCCCTTCACCGTTCTTCACTTCTTTGATGGTGTGATAATAACGTTGTTCTACCACCGTCTCTTCTTTAACTATTGCATGAGTGATATCATCTACTAGTGCCCAGCAAATTCCTCCACCAGTGCCTGCTTCAATAAACCCGTCTTGAGGGCGGGTGTAAAGCGCATATTTCCCTTTGACAAACTCCGGATGGAGTACCACATTGCGTTGCTGGCTTTTAGAGATAAGATTAGGCAGACGCTCCCAATTTCTTAAGTCCTTGGTGCGTATGATGCCTGCTACCGCAACGGCAGAAGTCAGATCTCCGGCGGCTGCGTCCGGATCTTTGCTTTCCGAACAGAAAATGCCGTATATCCATCCGTCCTCATGCTGGGTAAGGCGCATATCGTAGACATTCGTTTCTTCCGGGTATAAGTCGGGAAGCTGGATTGGATATTCCCAAAAACGAAAATTATCTATCCCATTCGGACTTTCGGCTATGGCGAAAAACGACTTACGGTCGTAACCTTCCACTCGTGCCATAATGAGATATTTTCCGTTATATTTGATAGCTCCTGCATTGAATACAGCGTTAATACCGAAACGTTCCATCAAAAAAGGGTTCGTTTCCGGATTAAAGTCATATCTCCATTCGAGTGGAGTATGGGCTGCCGTCAGAATAGGATATTTATAGCGTTCAAATATGCCATTGTTGGATCGTATTCTTTTATTTTCACGTGAGATGAGCGTTTCATATTCTTCTGTAAGAATACGTAATCTGTTATCATATCTATTCATATCTGTTCAAAATTTATAAAAAGAGACTGATTACAATACAGATAGTAATAAGGAATATACTGTGTTGTAAGGACAGTCTCTTTTTATGTTGGTCACTTCAAAAGTATGGGGGTACTTCCGAAATACATGTGTGTCAAGTTTATAAATTATTGCTTGGTTATAAAATAAGAGCGGACAGTGCAACCGGCTTCTATAAAACTCACCCAATACCAACCGTCTTCCGCTTTATCAATGCGGCAATCTTCTATCGGATATTTTACACTCTTATCGATTGCATTTCTTGTCACCTTATATAGTACAGGAGTGCTCTTATCACCTTCTTTCAAGTCTCCTGTAAACTGAACGGCAAAACCGCTGGCATAACTCCCTGTGCTTTTTATAACCAGTTCGGACATATTGAACTCTTCTGAGTAAGTGATGGTGCCTACGGTCGAAGTGGACAGGCTTTGATAAGAACTGGAACCTTTAATTAAATAACGATAAGACGGATTTTTCAAATAAGGGTCGTCTATATAAAGCACATTAACACTGATTGATTCGCCTTCCTCGTCGCTAATAGTAACTGTCTTGTTGAAACGGTTTCTTCTGAGTCCTTCAATCACTACTTCTGTTCCGTTGTCTGCTATCGTACATTTCAGATACGTAGCAGAGCCGTTGTTGGTGCAGGTGTACCCACCGTTACCATTCAGAATTTTAAGAGTCAGGGGCTCGCCGACCGTTAAATAAGAGATTTCTTCGCTGTTATCAAGTGTCAGTTTCTTGATTACATTTACGGAAAGTTCTGCACTCTTATTCAGCCTGTCGGTAACAGTAACTATTGCAGTACCCGGTGCCAGTGATTCTACTTGGATATTTCCTTCCTCATCCACAGTGGCTTTTACTACAGATTCTTTATCTACCGTCACTTTGTATCCTCTGTTTCCTGTATAGATGTTGACTGCCTTGCTCTCGCCCGGATACATCTTTGTAGACGAGGTTGCCAGAATTAGTTCACTTAACTGGTCCACTATCACTTTTATACTGGTGCTCTTTTTCGCCCAGTCAGTGACTGTCAGGTGCGTGCTGCCGGCTTTCAAGGCAGTAACTTTAATCGTGCTTTCTTCGGCAACGGCTGTTGCCACTTCTTCATTCGAACTGACTATTTTGTAGTTCCCGTTTCCCTGAAGCATCTGAATGGTTCCTTCCGATGTCTCATCAAAGTTTATTATCAACTCTTGCGTATTCGGCACCAGTTCATGGTAGGCGGGGTCGTCATCATTGCAGCCGGAGAAAACAGTGGAGGCCGCAAGCAGGAATCCTGCTAAATATAATAGATTTCTTTTCATGATATTCATTGTTTATTTAGGATATTCATTCAGCTTCCATATCTTTCATCTTACCGGTAATGGTCACAACGCTAAACTTTGGAACAGTAATAGCGCGCAATCCGCTTAGAGAAGGATTTACCTTTTTTCTCTGCCATTTCACGCCTTCGTCTGACGTATATGCAATCATCGTTTGAAACTCTTTTCCTTCAATCTCCAGTTTCGTTTCGAAAGCTTTGCTTGTGGAGTTGTTCACTAATACGATAGTATACGTGTCGTCCTTAACATAAGCTGTCATTAATAATTCTTTAGGGAAAGCTTCCTCGTCATTTTCAGGAGCAATCGTTTTTACGTCTACACGGCGGCTTCCTTCCGGGATAAACTTGGTGAATTGCCCGTAACTGTAATAGCGGGAGGCTCTTTCATAATTTGTTCCGGGCAGTGCTTCTTCCAGTTTGATTAGTGCTTCATTGTTGGTACAAGGACGTGCTCCTGCCCACCAGACAAATGCGTTCAGATTGGAAACAGCCAGATAATTGTGGAAAGTAGTAGCCCATTGCATGGCATTTTTCCAGGAAGGATCGTATGTATCTGTAGAGCTGGTCTCTGTGTTCCAGATATGGATATTGTTTTCTGCGCAGAGAGGTGATTGTACGAATTCCGTATTACCGATCAATGTGTATCCATGAGCAGCTGCAATAATATTAGAATTAACCAGTTCCGGACATGCTTTCAGACCATTTTCAAGGAAAGTGACTCCTGCTTTCCACCAGGAATGTTCTCCGAAGATAATTTTCATATCCTGATAACCTGCCTTGTCCATAGCCGGGCGAAGATTTTTATGGCAGAAATTGGAAGATTCGTATAGCTCCAGCTACATCCGTTCCAGCCTGTTCCGCTGCTGTTCGGTTCGTTGGACGGTGAAATGGCATAGATCTTAATACCGAATTTCTCTTGATATACTTTGATGAAGTCTATCAGATAATCAGCGAATGCATCTTCCGAACCTGATTTCAGGCTACCACCGGACGGTTTTCCGTTGGATTTCATCGTTCCGGGCGGGCTCCATGTGGAGAACATGAACTTCACGTTCTTGTATTTTCTTTGGAGAATATCTACCAGCCACATTTGTCCTAATTGTACTTGTTCGGCACATTCGGAGCCATTAAAGTCTCTCCAGTAATTATTAATCATGGACGGATCATTCGCAGCAAGATTAAATGTACGGTTGATACCAAAGTCAATAACGTTGGTGGTTGGGTTTTCATAATGCGGAAAGACCTCTCCCCGGAAGATATTTAATTTTAAACCGTTTTCACCAAACAAGTCGTTTACTACATCTTCGCGCATCATATTGTTCCAGATACGGTGCGACCATTCGGCAAAAGCACAGCCGAAACCATCAATAATCTGATGTTCGTGTCCATCTCCGAGTTGTACTTTGATAACCGCTTCGGTGGTAGGTTCGGCAGAGAAACCGTCGTCGTCGTCTGTTTCTTCTACCGGATCCGGAATGTAAACGTCACCGTGACTTAAACTTCCGTCGTCACAAGAGTATCCTAGAAATAGGAAGAGGGATACGAATAAAAATGAATATATCTTTTTCATATTGTTTCTTTATTAAGTTAATCTTGCCCGGATTTTATTTCCATAAACTGGTTTGCTCCATGGCAGTATTATTGTTTAATTCGCTTGTCGGTATAGGATAGTAAAGGTGTTTTTCCTGGAAGTTTTCGGCTCCTTGTTTACCATTAGCTTTGAAAATCAATTGGATTTCACTAACAGAATACCAACGTTTAAGGTCATAAAAACGATGTCCTTCGCCGAAAAATTCCAGTAAGCACTGGTGCTCGATTTCAGTCATCAATTCGTCTTGTGTGAAAGTCTTCTCCTGAAGTCCTGCTCTTTTGCGAATCAGCTTCAAAGCGTAGTTGGCACCGTCGGCGTCATTAGTCTTGGCGCACGCTTCAGCATATAGTAACAGCACTTCCGCAAAACGCATCACACGCAAGTTGCTGGACCTTCCTTCTTTGTTACCCATGTTGTCCGGCGCTTTGTCATCTACATAGTAGGCAGTGTTTTTCTTAATCAGGAATTTCCCCGGTGTTCCATTGACATTGAAGCTGGGAGCTCCGCCTGCCATTTTACCTTCGTTACCTTCCCAAAGTTCATCCATTGAGTAGTTGTTTCCGTACCATTTCTCGTTCGCTACTTTGTCTCCATAGTTGGCAGGGTCGAAGAATAAACTCGCATAAATACGTTTGTCAAAGTTTGTATCTGCACCATTCGGACGGGTTTCTTTGGTGAATTCTCCTACGATGAAAGAGTTCGGCATTAGCTTGGCCCATCCTCCGGATTTTACGGGACCGATAAACTGCGGTATATAACAACCCAAGCAGATACCGCTTTCGTTGCTCCAGGAGTACTCTCCGTCGGGACTGTATGCTATTTCGTATACGGATTCTTTATTAAATTCTTCTTCATTCGTGAAGTTTTTGGCAAAGTCGTCAACCAGTTCATAAGAGTAAGGAGCAGACAGTAATGAAACCAACAATTGCTTTGCTTCCGGGTATTTATGTTGCGTGGCATATACTTTGCCCAACATTGCGATAGCGGCGCCTTTTGTAACGCGCTCTTTGGCAGTAGTACGTTCAACTGGCAAATTACATTTGATAGCATTGCCCAAATCTTCTTCTACTTGTGTCCATAAGGCAGCTTCGCTAGCGGGTCCTTTGTTGGTTTCGTCTTCATTAGAAGGGATCAATCGCAAAGGTACTTCCTTGTAATTGTTGACAAGTAGAAAATATTGATAACCACGCAGAAAAAGAGCTTCTCCTTTAATCATTGAGCGGTCTTCTTCGGTAATGCCTGACGCTGGTATCTGGTCGATATAGCGTAATACGATATTGGCTCGTTGGATGCCTGAATAAAGTGCTCCGTAAGGATCGTTGCCGGTAGACGGTGAATTCAGGAAGTTTGCGATGTTCCACATCGGAACTTCTTCCCCCTTGATTGTGAAGATATCATCCCCACGACCGTTCAGATTCAGCCAACCGTCGAATGCACTAAAGTATCCGTACATTGCTCCTTTTATTGGAGAGTAGGCAGCTGCCAAAGCGCTTTCCGCATCTGCTTTATCTTTCCAGAAATTACTTTCTGTAAAGTGATTAGGGTCCGACAGGTTCAAAAAGCTGGATTCGTTGCACGATGTCAGTGCTCCTGAAAGAAGAGCTGCCATGCACATATATGATAACCAATTTCTTTTCATGTTTATAGACTTTTTTATGTTTACTATTAATTTAAGGTATTACAGGTTTACTTGTATTCCAAACGAGATGGTGCGGGGCAGTGGATAACGTCCCTGGTCGATCCCTCTTGAGAATACGTTGTAGTCAACACCTGCGACGGAGCTTTCACCCAAATCCGGAGTGTAGCCCGAATATTTGGTCAGTGTGAACAGGTTTTCCATAGAAGTGTATATCCTTACATTTTCAAGTCTGATTTTTTTAGTCAGGTTTTTGGGTAATGTATAACCAATATCCAGTGTTTTCAGGCGCAGATACGAACCGTCTTCCAGCCATCTGTCAGAGTATGCCCATTTATTGTCTGCACCGTCTGTTTTAGAGAAGCGAGGGATGTCCGTGTTCTGGTTGTCCGGTCTCCATGAGTTAGCCAACACAGTGCTCATGTTTCCGTTGAAGTTTCCGGATTCCAAACGATAGCGTGGGTAATTATAGATTTTGTTACCTACCATTCCATCAAAGAAAAGGTTGAAGTCAAAATTGTTCCATTCACCGCCAAGTCTTATACCGAAAGTAAAATCGGGGAAAGGACTTCCTACATCGTGCTGGTCGTCTGTATTAATTTTGCCGTCGCCGTTCCAGTCTTTGTAGCGGACATCGCCAACTTGTGCCGCAGGCTGAATAAGTTCACCGTCTTTATTTTTGTAATTGGCAATCTCTTCTGCCGAACGGAATAAACCGTCCGTTTCGATCAGGTTGAAATATGACATAGCGTGGCCTTCGGCAAACATATTGATACCACGACCACCTGCGCCGTGTGCGCTATATCCGGAAATCATCAGGTTCTGACCGCCTAATGTAATCTTGGTAACTTCGTTTTTATCGGCAGCGATGTTAGCGCCTACATAATAAGTGAATTTATCTTTGATAGCACCACGATAATTTACAGCAAATTCAAACCCTTTGTTTCGTACCTGGCCTGCATTCTGAATCGAATTTCCGCTGATACCGGTAGATGCGGTCGAAGGAATTGGAAGTAATACATCATTTGTGTTTTTAACGTAAGCATCTGCGGTGAGGGTCAATCGACCGTTTAGCAGGCTGACATCCAGACCGATGTTATAGGTTTCAGTGTTTTCCCATGTCAGATTAGCCGGTGAGACTGCTTGTACGTATGGCATAGAACCAAACCATGGTGAGTTGTTTGATACATAGTTCATTCCGTCTGATATCACACTTTGGGTAGGATAGTAGCTGGTCATTTCCTGATTACCGAGTTTACCGTAGCTGAAACGCAATTTTAGCTGGTCGAATACATTTTCCAGAGGTTTGAAGAATTTCTCGCGGTTTATATTCCATCCCACAGAAACAGACGGGAATGCGCCATATTGATGTCCTTTCTTAAAACGTGACGAACCGTCGCGGCGGATAGATGCAGAGAATAAATAACGGTCGTCGAACGAATACATGACACGTCCGAAAAGAGATACCAATGCCAATTCATTCAGACTACTGGACGCTTTCAGATTGGAAGGGTCCACATTGCCGGGCATTGTTTCTATGAATTGAGCCATATCACTATTTTTTCCATACAGACTGTGGCTCTTATCCTTCTGGGCGGAGTAGCCGGCGAGAAGTGACAGGTTATGTTTGCCGAAAGTACGGTCATAGTTTAAAGTGTTCTCCAACACCCACGATTCCCAAGTCGATGATTTTTCTTCCAGGTCGGGCTTGTCGTTCTTCCCGAATGTTCCCAAATCATATACATCTGTATATTTGCGGTATTTGGTATGTTCTTTTCTGATACCTACATTGAGCTTGTATTTTAATCCTTTGATGATTTCCGCTTGCAGATATGCATTAAGGAAGATTCTGGTTGTTTCGGTACGTTCATCATTTACGGTCATTTCCGCCAACGGGTTAGGCAGGTTTATATCATTGGACGTACCCCAGCCGCCTGCATTGGTAGAATCATATACCGGTACTACCGACGGGAACTGGAAGATGTCGAACATGGTATCCTGATGAATGTATCCACTTCCTTTTGTCAGGTTTACAATCATTGATTCGCCGATTGTTAAACGGTTGTTCAAGAAAGAATAATCACTTTTTAAACGGATGTTATAAGACTCATGGTCGGTATTGCGTAATATACCTTCTTTATTGAGATAACTTACAGATGAACTATAAGAACCGTTTTTCGAGCCACCACTGATAGTAGCATTGGCCTTGTAAGTCATGGCAGTGCGTAGCATTACATCTTGCCAGTCAGTACCTTCGCCAATGAAAGGCGTTGCTCCGTTTTCAGATCCGTAGCCATCGCCTGCGAGACGATAGTAACGTGCAAAACGGCTATATTCTTCTCCATTGAAAACTTTCAGTGTTTTGGGAGTCTGGCTGAAACCTGTGAAGAAGTTGATATCCAATTTAGTCGGCATGTCTTTACGACCGCTTTTAGTCGTGATTAATACAACGCCACCTGCTGCGCGTGAGCCGTAAATGGCTGCTGCGGCAGCATCTTTCAATACCTCGATAGAGGAGATGTCATTAGGATCGACCATACCGATGTCGCCAAATGCTCCATCAATTACATAAAGTGGATTGTTGTTGGATAACGAGCTGATACCACGTACGTTGACTGTCATGCTTCCATTAGGGTCACCGCTGGAACTTGCCACTGATACTCCGGGAATCTTTCCTTGTAAGGCTGTTGCGGCATTGGAAGCCACCTGTCCGTTAAGCTCTTTTGCACTGACCGAACTTACAGCACCCGAAAGATGACTTTTCTTTACTGTACCATAACCGATCACTACTACCTGTTCAAGAGCAATATTATCTTCCTCCATTGTGACATTAATTGGAGCTCCGGATGTAACAGCTCTTTCTATTTGTTTCATACCTATTGTTGAGAATATCAAAGTATTCCCTTTGCCTGCTTTGATGGAGTATTTACCATCTGTATCTGTTATTGTGCCGGTGTCTTTGTCTTTAACTCTTACCGTGACTCCAGGTAAAGGTTCATTTGTCGTAGCTTCTGTTACTACTCCTTTCACTTCAATGTCTTGAGCTGCTAGTGGAATACTAGCCATGCAGAGAAATAAGAATAGTAAAAAATGAATTTTTCTTCTCATAATTTATTGCATTAGATTTATAACTCTAGTTCAATTATCAATCCATCCATGGAAATTTCAACTGATAATCGTCTGATGCAAAAGTAGAGGATAAAGGTAGGTATGGCAAATATTATTTTAGCCGCTTCTGATACAATTTTGCTTCTTGTTTTCTTGTGTAATTAATTGTTGATTAAAAACTCATACCTTGTAAGTGAAGCCCAAATATTCTGTTTATAAGCTATATAGGCTTTGCTTATTATGTTTGTGTAACCAGTATATTGTATATTTCTGTCTTTTTTATTATATTTAGAAAAGGAATTGTGGTATTATAAGAAAGAAATATGGTATTATTTTATTGTTATAAATGATACTATTTTGCTGTCAATTGTTTGAATATTACTTCTATTGTTCTGTTTCGTATAAGAAATAAGATAGGTATATTGGTTTATTCTATAACTTATAAGAAATAAAAAAGAGAGGAAATAATTCCCTATTTATACCCTGCAATGCGCACTTTTGATAAGCGTTATTTCACCTGCAATACGCACTTATCTATGTCGGTTTGTGTCCTACTTTATAAGAAGCCCGTCATTGACGTGGAATTTGTCAATGACGGGCAACTAATACTGCCAAGTATTGAGCTCACATTACCTTAAAAATAAACCTGTTCTGCCATTACATATTTGTTAGCTTCTATGAGCTTGCAAATGTTTTCTACAGAAGCAGCAGAGCGTAAGCCGTCTGCCGGTGTGTGAAGACAATAATCTATCAGCCTGTCTACGGTGGAAGTTGCTACGTGCATACGGGTATCGGAAGATGCGTAATAGATATACACTGTGCCGTCCTCGTCTGCAATCCACCCATTCGAGAAGAGCACATTGGAGACATCTCCAATTCTCTCTTCTCTCATAGGTGCCAATAAGAAACCACCCGGTTCGGCAATGACTTTTGTCGGATCTTCCAAAGATGTCATATACAGATAGAGTACATAACGCAGACCGGCAGCACATGCACGAACTCCATGGGCGAGGTGCAACCATCCTTTGGGGGTTTTGATAGGATGGGGACCTTCGCCATTCTTTACCTCTTTTATTGTATGGTAATGACGGTGGTTTATAATGATTTCTTCTTTCACTTCTGCATGGGTAATGTCATCTATAAGCGCCCAGCCAATACCTCCTCCGTTGCCGGCGTCGATAAAGTTATCCTGTGGACGGGTGTACAGTGCATATTTGCCATTAACAAATTCCGGATGCAATACAACATTGCGTTGCTGACTTTGGGAAATCAGGTTTGGCAGCCGTTCCCAGCTTTTTAAGTCTTTAGTACGCACGATACCTGCTTTCGCTACGGCGGAAGATAAGTCGCCTGGCGCAGCGTTCGGGTCAAGGCTTTCGGAACAGAAAATGCCATATATCCAACCGTCTTCATGGGCTGTCAGACGTATGTCGTAGACGTTTGTTTCACTTGGGTCTGTGTCCGGCAAATGTATCGGGTATTCCCAAAAACGGAAGTTGTCTATGCCATTCGGACTTTCGGCAATGGCGAAGAATGATTTTCGGTCGTTTCCTTCTACACGTACTATCATCAGATACTTTCCATTCCATTTGATAGCTCCCGAATTCATGGTGGCATTTACTCCGATTCGTTCCATTAGGTATGGATTTGTTTCCGGATTCAAATCATAACGCCATTCCAGAGGAGTATGAGCAGCTGTCAGGATAGGATATTTATAGCGCTCGAATATTCCATTTTCGGAAAATATCATCTTATTTTTACGTGAGATAAGTGACTCATGTTCTTTTTTTAGAATATGAAGTCTATTATTGTATCTATTCATATCAATTCAACATATTAAGAGATAAAGATTTGCAGTCCATTTCCCTTGCATCTTCTTGACAAGATAAAAAGAAACTGTTCACAATGCAGATAGACATGAAATGTATGCTGTGTTGTACGAACAGTTTCTTTTTATGTTTTATCATTTTATAAGTATGGGGGTACTTTTAAAATTGATTTGTCAAGTTTATAAATTATTGTTTAGTGATAAAATATGAACGAACGGTGTAGCCGGGTTCTAAGAAACTAACCCAATACCAACCATTTTCTATTTTATCTATTTTACAATCTTCTACTGGGTAAGCAATCTTTCTATCTACTGCATTTTTAGTAACTTTATAAAGTTCAGCATTGGCCTTTGCTCCTTCTTCGAGGTTACCTGTAAACTGGATTGCAAATCCAGACGCATAACTTCCTGTAGTCTTTGTTGTTAATAGTGAAAGATTTAGCTCTTCAGAATAAATGACTTCACCAACTTTTGACATAGAAGAAGGATTCTGATAAGCATAAGAACCAGCTATTAAGTAACGATAACTTGGATTTTCTAAATAAGGATCGTCAATAGTCTCGATATGAATGTCAACGGATTGTCCCTCTTTGTCTTTGATGGTGATTGCTTTATTGAAATGGTTTCTTTTCAATCCTTCAATAATAACTTCTGTTCCATTCTCTGCTACCGTACATTTGAGATAAGAATCGGAGTATTTGGGGAGACTACAAGTATATTCACCATTTCCATCCAGAATTTTGATTGTGACAGGTTCGCTAGTTATTAAGTAAGTAATATCTTCACTATTATCTACTACCAGCCTCTTTATTACTTTCACAGCAATCTCGGCTGTTTTGTTGTGACTGTCTTTCACGGTTAGTATTGCAGTACCCGGAACGATAGAAGAAGTGATTTCTATTTTTCCATCTTCACTGATTTTTGCTGTTGCTACTGACTCATTGGAAGATGTTATGCTATATCCTCCATTTCCAGTATATATTTCGAGCGTTTTGTGTTCTTCAAAGAACATAGTCGTGGAACTTGTTTTTACTGCCAGCTCCTGTTCTTGAGCTACCACTACTTTCACATTTGCCGAATTCTTAGTCCAGTCGATAACGGTTAACGTTGCAGTACCATATTTCAAACCTGTTACAATCACTTCATTGCCCGAAATAACTGCTGTCGCTACTGCAGCATTTGAACTAGACACTTTGTATCCGCTATTGCCCCCAGTAATATTAAAACTCCCTTCGGTTGTCTCATCTAAATTAATTGTCAATGTCTCTGCATCCACAGTCAGACTTGTGTAACTAGGTAAGTCTTCATTACAACCGGAAAATAATCCGATTGCACAAAGTGCGATTCCTGTTAAGTGTATTATATTTCTTTTCATGATATTCTCTAATTTATAATTCGTTATTCAACTTCATGGTTTTTCATTTTACCAGTCACAGTTACAACACTATATTTGGGAACGGTAATAGAACGTAAACCGCTTTGAGACGGATTGATCTTTTTGTGTTTCCACTTCACATATTCACTGGAAGTATATGTTCTCATATTTTGGAATTCCACTCCTTCAATCTCAATCAATGTAGAGAATGATTCTTTTTGAGATAAATTGATTAGTACAATAGTGTAGGTGTCATCTTTCACATAAGCAGAAACCAACAAGTCTTCGGGGAGTTTATCTGTTTCTGAAGAAATAGCTTCTACGTCTACACGTACGGCATTTTGCTCAATAAATTTGCTGAACTGTCCAAAAGTATAGTAGCGTGGAACTCTGTAATAGTATGTACTAGGTAATGCCTCTTCTAATTGAATTAGGTTTTCGCCCGTAGTGCTGCAAGGACGTGCACCTGACCACCATACAAAGGCGCTCATATTGGCGTTTGCCATATAAGCATGAAAAGTTTTAGCCCATTTCATTGCATCCGGCCATGTCTCTTGGCGACCTTTATCATCACTAAGTTCTGTTTGCCACATGTGGACATTGCGCTTCTCTGCCTCTTCAAAAGGAATGACATTTTCATCTCTTGTAGAATATCCATGACCGGCTACAATGAAATTTGGATCTACCAGTTCCGGATATTTTTTTAAACTATTATTGATAAAATCGACCGCCCATTTCCACTGGGCATTTTCTGCATAAACAAGTTTCATATCACTGTGGCCTCTTTTCTCCATCGCTGGACGAAGTTTTTCGAGGACAAATTTAGCCATTTCTTCTTCAGACCATGCACAGGTTGCCCAACCACCTAAACTAGCAAGTTTGTCCGGTTCATTCCATCCTGATAATGCATATATGTCAATGCCGAATTTTTGTTCATATGCATCGACGAAATCCAATAGATATTGGGCATATTCATCGTAATATTCCGACTTGAGGCTTCCACCATTAAGTTTGTTATTGCTTTTCCATTTGATTGGAGGACACCAAACTGAAAAGAAGAAATTGACATCTTTATATTTTCTACTTATAAGGTCAACTAACCACATTTGGCCAAGTTGGCATTGTTCTCCGCACTCTTCACCATTGTAGTTTCGCCAGTAGTTATTAATCATAGAAGGATCATCGGGCTGCAGCATAAAATTACGATCCATCTTGAATTCAATATCTCCTGTAGTTGGATTACCGTAAGACGGGAATATCTCGCCTCGGAAAATATTTAAATCCAAACCGTTTTCACTAAACAGGTCTTCTATCACTGCGTCACGCTGCATCGTATTCCAAATACGATGTGACCACCCGCAGAAGGCACAGCCGAAGCCATCAATTACTTGATGTTTGTTTTCTTCTCCGATTTTCATTCTTACAACAGCGGTAGTTGTAGGTTCCGGTGCAATCCCGTCATCGTCAAAATTTTCTTCAACTGGTTCCGGGATAAAAACATCACTATGGTCTAAACTTCCATCGTCACATGAATATCCTAAGAATAGGAATAATGCTACAAATAATAATGAGTATATCTTCTTCATATATTCTAAGTATAAATTGGTTGTAAAAATATTATCTCCATAGTTCAGTTTGTACCATGGCATCATTGTTGTTCAACTCTCCAGAAGGAATAGGGTAATATTTATGTTTTTCTTGAAAGTATTCTGCTCCCTGTTTTTCATTTTCAGTGAAAATATTTTTAATCTCTTCAGTGGTATACCAGCGTTTTAGGTCGTCAAAACGATGTCCTTCACCAAAAAACTCGAGCAAGCATTGGTGCTCTATTTCTAACATCAAGTCCGATTGGGCAAATGTCTTATCAGCTAATCCTGCTCTTTTGCGAACGAGCTTCAATGCGGTGTTTGCCCCGTTTACATCGTTTGTTTTGGCACAAGCTTCGGCGTACATTAACAGCACTTCTGAGAATCGCATAGCTCGTAAATTGTTTGCTTTCCCTTCCTTATGACCCATAATATCAGCATCAGAAGCATTTACAAAATATGCAGTGTATTTTTTTAGCAAAAACTTACCGTCACCTTGACTGTAAGATGGAGCACCACCACTCATTTTACCGCTATTGCCATCCCAAAGTTGCTCCATAGAACGGCTTCCTCCATACCATTTCTCGTTCTTCACTACATCTCCCATAGCTTCGGGATTGAAAAATAAGCTTGCATACATGCGTTTGTCATACTTCGTATCCGAACCGGCAGGACGTTCTTCTTGCACAAACTGGCCGACGGCAAAGCTGGAAGGCATCAGCTTAGCCCAACCACCGGCGGCAACCGGACCTACAAATGTTGGAAGTGAGTTACCTAGGTTGATACCGCTTTCGTTACCCCATGTCAATTCACCATCACTACTATATTGCAATTCGAAAACAGATTCCTTATTGTTCTCATTCGCTGTAGTAAAATTCTCGGCAAAGTTTTCAATTAAGTCGTAACGTCCTGGATAATAAGGGGCTTTCGTCAATAGTTCCAGTTGAGCTTTTGCTTCTGGATACTTGTGCTGGTATAAATATACTTTTCCAAGCATAGCGATGGCTGCTCCTTTCTCAATACGTCCTTTCTCGTCACCGGAACGAGTGACGGGAATATTGCTATTTATAGCATTTTTTAAATCATCCTCTGCTTGCTTCCAAATTTGTTCTTCTTTAGCCGCGGGTTTATTGCTTTCGTCTTCGTTAGACGGAATTAAACGTAGAGGAACTTCTTTATAATTATGAACTAATAGGAAATATTGGAATCCTCTTAAAAAGAGTGCCTCTCCTTTAATCATGGATCGGTCTTCCTCACTAATTCCTGCCGCTGGAATTTTATCGATGTTTTTTATTACAAGATTGGCACGTTGGATACCAGCATAAAGCGCTCCATACGGATCATATCCGGTAGTAGTTGAGTTTTGAAATGTTGCGATGGTCCACATAGAAGGTTCTTCATTCAGAACCGTAAAAATATCATCACCACGACTATTTAAATTTAACCATCCGTCAAATGCTCCGTAATAACCGTACATTTGATATTTTATGGGGGAATAAGCAGCGGCAAGACCGCTTTCTGCATCCGCTTTATTTCTCCAGAAGTTTTCTTCCGTGAAATGATTAGGATCTTTCAGATCCAGAAATTTATTTTCGTTGCATGAAGTCAGTGCTCCGGATAAGAGAGTTGCCATGCATATATATGATAACCAATTCTTTTTCATGTTATTAATTCAATTAGTGGATTTTATCATTGTATCATAAACTAACCTGAATACCAAATGAGATAGTACGCGGGAGTGGATAGCGTCCTTGGTCTACTCCTCTTGAGAATACGTTGTAACCCACTCCGATATCTACGCTGCCACTTTCACCGAGGTCAGGGGAATAGCCGGAATATTTACTTAATGTGAACAGGTTTTCCATTGATGTATAGATTCTTACATTTTCCAGTTTTACCTTCTTTAACAGGCTCTTAGGAAGGGAATAACCGATATCTAGTGTTTTCAGCCGGAAGTAAGAACCATCTTCCAGCCATCTGTCGGTAAAGGCTAAACCATTGTCTATCCCATCTGTTTTAGAGAAACGAGGAATGTCTGTGTTCTGATTGTCCGGTCTCCATGAGTTAGCCAACTTCGTGCTGTAGTTGCCATTGAACTTGCCAGATTCGAGGCAATAACGTTGATAATTATATATTTTGTTACCAGTCATACCATCAAAGAAAAGATTGAAGTCAAATCCTTTCCATTCGCCTCCCATGCGCAGACCGAATGAGAAATCCGGGAACGGATTGCCTACATCATGTTGGTCATTTTCATCAATCATACCATCGCCATTCCAGTCTTTGTAACGAACGTCTCCCGGTTGTGCACCCGGTTGTATTTGTCTGCCATCCTTATTCTTGTAATTGTCAATTTCTTCTTGAGTGCGGAAAATTCCATCACTTTCAACTAGATAGAAGTAAGACATAGGATGCCCTTTTTCAAATCTGTTGATACCATTTTTGGCAGCGGCGTGAGCGGAATAACCTGAAATACCCATATCGTCGCCTCCAGCCGTAATCTTCGTTACTTTATTTTTCTCTGTAGTGACGTTTGCACCTATATAATAGTTGAAATTATCGCCGATATTGCTGCGCCAGTTTACAGATAGTTCAAATCCTTTATTGCGTACTTGTCCAGCGTTTAGGATAGGAAGTCCGCTGATACCAGCTGAACCTGAAACAGGAACGGGTAGTAATACGTCATTTGTGTTTTTTACATAAGCATCGGCGGTCAATGTCAATTTACCGTTCAGCATGCTTAAATCAAGTCCCACGTTAAAAGTTTCCGTACTTTCCCAAGTCAGGTTGGTAGGTGAGACTGCGGTAACGTTGGGTAACTGACCGAACCATATATTATTTCCTTGAAGGTAATTCATGCCATCGGATACTATGCTAATAGTGGGATAGTAGTTGTCCATTTGCTGATTGCCTAGTTTACCATAGCTGAAACGGAATTTGAATTGGTCAAATATATTTTCCAGCGGTTTGAAGAATTTTTCACGATTGATATTCCACCCGATGGATGCTGAAGGGAAGCTGCCGAATCGATGTCTTTTTTGGAAGCGTGAAGAACCGTCACGACGGATAGACGCTGAAAACAGGTAGCGGTCGTCATAAGTATACATCACACGTCCGAAGAGCGATACGAGAGTTAATTCTTTCAATGAACTAGAGGCTGTCATTGTCTTAACGTTACCTGTCATAGTGTAGATGAACTCTGGAATATCCGTGTTGCTACCGTTCAATCCATAGCTCTTGTCTTTTTGTGCAGAATAACCAACCAATGCAGAAATATTATGCTTACCGAATACCTTGTCATAGTTCAACGTATTCTCCAAAACCCACGATTCGTAATCGGATGATCCCTCACTTAGGTCTGGAGCATCGTTTTTACCAGCAGATCCCAAATCGTAAATGCCTGTATATGTGCGGCTCCTGTTATGATCCTTTCTAAGTCCGAGATTCAACTTATACTTTAAACCTTTAATTATTTCAGCTTGTAAATAAGCGTTGAGGAAAATTTGAGTTTTCTCATTGTTTTTGTTCACCGTTGAGTAATATGCATACGGGTTCGGGAGATTGATATCGGCCGAAGTTCCCCATCCTGTAGAGTTTGTCGGATCAAATACCGGTACGACTGAGGGAAAACGCAAGATTTCTCCCATTGTATCTTGATTGATGTTTCCTTCTCCTTTAGATAAGCGAACAATCAGCGACTCACCGATAACCAACCTATTATCCAGAAAAGAATAGTCACTTTTCAAACGAATATTGTAAGATTCGTGGCTAGTGTTACGGAGAATTCCTTCCTTATTTAAATAGCTTGCGGACGCACTATATGAACTTGTCTTGGAACCTCCGCTGATGTTTGCGTTTGCTTTGTATGTCATTGCGGTGCGAAGCATTACCTCTTGCCAATCAGTACCTTCACCTACAAAGGGAACAGCACCGACCTCGTTACCGTAACCATCAGCAGACAGTTTATAATAACGTGCGAAGCGGCTGTATTCTTCACCATTAAATACTTTCAGTTTTTTCGGTGTCTGGCTGAAACCTGTGAAAAAGTTTACCTCAAGCTTTGTAGGCATGTCTTTACGACCGCTTTTAGTAGTTACTAATACAACGCCACCGGCTGCACGAGAACCATAAATAGCGGCGGCAGCCGCATCTTTCAACACTTCAATGGAAGCAATATCTGATGGATCTACCATGCTAAGGTCTCCGAAAGAACCGTCAATGACGTAAAGTGGATCATTGCTAGAGAGAGAACTGATACCACGTACGTTAATGGTCATTCCTTCATTCGGGTCACCGCTAGTACTTGTTACGGATACACCTGCAATTTTACCTTGGAGTGCTGTACCTGCATTTGTGGCAACGGCACCATTCAGTTCTTTTGCGCCTACTGAACTTACAGCTCCGGAAAGGTGACTTTTCTTTGCTGTACCATATCCGATGACAACTACTTGTTCGAGAGCCACATTGTCTTCTTCCATACTGACATTAATCGGAGCGTTAGATGATATTGTATGCTCTATACTTTTCATACCTATTGTAGAGAATACCAGTATGTCGCCTTTATTGGCTTTAACGGTATATTTACCGTCCATATTTGTAACTGTACCAGTGTCTTTTCCTTTAACTTTTACTGTGACTCCTGGTAAGGGCTCGTTAGTCGTAGCTTCTGTTACGACTCCTTTAACTTCAATATTCTGGGCTACCAATGGAATACTGGCTAGGCAGAGAAAGAAGAAAAGTAAGAAATGAATTTTTTTACTCATGATTTATTGCATTAGATTTATAAACTCTTAGACGTATAATTCGTTTTGTTAATTGTGAGTGGCAATAGGGAATATTTTCCATCAACATTGCTTACACTGGAAGTCTATTTACTGATGTAACTTAATAGATGTGCTACTCCAATAAGATAAAATAATTTGTTTTTCATTGCATATATAATTTTATATTGTTTGAATCTGGGAGCAAAGGTAGGGTGGTTTAGTACGAGGGACAAATATAATTTTATCAAATACTAATACAATATTAACAAAAAGCATAAATATGAGTAAAAAAGACAATATAATTTCTTTAATGTGATACTTAAATACCATTAATTGACGAATTTATTGGTATGAATATTAAAGCCTGATTTATATAATGCCCTCTGGGATATATAAAAATTTCCGGCAGAAGATAAATGAAATAAAGAATGAATGGCTTTGATTTACTATTTGGTTCCATTGGATCTGCGATAAACTTCATCTTCAAAATTGGGTATATAATCATTTGCTGTTTGCAGGCAGCAAATGGTTGTGCCTTTTTCTCGTTTTAATAATTCCGGAATTTGGCTGATACCATAGTTGAAAGTTGCATATCTTTTCTCTATTAATGTGCTATTTTTAAGATTTTGTTGAAAAGTGATTATGCTAAAATTGATGAACTATAGAAGATATTGCATAAATAGCTGCATGTATATACGAAAATATAAGCTGATATTGTATAAAACTATACGGAATATGCATCTTTTCCTGTTCGTAAAGCACTTGTTACTTTAAAACCAATGAGGTGTTCCTCGGTGTGCATCGGTTTGTTTCTCACCGGAGAAGCTATTGTTTCTCGGTGAGGAAGATGTGAAGGGGGTATTGAGTGCTTGTTTTCCCTCTGGTTTATTATAAATGTTGAGAACAAGACAGTGACAGGAATGTGTAATATTCGAATTTATTCCTTTTAAATGGTAGGTAAAGAAGGAAAAATGTTGCGATTTGATTGGGGAATCATTTAAATAATAATAAAAAAGATTTTTGTACTTGTAAATGCCGGCGCTTTTCTATTCTTTTCAAACGGTGGATGTAATTAATGCCTTTCCAGACTGTTTAGATATTCTTTTTTTAAGAAGAGTCATTTTTTCAGTGAGTAGACTTTTTGTATAATGACTATATTTCAGCAATAATCTTTCAGTATATTGAAAGATTATTGCTGTATTTGTTTCAGTAAATAAGATGAGTATGGAGAAAAGAGTGATTATTTGAAAACAATCTTCATCGGTCTGCCTATCCAGACTTGTGGTTGTTCGAGATTGAAAATAGATGCTATGGTAGAAGCTACATCATATTGCATCATGCTTACGTCATCAAAACGAAGTCCTTTTTTAATATTCTTGCCGGAAATGATGAAAGCTGTTTCCATTTCTTGCATTGTCTTGCCACCGTGTCCTTTGTCAATGCCGCCGTGGTCGGAAGTTAATATAAAAATAGTATCATCAAGGATTCCTGCGTCTTTTACAGCCTGGACAATTTGACCGACATATATATCCAACTCTTTGAGTTTTTCATAATAGGCGGGAGTATCATGTCCTTCAGTATGTCCGGTATGGTCGGGGCCGTCGTAGCAGATGGCAACAAGGGCCGGATGTTTCTCTTTTATATAGGCTGATGCCATATTGCCTAATTCTTTGGGAGTTTTGTTGCAATCGGCAACATGATAATGATAGTTCAGAGAAAGGGTGTCCACTAAATATTTGATACCTTCCCATTCGTAGAGGCAACCGATTTCTGCTTCCGGACGGGCGTCGCGCAGCAATTGGAATACAGTCGGGAAGATTCCGTTCTTGTTCAATACACGCGACGGAAGTTCAGGTGTTTTGGATCCCCATTCGGTATATCCGTGAAGTTCCGGTCCGGCTCCCATAAACATGGATGCCCAGTTGATGGCGCTGGAAGAAGGAAGTGCCGAACGTTTCTTTAATGTATAAGAACCGTCTTCCATTAATTTTTTGACATTAGGCATATCTGCTTTGGGTAGGCTATATGCGCCCCAGCCATCTAAACCGATGAAAACAACGTGTTTGGCCTTGTCTTTTCCTTTGGCATTACAAAAATATGTGAAACAGAAGAGTAATGCGAATGTAGCGAGCAATGTTAAAAGGTTTTGTCTATTCATGATACTTTTATTTAAATGGTTAATGTTTTATTCGTTGTTTAATGAGCCGTCATCATTGACGATAAGCAAAGGTAGGGCTATTGTGAAAAGGAGACAAATATAATATTAGCATATACCAATACTTTTATACAAATTGCTTTTTATTTGTTTTTTCAGTGTGAATGGATAATAGTTTCCAGTACAACTGGAAACTATTATATGATGCTGATTATCACTTATTTCTCGTGATAAGAATGATCTCTTGGAAAATCATCTCCATCCCATGCTTTTTTCGAAGTCCAAGGCTGTGCGGCATCTGTCCAGAACGGATCATCTGCGGGAAGACCTAACGGCAGGAAGGCAAGTGACGCCATATATAAGCTGCCGTTATTGGTGTAATAATCGGAGATGCCGGGTTGTGAACCGTTGAAGCCCAGTGTTAGAAAACCTTTTTCATTGAAGTTGCGGTCGTTGCCAAACATACGCTCGATAACAGCAGTCATGCCGGCACGTACTTGTCCGTTTGTTAATTCTTTGGGAAGCCATTTTCGCCAGGCGAGTAAGGCTAAAGTTTGCAGGGAACCGGTGCGGTAAGTGATGGAACGTCCGACAACGGGTAGTGTTCCTTCCGGAGAAATAAGCCGCTCGAGAATCATGCCGAATCGTTGTGCCCGTGTGATTGCTTTCTGATAATCGCAGCCGGGCATATTCCATATATTTTTGTGTTTGCCGGCTTCGGTGATTATTTCCAGTGATTCTATATACATAGGATGTATCACGAAACTATTGTAATAATCGAATGCGAAGTTGGGGCCGTCCGAATACCAGCCGTCACCTACGTACCATTCTTCTATCTTCCGTAAGGAAGAACTGATACGGTAGGTGTCGCTGGGTGCGCCTGCTTTTCGAAGAAACGATTCAACAGTTGCACTGAACAATAACCAGTTGCTATATGACGGATCAACTCGTCTGAGTTGAGTGAATTCATTGATGTAACGTTGTTTAGTGAGGCTATCCAACGGTGTCCATAAAGCATCATAGCCTCGTAGAAAACTTTCGGCGATATAGGCTGCGTCTACCAGTGTCTGACCCTCCTGGCGCCATAACAGATAGTCCGGACTTTTCGGGTCTACGGCATTGGCATAGCTTTTCAGTGCCCATTCGCGGAGCTGTTTACGGTGGGGGCCTTCTGTGGTGTTATCATCCGGCAGTGACAACCAGGGAGCCAGTCCCGCCATCAGTCGTCCGAAACATTCCATATAAGTGACATCTTTGTTGCGGCCGTCCCATGTCGGGCTTAATTCGACAAGCATATTTTGTTTTAGTGCTCCTTCGCTCATATTACTTAATACGGGAGCAGCCATCCGGTACATCACTTCGCACCATATTTCTCTGTCACACTTTTCTGTTTTCTTTTTTGCGGTGGCCTTTTCTGCCGGAATCAACAGAACGGTAACTATTAGTAAGAAGAACCAATTTAATCTATTCATGTATTATTTACTGTTTAAGGATTATTTTAATGGTCAGTTAACTGTTACTGACTGCTGTGACAAAGGTAGGGTTATTCAACTTGCGAGACAAATACAATCTTAGCATTAACTAATACTTTTGCTTTTTTTATCCCAAACTGATACTTTCCTGTGCGAAATGGGTTGTGATCTGTGTTCGTGTTTTGATTTGTTATATATTTGCCTGCAAACAAAATATTACTATGAAGAAGAATTGGATGTATGGCAGTGTGATGACTGCTTTATTGGCCCTGCTGGTAAGCGGCTGTGGTGATTCTCAACGGACTCTTGAGTTTCGCGGAATTTGTGTGGATGATCTGCATGGTGAAAATGGACTCTATAATCCCGGAAGAGGATTCCGGTTGGAGACGGCGGTGGATGTGTTGCACGAGAAAGATCGTCCGACAACGGAATTGTTGGAACTATCGGAAAAGTATGTAGCAGACAGTGTGTCACTCGCTCAAAGCTATTTCTATCTTACCTATTTAATAGGTGAAAAACTATCGGAGGAAAACTTCCAAACTATGCAAACCTATTTTGATGAACTACAGAAGTTGGGTAAGAAAGCGGTGTTGCGTTTTGCTTATGAGCGGGACTTTATGGGGAGAGCCGCCGTCGGTCCTACCGGAGAGCAGATTTTGGAACATTTGGACCAGTTGAAACCTTTCCTGGAGAAAAATAAAGACCTGATTTTGGTAGTGCAAGCCGGCATGATCGGTGCATGGGGAGAATGGCATAGTTCTATTCAGGGTTTGGAGAACTCGGAAGAAACAAAAGCAGCCGTGTTGGAAAAATTGCTTTCGGTGGTTCCCGTAGAGAGAAATGTACAAGTGAGACTACCGGAATTTAAGAACCTGTTGAAAGATAAACCGGAACTGTATAAAAGACTCTCGTTCCACGATGACTTTATTGTCATACGGCCTGACAGGTGGGATGCTGATATGCACGAAGGAACTGTCAAATTCGACCAGATTGTGAAAGAATCGCCTTATTTGGTGGTAGACGGTGAACTTCCCTGGGGATTTTGGAGTGTAGGTGCCGATCCGGACAGTCCTTCAGCAGGATGGATTATCGATGGTATGCAAACGGCGAGACGCCTGTTTCTCCAGCATTATACTTCATTGAGTATTATACATAATTATAAAGAGCAGCATCCTAATAACAGGTTTGATGAGAACAATCCTCCCGAATACTCCATGATTGTGTGGAAGAAAACAATGATAACGGAAGATTCACTTCGTCAGCATCATATGCCTGTATCCGACAGCTATTTTCAGAAGCAGGACGGAACGAAGGTACAACGTAATATGTTCGATTATATACGCGACCATCTTGGTTATCGGATTGAATTGCAGTCACTTCAACTACCGGAAAAGTTACAGTCTGGTAAGGAAAACCGACTGAAATTAGGCTTGGTAAACAGAGGTTTTGCCACTGTCTTTGGGGAGCATCCTGTCTACTTTGTGTTGATTGACGACAAAGGGAAAGTCACCGAGTTCCTGACGAAAGCCAACCCGTTGGATTGGCAACCGTTCCAACCGGGAGACGCGGCATATACGCCATTGGTACATTCTGTAAATCAGTCTATTCAATTACAAGGCTCAATGCCCGCCGGAGAATACAGACTGGGTCTGTGGATACCCGACGGTTCGGAACGGTTGAAATATAATCCTCGTTACGCCCTGCGCTGTGCGAATGGTAATACCACCTGGTGGGTATCTGAAGACGGAAAATATGGTGTTAATGTATTGACAACAGTTGAGGTGAAATAACGATTAATTTTAATTTACCTGTATGAATAAAAAGGCTTCTGATAGTAGTGTCAGAAGCCTTTTGCTATTCTCAAGTGTTATAAATCAATACCATCGTGTACGCCACATAACAAAGTATCATAATCCCTCCTTCGATTCTTGTGATAGTCCTTTTGGCAAAGAACAGCCCGAATAACCAGAGCAGGATACCGGAACCTACTAGCGTAAGCAGGTCGAAGTTGGTAATTCCGCTAAGATGGAGAGGGGTGATGCTGGCGCTACATCCCAGTACAAAGAATATATTGAAGAGGTTACTACCGATCACATTTCCAATGGCAATTTCCGGATTCTTCTTTAATGCGGCAACGATAGACGTAGCCAGTTCAGGAAGAGAAGTACCTCCTGCAACCAGTGTCAGTCCGATAATCGATTCGCTGACACCCAGGTTGCGGGCGATGCCCGTAGCGCCGTCAACAAACAACTGACCTCCAAAAATAAGGGCAGCCAAGCCTCCGATGATATAAAGAATGGATTTCCACCAGGGGAGTGATTTGATTTCTGTCTCCTCTTCTATGGTCGGAGCTTCTATCTGTCCCGCCTGTTCCGTTGTGCCCGGCTTGGAGGCGATGGCAAAGGTGTAACCCATGAAGATGACGAAGAAACAAAGTAATAATAAGCCGTCTACTCTGTTCAGGATATCCTCCGGAGCTTTATCTAGAAATACATCATTGGCACAAATCAGCAAGACAATAGAAGAAAGTATGCATAGCGGTATTTCTTTTCTAAGCGTATTGCGGGTGATGACAATCGGGGCGAATAAGGCCGTGCAGCCCACAATCATCAACGTATTGAAAATGTTGCTTCCCACCACGTTGCCTATGGCAATATCCGCGCTTCCTTTGAGAGCGGAAGATACACTGACTGTCAGTTCCGGGGCAGAAGTGCCGAATGCAACAATGGTAAGTCCGATCACGATGGGAGGGATGTGAAAGCGCTTGGCTACCGAGGCGGCACCGTCTGTTAATCCGTTAGCTCCTAGAAGAATGAGGATTAATCCCCCGATAAGTAATAATATATTCATATTTTTTTCTCTTTTAGTGGCAAAGATAATCAATTTGGAAATGGTAATGTCAAAAACAATCCGTATGTTTGCTCTGTTTTTAATGAAATGTTAGATTAACCTTAATTATAATCAAGGAATATAAGGTATGGAAATAAATAAAATAAAACGGTCGTTACTGGTGTTGTTCTTTTCTTTCTTGGCAATCGGGGCGCAAGCACAGTTGGAACAGGCGGTTAAGAAGATATTTGCCGGAGATACAATAGCGGGCAGACATGTTCCTTTGAAGCGGGATTCGGATTCTATCCATCTGGTGAATATGCGGAAATCATTGGAGGAAGCCCGGCTCAACGAGGCGAATATGCGGATGGAAATGGAGCAGATGAAGCTCCAGATGGCTACCGCCGACTCCGTGAAGTATGCACAGCAGCGACAGCGTATCGACTCCCTGCGGCAGTTCACTAAGGGCATGCCGGTAGTGGCGGACGGTGATACCTTATTTTACCTTTTCACCAAACGTGGCGGATATACTCCCCAGCAACGTGCACAGATGACCGGTGCAGCGATCGAAGAAATAGGAAGACGTTTTAATCTGAAACCTGATTCTGTTGCTATTGACCATTCGGACATTGTTTCCGATTTGATGTACGGCAGCAAAGTACTGCTTTCTCTTACCGATCAGGACGCTTTGTGGGAAGGAGTCTCCCGTGATTCGCTGGCTAAGGAAAGACAACAAAATGTCATTACCAAACTGCATGAGATGAAGGCGGAGCACGGACTTTGGCGAATGGCAAAGCGTGTGCTCTATTTTGTGTTGGTAATTGTAGGACAGTATTTTCTGTTCCGCTTGACCAACTGGTTGTTCCGTAAACTGAAAGCGCGTATTTTGCGTCTGAAAGACACGAAGATAAAACCGGTATCCATCCAGGGATATGAATTGCTGGATGCGCAGAAACAGGCAAACCTGTTAGTATTCCTGTCCAGTATCGGGCGGTATATACTGATGGGGTTGCAGCTACTGTTTACCGTACCGTTGATTTTCATCATCTTCCCACAGACAGAAGGACTGGCATATCAACTGTTAGGATATATATGGAATCCGATTCGCGCTATCTTTGTGGGTATCATTGACTATATTCCTAAGTTGTTTACCATTATCGTTATTTGGTATGCTGTGAGGTATCTGGTACGTCTCGTCTTGTATCTGGCACGTGAAGTGGAAGCAGGACGACTCAAAATCAACGGCTTCTACCCGGACTGGGCGATGCCGACTTTCCATATCGCCCGTTTCCTGCTTTATGCATTTATGATTGCGATGATTTATCCTTATCTCCCGGGCTCCGATTCCGGTGTGTTCCAAGGTATTTCGGTATTTGTCGGATTGATCGTTTCGCTCGGATCAAGTACGGTTATCGGTAATATTATTGCCGGACTGGTGATTACTTATATGCGTCCGTTCAAGATGGGCGACCGGATCAAATTGAATGATACCACAGGTGATATCATCGAAAAAACTCCTCTTGTCACCCGTATCCGGACTCCTAAAAATGAGGTTGTGACTGTTCCCAATTCATTTATCATGTCGTCTCATACAGTAAACTACAGTACTTCAGCCCGTGAATATGGATTGATTATTCACTCGGAAGTATCTATCGGTTATGATATTCCCTGGCGGCAGGTTAATCAGATACTGATTGATGCTGCGTTGTACACTCCCGGTGTGGTGGATGATCCGCGTCCGTTTGTGTTGGAAACTTCGTTGAGCGACTGGTATCCGGTCTATCAAATTAATGCTTATATCAAACAGGCAGATAAGATGGCACAGATTTATTCGGATTTGCATCAGAATATTCAGGATAAATTTAATGAGGCCGGCATTGAAATCATGTCACCGCACTATATGGCTGTACGGGATGGAAATGAGACAACCACTCCCAAAGAGTATCAGAAAAGTAACAATCCTTCCAATAAGGCGGGGGAAGAAAGTAAATCTGAATAGTTATTACTGTCGCCGCCATTATTGCTGTTGTGTTGTATAATGAATATCAAAACGTCCGTTAGTCAGACGTTTGCCGTTGCCGAAGGTTGCACTGATAATATTCAATTCTGGGTCGAAATGGCTTATAAAAGCTGTTCCGTCTTCCAGTTCTTCTCCTCTGAACCGTATATCGGTGAGAGTTGCTTCTTTGCCTTCCTGGGGAGATAAAATGATGAAGTGTATGTTGATGTCAGGTTTGACGGAAACATTGACGGCTAGTTTGTCCTCCTCCGGATAGTAGTGGAATGAATCATACGTCCAGACATACGAGTGCCCCCAATTCAGGTATCGTCCTCCCACATAAATCCATCCGTCCATCAGACAGCCAAAGGTGTTGGCACCTGTAGTGGTGACAGAAGGTAAAACTGTAATGTCAATCGATTCATCTTCCGTACAGCTCCAAAAGCTGATGATGGAAAAAAGAATGAGTATATATTTCTTCATAGTGCTTTTTTTGAGTGAATGTTAGAAATAATAGGATAATCCCGTAGTGAAATTTATTCGTGTGAGGTTGGTATCATTATTGCCATCGAGTTTTACAATAACCCTTTCTCCGTGATAGTGGGTTCTAATTCTAAGCAGTTCGCTATACATATATTGTACTCCTAGACTGACTCCCAGATTGGGATTCAGTTTATAGGTAAGATTGGCATTGGTCAGGAGACCAATAGTGAAGGCTTTCACTTTCCGTGTTTTGCCGAACACCTCACTGTTGTTCCGTAGAATGACTCCACCGGGACCAGTTGTTACGCGGATTTGCCAATGTTTGGTGTTGGCATTACACATTCCGATTTGAGTACCAATGAAATGAACCCATAAATGGTCCTTCCCTTCAGGATGACTTCCTTTGGAAGAAAATCCGGAGTAGATTCCTCCAAAGACAAAACGTTTGAGAGGGCGGAAATTATATTGTCCATCCCAGCTTACGCCTTGTGCGAGTGTACGTTGGTAACTATGGGTACTTAACGTGAGTGTAGGAGGGTGATGGAACATAACACCGTAGCCCGCGTGAAAAGAGAACTCGTGTCGCTCAAAATCTCTCTGTGAGAAAAGTAGAGTGTGACAGGACAAGGTGAATGCGATTAGTAATAGAATCGCTTTTATGAGTGTTTGATTCATCTGGATTAGTTTAGATTGTGTTTCTTTTTTGCAAAAATAGAAAATAGTTCAGACTTTCTCACAGCGAATCAGAACTTTTTGCCCATTATTTAATGTACTGGCAAATAAGTAGGTATCTCCTCCTTCAGCCAAATGGATTCGTTTGCGGAGTTCGGCTACTGTGGCGGGGAAGTTACGGACAGTCACATTTGCTTTTTTCAGGTCTGCCAGATTTTCCTTTACTTCTTTTTTATTGAAACTGCACTGGTTGACAATACGGAATATTCTTCCGGGGAAGTTTTCAATGAAAGTATCGGAAGTATAAAGATGGCTATTGGGATGCAGTTTGCGGACAGGATAGGCTGCTGCAATGCTTCGGAAAGCACCGGCTTTCAGAAGGGAGGCATTCGGTTCGTAAAGATAGGTTTCTAAAGAATCCGTATATGTGCATTCGCTGCATTGTTCCTGTTCGCGGGTGAATACAAAGTGTTGTTCTTTTTGAGTTCCTTTTGTGAAAAGGTTCACACAATGAATGGAGATTTCTGCCGGTGATGTTTGTCCGAGTAGAATTAGTAGTTCCTTGCATTCGTTGTTGACGGACAGAATGTGAACTTCCTGTGTCTGTTTCAGTTCTTTCAGTGCTAATGAAAGATCGAGCATGGGGGAGAGTTTTATCATTACCCGGTTGGCCTTTTGAAGTAAAAGCTCTTCCAGTTCGGCTACGTTTGGTTCGCAGTCGGAGATGGCAACCGTTTTTCCGCCGTGCTCATTGCGGCGCGCAGGATCGAGGAAAAGGCAGTCTACGGGGGACATTACTTGCAGGTAGGTTACTCCATCTTCGTTTTTTATGTTTATATGGTTTAGATTCAGTACGGGAAAGTTATGTGCTGCTATTTCGCAGAGTTCCTCCTGACGTTCTACGTAAGTGGCGGATTTGAATCCGGTGGCAAGAAAAGAACAGTCAATGCCGAATCCGCCGGTGAGGTCGGTCAGAGAATCTCCCTGCAAAAGACGTGCTTTGTAGCGGGCGGTGATTTCTGAAGAGCATTGTTCCAGCGACAGATGTTTCGGATACCATATCTTTTCGATCTCCCACCATGAGGGAATCTTTTCGGCTGCTACCTTCCTTCCTGCAATTTGGGTGATGGCAGTTGGCATATCTATATCCGGGTACTTTTTAGCTTGTAAAGCCAGCACACGTACATCGTCCGATGAATGTTCGCGAATAAAAAGTTGGGTTTCAGGAGAGATTTGCATCATGGTGTTATTGTGTTATAGGATATTACAATGAATCGTCGAGCTCTGATTATGGGGTTGTTGAGTGTCGGTTATGGTATTAACTTATACTTCTGTTTGGCTACGTCCCGGCTGCAAAAATTGAAATGCCACCATTCGCTGGGTAATGCACGGAATCCGGTCTCTTTCATCACTTTTCGTAGCAGTAATCGGTTCTGACGCTCTGTTTCACTCATTTTTCCATTATGTACCAATCCGATCTCGTCTGTGATGTGTGCTTCCATGCCTAAGTGGTCTACTTTGGTTCCCATCGGTAGGGGCTGTCCCAGAGAGTCTTGGATACTGACGTCTACTGCCAGTCCGTAGTTGTGTAACCCGCCTCCACGGTTGGGGTTGGAGACATATTTATATTTGGACGTTCCTTTCACTACGTTCCACATCTTTTTCTGTACCGACATTGGACGTGCCGCATCGTAAATGATAAGACTATAAGACGGGTATAGTCTCTTTAAGGCTTTTTGTGCTTCTATCAGAGCGTATGCCGCATCCGGATGCAGGTAGGCTTCCGTTAAGTTGTCGTAAAGCACTTCGCCTGTGAAATTATCAGCCTGTGTATACATCAGTTTTACAACGAGACTGCTATCCAGGTCAGCTATATTGACGAGTCCTAATGAGTCCATGTAGAGAGCCATTTCGCTTCGCTCCGGTGGTGAAACGGTGGAACATTCTTCGCGTGGTTGTATATCCTCCGTCGTTTGTTCGTATTCCATGAGGGGAGTGCTCTCCTTTTCCTTATGACTGGAAAAGAAGGAGCATCCTGTCAGCAGTAAACAGAAAATAGCTAAACTATATTTTAGAATAATCATTCAACCTTTTGTATTTAGTGTGCCAAAGATACTTCTTTTTGGCTTTAGCTCCAATAAGCTACCTCTCTTACCGTTGGATATTAGCTGCTGCTTTCTTCAGATTGGTCACTCCTTTCCATGCGTCAAGCAGGTGCAAAACATGTTCGTCTTCGGCTTTGCTATGGTTGATGGATAACAGCTCCGCATATATTTCCAGTAATTTCTTTAAGTCTTTGACAGGCTTTTCTGGAAGTCCGGCCAACATTGCCACGATTAGTTTCTCCAATTCCCGGTTATGCAGCGGACTGACGTTTATCATTTGTTGCTGTATCAGATCAGTGAGTCTTTTCAGCGGTCCCCAGCCGGTATGTTGATGCGAACTTAAGATGCTGCCTATGCGTCCACTGTCTATGCAGCCTTGACCTACACGCTCTATCCAGATTTCGGCAGCATAGGAACGGGAAGTTTTATCGGCTACCAGCATGCAAGTGGCTTCCAGCAGATAAGACACTTCGTGCCATGTATGCCTTAACTGATGAAGCGCTTCAATGGCAGCTTGGGTGATACCTGCTTCCCTTACCTCATTTAACGTCGGGTCGTATATGGCGCTGCGGATGCACCATACCAATAGTGGCTCCGGTATATTGGGAGTTAACCATGCCAAACGTGGCAAGTCGTTCTGTATGTCGTCAAAACGTTCTATCTGTGGGTACATTTCAACCAGTAACGGATGCGGATCGTATGAATAGTAACTGACTCTTTCATTATATTTGTCTTTATTGATGACATGAGAGTTCTCGCTTTCCGGAATATCGAAAGTAAGAGTTGAACAAATCCATTCTACCGTTTTCTTGTTATAATCCGTGTACGAGTCAGTATACTGATAGGTTCTCCATTTAAAGTTTCCGGTCAGAAATTCACGTGGACTTTTATTATAGGAGAAATCTTTAAATTCAGCATAGATTGTTTCCGGTGATTTCATTAATCCTGCCATCATCCACCAGGAAGGATGATTGAAAGGTGCTTGGGGAAGTACGTCTTTTTCTCCCAGCAAAAAAGTGAGCAGGTGCCGGTATTCTCCTTTCAAACTTCGGAGGAGCAGAGGAAGCTCTTGCGACGAACTTTCCAGTGCCACTCGTGAAAGTGCTGTTTGCATATCCATATCGTCCGGTTCGGCATTTGCCTGCTGATATTGTTTTAACCTTTCTATCAGGGTTTCCGGAGCGATAAACATCGGTGTATGAGTGGGAGTGGACAATAGGGGCAAAGGTTTCTCCTTGCTTTCCAGAAGGTCTAATGTCCGGCATAACAGTTGCTTATGAACGGGGAACTTTATTTTTTTGTTCGTCTTTTCACGAATGGTGAGTTTTTGTAGATTACGATACCCCCATTTGCCTTTTTGAAGTTCGTCTTTTTGTACCATTTTCAGATGTAAGTTGTTTAACTCTTGGGCTTCTTCAGGGAAACGTTTAATCAGCAGTTTGGCATAGTCAAGGAGGAAGGTGGCCATTAACTGGTCTAATATACCATTTCGGGAACTTCCTCCGCTCATCAGCAATTTGTAGGCACGTTGGAGAATAGGGGTCCATTGAGAGATTTGTTTTGCTTCCTGTTGCCGGTCCCATTTCACTAAGGCTCCGAGTAACAGGTCGAAGTGATAGATCTCGTTCACGTCGAGCACTTGGCTGGCTAGAAATATCAGGTCTTCAGTGGAAGTGATTTCCTGTATCCGGTTGTCTTCACGGATGATAGGGAGTATTGGCTCATACGTGAAAGAGGCGGAATCTTCCGGCTCGTTATTCTCCAAATACGCTTTCAGCTCCTTTTTAGTATTAGCCAACATGGTTTCCGTATATATGGAAAGTATCTCTTTTAATGTGGTGGATGCCGTCTCTCCATACGTCTGAATAAGTTTGACTATCTTGCTTTGGGTGGATTCTTCCCGACTCATCAATCCTTGTGCGGCTGCACAACAGATAGTGTCGCGATGTTCTTTTCTTTCTTTTGCCAGCTTATGGAGTACTGCCAGTGTGTTTTGGTGAATCGCTTTCACGTCCGAAGCAAAAAGCACGGAAGTCTGACTTAGAAACTCTTCAGCCTGGAATTGTGGGTGAGTGCATAAGTTCTTCAGCAGTCCGAGTATGATATTTACCGGACGGCTGTGAGGGGCGGACAGAACGGCAAACATTTCCGGTTGTAGTGTTAGTTGTTCTTCTGTACTGGGGTTAAGTGCGGTAAACATGCCTGCAAACCAACTGCTTAGGTTTTTGTTCAGATTCCGGTTGACGGCAAGCAGAGATTCTTTTAATACACGCATACGATCTAGTTGACCGTGTTCTACGAAGTATCTGAAAGAGAAATAAGGCTGTCCGCCTGTACGATTATCCGTCCAGTTTTGTCCGCAATCGTATTGGAACAGATACCAGATATGTTCTTTGAGTGTGATTGCCCGCTTTTGCAGGAAATCGGTATTGTTCATGTAGTTCACCAGATAACCGGCGATGGTTTGCGGAGAGGGTGTTAGGGTGAGTACTCCCTGTTCTATCCAATCCATCAGAGTTTCGTAATTCATTCCATAGAAACCGCCAAATTCCCTGCTTTCACCCTCTTTGAAGAAACTGTCGAGCCAGGAAGGAATATACCACGGAATCAATTCGTTCAGCTGTTCTGTATAGATTCCCCATTCGTGTTTGCGGAATTCTTTTAGCGAATAGATGACGAGGGCGGTAAGATTGATGATACGATGCTGTTCGGGAGTTCCGCGTGTACCGTATGTATTCTCGTTAAGTTGCACGAATTTATTGTAGTGTTCTTCCAATTTGTTAAGGCAGGGAACAAGCGTTTTTCGTTCTTCCTGCGTTAATCCTTGCAGAAAAGGGATGATGGCATCGCCTTGTCCTTTTTCTACTATCTCGTTGAGGCGTTCTTCTATGGTCATAATCATGAATTTGTTATAGGTTGTTGAGTGAAGTCGTCACTTTTTTCAGGTTGCTGTTTGTGCCCCATTCTTGTAGGCGTTGCAGGATTTGTTCGTCTGTAACCTTGCTGTGGTTGATGGTCAATAGCTCCAGATAAAGTTCGAGCAGTTGTTTGAGTCCGGTAACGGGTTTGTCTGGCAATCCGCCTATAAATTCTGTGAGCAGTGCTTCCAGTTGCTGGTTGTGGAAAGTACTTCGTTTGTACATGCTTTCGTACACTTGTGTGGTGAAGCGTTTTAGCGGAGCAAGTTCCATCTGGATGAGGCGGGCCAGGATTTCTCCTACCCGGTGATTGTTTATTCTTCCTGTGGATATTCCTTCTACCCATAATTCGGCTGCATAGGAACGGACTGTTTTGTCTACAAAAAGCAGCGAACCACTTAGTAGGAGCAAACTCATCTCTTTGAGCGGGCAGTGGAAAGACAACAACATGCGCAAGGCACAGGCGAGGGTGCGTTTGCTGTCTTCCTGCGGAGTGCCGAAAGTCATGTAGCAAGTGATAATCTGGGCTATTAATGGTTCCGGGCGGTTGGGAAAGCAGCATAACAAAGGTTCCATGTAACGGGAATCATCCATGTTATATTTACTGTTGATAATCAGATGTTCCTGCCATAACTGGTGGCTGTTGCATTCGGCATATGTATGCCATTTGTAGAACTCGAGTTGGAGCAGACGCCTGTCTGTTTCGTATGATTTCTCTTTGGGTTTTACCTCTTTCCACTCGTAGTCTCCTGTCAGATAGTTGTGTGGTAATGTGTTACAGGCGAAAGATTTGAATGCTTCGAATTCCGTCTCCGGTGCTTTTACCAGTCCGGCGGCCACCCAGGCAGTCGGATGATTGTAGGGCGGTTCGGGTAGCGTGTTTTCATCCAACAGGAACAGAGAGAGATGCAGGTATTCATCTTGCAACAGTTGCCGGGCGGTGGCGATGGCTTCTTCTTTGTCTTCCATGGCACATCGGGCAATAGCTAGCTGGAAATCCCATGGACAGGGTTTCGTTTCTGCTTTCTGATATACGGCAAGCCGGCGTACCAGTTCGGTAGCCTGTACGTATGCCGGGGTATGGGTGGGAGTAGAAAGTAGGGGGAAGGCATTGCCTCCTTTTATTTTACGGATCACATTTAGCCATAAATGTTTGATGGGTGTGAAACAGGTTGCGTTGCTGTAGCCGGGTTTCCAGTCGGCAAGTCGTTTGAAAGAGCGCTCGTCATAAGCTCCTCTGTTTTCATCTATTCCTTTCAGCCTTTCTTCCAGTCGGGTGAACATATTTCTCAAAAATCCTGTGTTGGAGGTATCTTTCTGTGCCCATAAGCGTTGATATTCCAGTAGGAAGGTAGCGAGAAGATCTTCGTATGGCTCCCAGCTATTGGCAACGATAGTGGCAGCCCGTTGGAAAACAGGTTCCATCCGGTTGAGATCTTCTTTGTCCAATTGGGGATGGAAAGCAATGATGGCGGCGATGGTTGTTTCTATCTCCCAACTTTCCTCCATGTCGAACAAACGACTAAGCTGGAACAGGAAATCTTCTTTGTTGGCGGGGAAGGGAATAGGGTTGTCTTCCCTGCAGATGTGTACCGTTTCTCCCACACTTGCATCGGGCTCATGGGGTTCTTCTGTAGGCTGCGGTTTGAAAGAAGAGAGTATCGCATGCACGCTTTGAAACATCTCCGGTTGATAAGATTGCAGTGTTTCCTGGAGATTGGATGAAGAGACGTCTCCATATTTTGATATAAAATTAGCGGCTTTCTTTTGAAGGCTTTCGTCTTTCTTCAAGAAGAGTTGGCAGAGAGTGATGCAGCAGGGCTCTTTCATCTCGGGATGTTGTGCGACGATCTTTTCAAAGAGGGCGTAAATGGTAAGCAGCGAGTTTTTGGGGCTGGAGAAGAAAAGGGTGGTTGCACGTTCGATGAATTCCTGATAACGGAATCCTTCTTCGGATGCAATATTTTTCAACTGTTGCAACATCACGTTCACCGGTTTGGTATAGGAAGAGGTGAATATTTGCATCATCTCTTCTTGCAAGGATAACAGTTCTCCGGTAGTTGGTTGCAGAGTTTCGAAGAATCCGGCAAACCATCCTGCCATATCTTTTTTGAAACTCCGGTGGAAGGTGGCGAGTGTGGCTTTTAATAGGCGTTCTCTATCCAGATGGCCGTCCAGCGAAAAGCGGTAGAGAGCGGCACTGATACTTTCATCCCGTGCGGTAACTCCTTTTTTATAAGCCTCTTTGGCGCAATTATCTTGATAGCCGATGGACGATTCGTATTCGAAAATCGTCCAGATATGTTCTTTCAGGGTGATGTCACGCTTGAGTAATAACTCACTGTTGAAAGTATCGTTTCCTTTAGGTTCCTTATTTCTGATGCGGGTAATCCAGGGGAGTACATGTGCAATGCGGCTTGGAGCAATTTCTTTGAGGTATCCCATATCCATGAGCTGCATCAGCTGTTCGTAATTGAGATTGAAATTAAACCAAGTTTTGTCATCATTGATAAAATCCATCAGCCAGGTGGGGTAGTAAAGTGGGAGTAGTTTGCAAAGCATATCAAACTTTACATGATATGCCATATCCATCTCTCGTTTGTTGGCGCAGACAAACTGAACAGCGGATAGAAAATGTGCCCGTGCCGCACTGCAGGTTGTCTCACTACTGAAACCGGCAAACTTACTTTTTATCCATTGTAAATCCCGGATAACCGGCAGCAGCTTCCGCCTTTCTTTCATTGGTAACTCCAGTAATCTCTTGACAAAAGGGATTAATATCTTCTCTTCATTCTCCGGAGTATCCACATAAGCCTTGGATAATTTCTCGAGTTCTTTTTTTAGTTCTTCCATTGTACTAGTTTCTTTACTGCCAGAATATGTTTGCAAGCTCCCCGTTCTCCTTGATTGCTGCTGAACCAGGTGCAAGTGCAACGCTCCTTCTCACTTTCTCTGTCGAGAATGACCGTATGTCTGACACCTCCGCTTCCTGCCACGCGTGCTTCTGTCCGTTTCTCGTCATTCGATATGATTTCTACTTTTTCTTCTTCCAGTAGTTTTTCTGTAAGTATTCGATAAACTCCCCCTTTCATTCTAAAAATGTGATGTTACTTTTG
>ERZ1504231.175-NODE-175-length-26965-cov-4.102081_pt1 | contig 26965 bp, 23 predicted proteins | sample MGYA00571885_ERZ1504231 | MGnify/ENA primary metagenome ERZ1504231 (study PRJEB39906, sample SAMEA3182103) | gut metagenome | biome: human; feature: gut; material: Stool; isolation source: human stools | place: Canada | collected 2013-02-19 ...
GCCTCGCTCACCGACTCCCGCCGATGCTCCAGGTCGTAGGCCACCGTCTTGTACTGCACGATAGGCCCCGCGATCAGCTGGGGGAACAGCGTTACATACGCGCCGAAGTCCACGATGTTCCGCTGGGGCGGCACCAGCCCCCGGTACACGTCGATGGTATAGCTCATGGTCTGGAAGGTGTAGAAGGAGATACCGATGGGCAGCAGCAGCCCCAGCGCCGGGATGGCTGTGCCCAGCAGACCGTTCAGGTTGCTGATGGCAAAATCCGTGTACTTGAAAAAGCCCAGGATCGCCAGGTTTCCCACCACAGAGATGACCAGCACCGCCTTGGCGCCGCCCGCCCTTCCCTTGCTCCGAAAGTGGCCGATGGCCAGACCGTTGCAGTAGTCGAACACCGTGGAGAACAGCATGATCAGAATGTACTTCGGCTCACCCCAGCCGTAAAACAGCAGGCTGAAGACAAGCAGTAGCCCGTTCCGCAGCTTCCGTGGGCAGATATAGTATAAAATAGCCACCAGCGGCAAAAACGCCAGTAAAAATGTGGTGCTGCTGAATACCATGTGATGTGCTCTCCTTTGCGGATAGTCAGAAAAAGGAACAGGGCGGGCTTGCCCGCCCTGTTCAAAACAGATGTCACTTCACGCCGGCCAGCTTACCCATTTGATAGCTGCCGCGTATGGCGGACAGGTTGTTGACGAACAACACGTCCGTCACGCCCTTGGCCTTGGCCAGTGCGCTGACGCTGCCGCCGTAATACCGGTAGTCCACCACATACACCGTCTGGTAGTAGTCCACCAGAAACGGTACAAAGGCGTTGCCGAAGGACTCCTTCACCACGATGCAGCTCTGCCCATTGCTGACTTCGGGGTTCTCGATCACGGTGAAGGGGTTGTCGCCCATGATGAACGCGCCGTATTTCAGGCTGGCCGCTGCGGTGGACTCGTCAAAGATCACCTTGCCGCCGGTGAGCTCGCTGTTCTCGCTGCTGCCGTACTTCATGGCGGCGGTGCTGCTGACGGGATGATAGGCGTTCACCGTATCCGGATCATCCGCCATGGCCTGAGGCTTGCCGCCGTCGTTGTAGAACGAGCCCAAAAAGCCCGTGTACTGGCTCACCTCATAGTCGCTGAGGTCGTGGGGCGTAATGCCCTTGGCGTTGCAGAACTGTACATAGGCGTAATAGGCGCCCAGCGCCGTCCAATGGTGGTCGGTGCGGAAATAGATGTACTCCGTCCGATGGGCGTTCAGCGCGTCATGCAGGGGCACCGTTTTTATATTCTGCCCCATTCCCGCCAGAATATCCTTTTCGGCCTGTGCCTGATCGCTGCCGGGTATGTCGCTGAGCAGGCTGTCCGGCAGGGTAATGCTGCTGGACAGGGGGATCGCCATGGCGTAGACATTGCTGACGCCGCTGAGGCTGTCCGCCACGGCGTTGACCGTGGACTGGTACTTCTCCGCCAGGGAGCCCACATAGTTGTACATCTCATATCCGGCATTGCCCACGATGTATACGCCGCCGGACTGATAAGGCGTGGCGTCAGTGGTGATCACATTGGAGGCTGCCGGCTTCGTGGTGGTCACGGTGGACTTATCAGTGTTCCCATCGCCGTTCCCGCTTTGACCACCCTTTTGATCGCCCTCCGGGTCCTTCGCGGTGTTGTCCGCGTCGCCGGTCCCGTCAGGCTCGCCGTCCGCGGGCTGGGTGACGGCAGGGCTGTCTGTATCCTTGTCCGGCGCCTTTTTACCGCTGAATACATCGGTGAAGATGGCCAGCACCGCCACCACCAGCGCCGCGGCGGCGATCAGAAGCAGCAGCGCGCCGCCTCCGCCCCGCTGCCGCCGTTCATAGCGCGGACTCATCCTACATACTCCTTGATGACCGCATTGGCGGTATCCGTGTCAGAGGTGACGCACAGCACCACGCAGGTGCCGTAAGTGGCGAAAACGGCGTTGTTCAGGCGCTCGGCCTCCTCGGGCTGGTAGCGCCCGGCCTCCTGCGTCTGGCTGTCCAGCAGCTCCTGCATGGCGATCTTCACCGCTGATGCGTCCGTCTTATCCTTGCAGGACACCACAAAGATCTCCTCCATGGTGCTGCCGTCAGACATATAGGCGGCAGCGCTGCTGCCCTCGGGCAGTTCCAGATAGTCTCCGGCGTCGATGACGCTCATGGTGCTGTCAAACTGTACGCGCTCGGTCAGCGCCTTGCCCAGCCCCTCGGCATCCACCGTGGCGGAGGACTTGTCGCCGCAGGCGGCCAGGGACAGGACCATCAGCATGGCCAGCAGCAGGGTCATAAAACGTTTCATAGAATTGCTCCTTATCTTTCACTCAAGACTGTTTTGCCCGCCGGTATATGAGATACCGGCTCAATACATCATTATAATACAAACCGCGCGGAAGTAAAAGGGGGTAAATACAAACAAGCCATTTATTTTCCGCCAAGGCTTTCACTACCTATGACGGAGCGACCCCGCCGCGGGTTCCGAAAAAAAGAGACCGCAAAGCGGTCTCTTTTTCAAAAGTCAATGGTCCCGTTCAGTACCTTCAGGTCGTAGGGCTCGAACACCACCCTGCGGTAGGCGTCCACGTCCAGCTTCACGCCTGTCCAGTCGCTGTGTATCTCGCCGTTCTGCTTGATGAGGATGTCGTACAGAATGTCGTAGGTCACGCCGTCCGGTCCCTTTTCCTCAATGGTGGAGTAGGGCAGTGTCTTGTGGTACGTCATGTGCAGGCCCTTGTATTCGAAGTGGAAGCCGTTGCGCATCCGGCAGCCGTCCAGCCCCTTGTAGGTGAACAGGCGCTTCAGGTCCTGCAATATCTTGTCGTGTTCCTCTTCGTACAGGTTCTCCGGTGTCGTCTCGGTATAATCATACCGGAACTGGATGGGGATACGATAGGGCAGGAAGCGCTCCACATAGTCCACCAGCTTCGCCGCCGGATAGTTCTTGTACAGCACGCAGTTGATGCGCGTGGGGCAGGCGATCTTTCCCAGCACCTGGTCAGGGCTCTCCTCCACATAGTGCTGCAGGTGGCGGGAGATGTTCATGCAGGTGATCTTGTCTTTGTTCCTCTCCGTAAAGGCCAGCATTTCCTCGAAGGAGGTGTGGGTCTGGGCGGGGAAGGTGGTGTTGATATAGATCTTGTGGGTGGCGGGGATGGCGTCCAGCATCTGCTGCAGTGCGTTCAGGTCGGCCAGCGGCTCGCCGCCGGTGAACACAAAATCACACCGGGGCGTGATGCCGTCCATCACCCGGATGCTTGCCAGTATCTTCTCCAGACTGAAGCCGGAGCAGTCCGCGTATTCTTTTTTGTTGATGCAGAAGGGGCAGTTGTTCTGGCAGTCGTAGGGTACGAACACCGTCACGGTGGCGCCGCCTTCCCGCGTTTTATAGGGATGGGTCATGTTGTTGACAACCTCACATCAAAATGTACCAAAACATTGTAAAACAAATAGTGATGGAAAGCAAGGGAAATGTTCAAAAATCTATTGTTTTCTTCTTAACAAAGCGCCTGCGCTCCGCCGTCAGTAGGCGCTGTCCCCCAGCTCGGCGCGAATGGCGGCAAAAGCGGCCTCCTCGCCCCGCTCCTTCAGCAGCAGCAGCCAGCGATCCAGCAGTGCCGCCGTCTCCGGATGCATGAAGCGGCTGGCATCCGTCCGCCGCAGGTCCTTGCTCCGTTGGTAGTAGTCGTAGGGGGAGGCGTCCGTATATGCGTCGCCCTGATAGACCCGGCAGGCGGCGATCCGGTCGCAGAACATCTCCGCCACATACTTTTTCGGCATTTTGCATCCGCCGATATAGATGGTCCCATCCTCCCGGCGGCAGTAGTCGATCCAGTACTCAAAGTGGTGGCGGTTGCGCCCCTTGTGGTGCAGCCACGCCAGACTCACGCCGTTTTCCAGGCGCTCTTGGTCGTTGGGGCTGCGCCAGCCCTGGTAGTATTTTACGCCCCGCCAAAACTCCGTGGGGCTGTATTTGCTCAGGTCGTGGGTCAGACCCTGCCACACCAGACCCAGCTTGAAGCAATAGTGCCGCACCAGGCGCCGGTGACGGTTGACGGTATGTAAATGCGCGCGGAATGGCATGGCGGCACCTCCTGAAACAAACTATCTGACAGTATAGCACATCCGGCGCGAAAAGGACAGGGGAAATTTCCACCGGGGCATAAGACGGCGCAAAGCGCGGTAGACTACGCGGGAGGTGAGACGTACATGGTCGATATGGCATTTTTTCGCGGCGGACTGGGGCGCTGGCTGCCGCCGTCCGTACCGCCGGTGGACGAGGCGGTGCTGCTGCGCCGGTGCTGGGAGCTGTTGGTGCTGGACCGGCCCGGCACGGCGCGGCTGGCGGTGTTGGGCCGCGCGCCGCTGTGCCGCACGGTGCTGCTGCCCCAGGAGAACACCGCCGCGCCTCTGCGGGCGCAGCAGGTGGTGGGCTGCGGCCTGTCGCCCCGATGCAGCCTGACACTGTCCGGCCTGACGCCCCGCCCGGTGCTGTGCGTGCAGCGGCGGCTGACGGCGGTGAACGGCGCGGCCATCGAGCCGCAGGATATCCCCCTGCCCCTGCGCTGGGGGCGGCTTCCGCCGGAGGCGCTGCTGCTGGCCGCCGGCGCCTGGCTGCTGGCGGAGGGCCGTCTGCCGGACTGAAAAGCAAGAGGAGCGCCCACATGGGCGCTCCTCTTGCTTTCTCCCCGGTTTCCCCTGTCGGTGTCAGCATAAGGTATCCAGCTTTTCGGTGAACAGCTTGTCGTTGATCTGGAACAAGGTCATGCTGTGGCTCAGACCATAGAGAATGATGGCGTCCCGCCGGTCACGGGTGTACAGCGGCGCGTGCCGCGCCTGCCGCAGCAGGCCCTGGGCGTCCTCCACCGATGCGCCCAGGCCGAAGCATACGCACAGCAGGCGGTTGCGGGAGGGGAAGCGGCAGCCGGAGAACAGCTGGTGCAGATATACCTCGCTGATACCGGACTGCTTGGCCAGCGCGGCCTTGGAGAGGCCGGTGGTGGTATAGAGCCGCTGCAGCGTCAGCTGTAGCGGCGTGTCCCGGAAATTTTCATTGTTCTCCGACAGAAAGCGGTCCAGATTATTGCTGCTCGGCAAATTCAAATATATGTGGGTGTATTTGAAGTGATTTCACAAGAAAAACTTTCGCAAATATGTTAATATTTCACCTGCTATTTAGGACACCTCGTTTTCTTAGTATCAAAATAGTATCACAGAAAGCCTGCGATTGCAAGGGATCTAGGCTTTGCAAGCCCCTGCCAAAATTGGCCTCAATTTGAGGCCAATTTCGGCTACTGACCTCCGCCCAAAATTAAAGGAGGCGGGCAAGCACCCCTAGGGCTTGCCCGCCTTGATAACCGCAGGGCAAGACCGGGCGGGGCGGTCAATGGCGGCGCACTTGTGCGCCGTTCATCTCGACCATTGACAGCCCCGACAGAGGTTGCTGCTCCCCGATAAAATTCGTATTTGTTACTCGATACTGAACTCAGCGAATAGGTAAAAACCATCGTCTGTACCATAAGAGCCATCTTCTGTCGATGGATAAAAGAACTTAACGACTCTGTATTCTCCCGCCGAAAGCGAACCATATATTTCAGACCAATTGATATTCAAATCTCTTTCTCCTTGAAAAATATATGTTTCGGTGTCAGTAGTTCTATCGCCGATCTCTTTTACTGGTGACCATTTATCATCTTCCTTTTTTTCAATAGAAAAATCGTAATTGATCCCGCCATTGATATCAATTCCTGTGTTATTTGAAATGCGAACTGTCAAACCTGAAGGAGTTACACTTCCCTCTACAACTTTCATCGTGACATCCCCAAAATTGATATTTTTATTCTGGACGCAACCTGCCATCCATAGTGCAAGTACAAAGCAAAGTGATAATACGAGAATCTTTTTCATTTCATATACCTCCACAACAAATCCATCATTTTTCTCCACTACTTTTATATGATATTTCGGTTTACCATTTATTTTTTAGAACAGCATATCATAAACCTATAGGAAAATCTACTTTTTTACCTACCTCCCCGGTCAAAAGTGCGCCGTGTTCGATTGCCACTTTTCTCTGCCTGTTCCCGCTGTTTATCGGCCCGTACTGCCGCCTGCACCTGCTGGCGGCGTGCCTTGCCGCGGCGCTGGTTGCCTTGGCGGTCTGGCTGTGGCCGGCCGCCGAAACGGAGCCGCAGCGCCCGGACGGCACGGCCGATCCGGTCCTTGCGGCCGACCCGGTCATGGATGCCTATACGGCGGCGTGCCAGACCTACTACACCGGCGCGGACGGACGGGAATATCATCTGTTTACGGCCATGACGCCCGCGCCGCAGGGGAGTACCGAGCCGGTGGGTTACCACTCCGAGCTGATCCCCGCCAACGACGGCGCCAGTGTGGACTGCCCGGCCACCGTCATAGCGGAGGACGCCGTGACCCAGGACTACGCAGCGGAGGATTTCGCCGCGCTGCTGGACAGCTGGGACGTGTCCGTCACCGCGCCGGAGGGCGTGAGCCGGGTGAAGCTGTGGGACGCGGAGGAGGAAACACCGGAGTCCCCGGCGCTGCTGTACCGGCGGCTGCGTGCGGATCCCACCTGCACCCACAACGAGGTGGTCTGGACGCTGCGCATGAAGAGCGGCGACGTGCTGCACCTGACCATGACCGTGGAGTTCGAGGAGCAGACGACGCTGTACTTCGGCCGACAGGACGCGCCGCTGGAAACGGCGCAGGAGCTGCAGGCGCTGCTGGACGACATTGCCGGCGCCTGCGACGCGGATACCAGCGTGACCGTGTACCTGCCGGAGGTCACTTACGACGCACCCATCACCGTGGGCTGCGCCGTGGAGCTGGTGGGCAGCGGTACGACCTTCACCGCACCGATCACGGTGGCGCCCCTGAAGAATACGGACCTGACCCGCGCCTTTGTGCGCTTCCGGCAGATCAACTTTACCGGTGACGGCAGCGGCACGGGTATTACCGCCGCCGCGCCCACCTATTTGGAGGAGAGCCGCGTCACCGGCTGGGCCGTGGGCGGCGAGGCTGTCACCGGCGGCTGGCTGTATCTGCGGGGCAGCCATGTGGCGGACTGCGGCGTGGGTATACGCTACAACTCCGCGTACAGCAGCAGCTATACCTACTTTGCGGACAAGATGACCTTCGTGCAGAACGGTACGGCGCTGGAGCTTCTGTGCCTGCCGCCGAACTCCTATGCGGCGCTGGATGACTGCCGCTTCCGGGGCAACGGAACGGATGTATACAACCCCGGCGGCTACCGCATCGAGGTGAACAACGGCACGGAGGTCACCTTGTGAGAACGTAAAAAAGAACCGCCCGAAGGCGGTTCTTTTTTCGTGCGGGAAGGGCCGTTTACAGGTTCTTCTCGTAGGACTCGATCATCTTCTTGACCATCTGGCCGCCCACAGAGCCGGCCTCGCGGCTGGTCAGGTGACCGTTGTAGCCGTTCTTCAGGTTCACGCCGACCTCAGAGGCGGCCTCCATCTTGAACTGATCCATAGCGGCCTTGGCCTCGGGGACATTCAGCTTGTTGCTGTTCTTGGTAGACATCGTTGTGTTCTCCTTTCATGTTGTGGGGCAAATGCCCTTGTTGGGTATCGCAACGGTAGTTTTGCCGTCCGATGGCGCGATATGCATGAAAAACAGTGGCAAATGCTGGATACGGCGCCTAAAAAGGATGGACAAACGGGCGTATTCATGGTATACTGAATTCACTTAACAGCGAGGGGGACCTTCTTTCAGGAAGGACCGAGCAGGGAGGAAGAGGAAAAAGCGCGGCAGCTGCCGCGCTTTTTCGCGTCCTGCACCGGACAAAAAAGAGGGAGATGACAACACCATCTCCCTCTCCGCTATGTAAAAAATAAGTCGGAGCAAGCATACAAACCTGCTCCGACGTGGTCCGAGTGTCGAGATTCGAACTCGAGGCCTCTTGAACCCCATTCAAGCGCGATACCAAACTTCGCCACACCCGGATATTCTGTTGTGCCTCAAACAGCCCACTTAGAATACCACAGTTTTCGGCGGTTTGCAAGTCCTATTTTGAATTTTTTTCAAATTTCTTCCGAGGCTTTTTGTTGACAAAGGCGTCGGCGCATGGTAATATAATACTCGCATTTGGCACGAGAGACGCTTTTGCACACGGAGAGATGGCTGAGTGGTCGAAAGCACCGGTCTTGAAAACCGGCGATGTGAAAGCATCCGTGGGTTCGAATCCCACTCTCTCCGCCAGAAAATAAATATGTATGCGGAAGTACCCAAGTGGCCGAAGGGGCTCCCCTGCTAAGGGAGTAGGCCGTCAAAAGCGGCGCGAGGGTTCAAATCCCTCCTTCCGCGCCAGCAAAAAGAGACATCCGAAAGGATGTCTCTTTTTGCTTCACGCGGCTGATTTTGCCCTTCCCCCGTGAAACCACCCGTTGACAAACCGCGCCGAACGGTTTATACTTATTGCCATCAAAAAGGCAGTGACGAAGAAGAAGCTGTTTTTCCGCGGCCAAAGAGAGGGGCGCCCCCGGCTGAAAGCACCCCGCCAAGGACACGGCCCGTACCACTTCCGAGCCGCCTGCGACGAGCAGGACGGGTATCGCCCGTTACAGCGATCGAAAGCGACGGCGTATGCCGGATCTCTTCCGCCGATACTGCGTTGCAGAAGCTTGAAATACAGACCGTATTCCTGCGCTCCTGCGCCTTGTCTCGACGAAAGATATCCCGCCATCCGCAGCGGACAGTAAAAATGCTGCGCAGGCCGTAAGCAGGGTGGAACCGTGGAGTAATGCCTATTACCTCACCCCTGATACCATTCAGGGGTGGGGATTTTTATTTACCCAGCCCCGATCACAAGGAGGAACAGACTATGAGCGAAGTCAACAAGGAAAACAAGGAATTTACGTTTGAAAACGAGCAGTACCGCAAGACCTACTGGCACACCTGCTCCCACATCCTGGCCCAGGCTGTCAAGCGCCTGCACCCGGAGGTGAAGCTGGCCATCGGCCCCAGCATCGACAACGGCTTTTATTACGATCTGGACGCGCCCTTCGCCTTCACCCAGGACGACCTGGGCGAGATCGAGGCTGAAATGCGTAAGATCTGTAAAGAGAAGCTGAAGCTGGAGCGCTTCGAGCTGCCCCGCGCCGAGGCCGTCAAGTACATGGAGGAAAAGGAAGAGCCCTACAAGGTGGAACTCATCAACGATCTGCCCGAGGACGCCCACATCTCCTTCTACAAGCAGGGCGAGTTCGTGGACCTGTGCGCCGGTCCCCATGTGGACTCCACCGGCCGCATCAAGGGCAACGGCATCAAGCTTACCGCCTGCAACGCCGCTTACTGGCGCGGCGACTCCAACCGGCAGACCCTGCAGCGTATCTACGGCGTGGCCTTCCCCAGCAAGGACGAGCTGGATGCCTATCTGAAGGAGCGGGAGGAGGCCGTGAAGCGCGACCACAATAAGCTGGGACGCGAGCTGGAATATTTCACCACTGTGGACTGCATTGGCCAGGGCTTGCCCATCCTGCTGCCCAAGGGTGCCCGCGTTATCCAGCTGCTGCAGCGCTGGGTGGAGGACACCGAGCAGCAGCGTGGCTATCTGCTGACCAAGACGCCTCTGATGGCCAAGCGTGAGCTGTACAAGATCTCCGGTCACTGGGATCATTATCTGGACGGCATGTTCGTCATGGGCGATCCCGCGGATGAGACGAAGGAGTGCTTTGCCCTGCGTCCCATGACCTGCCCGTTCCAGTATCAGGTGTTCCTGAACCGCGGCCGCAGCTACCGCGACCTGCCCATGCGTCTGGGCGAGACATCCACCCTGTTCCGCAACGAGGACTCCGGTGAGATGCACGGCCTGATCCGCGTCCGCCAGTTCACCATCTCCGAGGGACATCTGGTGCTGCGCCCCGACCAGCTGGAGGAGGAGTTCAAGCAGTGCCTGGATCTGGCCAAGTACTGCCTGGGCACCGTGGGCCTGTTGGAAAAGTGCACGTTCCGCTTCTCCCAGTGGGACCCCGCCAACTCCAACAACAAGTACGAGGGCACGGCGGAGCAGTGGGACCACGCCCAGGCCGCCATGGAGCGCATCCTGAAGGATCTGAACGTGGACTACACCGTGGGCATCGACGAGGCCGCGTTCTACGGCCCCAAGCTGGACATCCAGTACAAGAATGTGTACGGCAAGGAGGATACCCTTGTCACCATCCAGATCGATATGCTGCTGGCGGAGCGCTTCGGCATGTACTATATCGATGAGAACGGCAACAAGGCCCTGCCCTATATCATCCACCGCACGTCTCTGGGCTGCTATGAGCGGACACTGGCCTACCTGATCGAGGAGTACGCCGGCGCGCTGCCCACCTGGATGATGCCCGAGCAGGTACGCTTCCTGCCTATTACTGACCGCGCTGCCGACTACTGCGTGCAGCAGGCCGCGGAGCTGCGCAAGCAGGGCTTCCGCGTGGAGGTGGACAGCCGCAACGAGAAGATCGGCAAGAAGATCCGCGAGGCTACCCTGGAGAAGATCCCCTTCATGCTGGTGGTTGGCGACCGCGACATGGAGAACGGCACCGTCTCCGTCCGTACCCGCAAGGGCGAGGACCTGGGCGCCATGACGCTGGAGGATTTCTCTGCCAAGCTGCGCCAGATCGTGGATGAGAAGCAGAAGATCTGACGAGTGCCATAAGTCATAAGGTAAGCGAGAGAGACAGGCGGAAGCCTGTCTCTTTTGCTGCAGTCAGACAAAAAACAGATTTCGCCAAAAGAAAAGTTTATTATAGCAAAACAGCAGGCTTCTGACAGAAAACCGCATGAAAAATACATGAAAATGATGCAAATGCGCCAAAAAATGTAGGAAAGTGTGTGGATGAAAAACAAGGAGATGCGCTATTGAACACCATTCAAAGACACAAATATGTTGACAGAGTGTGAACTTATCTGGTAAAATCAAATGGGTGCGCAGCACCCGAATGCATAGAAGTGAATGGGGCGCGCCCTGTTCGCTGTTTCCTTCTGGCGGAGGAAACAACAAACTATGGTAAAGGAATTAGGAGGTAAACATGAAAAAAGTAGTTTCTCTGCTGCTGGCTCTCATCATGGCGTTCTCCCTGGTCGCCTGCGGCGAAAAGAAGGGCGAGACCGATGATAGCACCGTGCCCTACAAGATCGGCATCGTGACCGGCTCCGTCTCTCAGTCCGAGGATGATCGCCGCGGCGCCGAGGCCTTCCAGAAGGAGTATGGCGAGGATATGGTCCAGCTGGCCATCTATCCCGACAACTTCACCGAGGAGACTGAGACCACCATCCAGAGCATCGTGAACCTGTCCGCCGACCCCCTGATGAAGGCCATCATTGTCAATCAGGCTGTCCCCGGCACCACCGAGGCTTTCCGCAAGATCAAGGAGACCCGCCCTGACATCATCTGCATCGCAGGCGAGGCTCACGAGGATCTGCCCGAGATCAGCTCCGCTGCCGACCTGGTCACCAACAACGACTTCGTCTCCCGCGGCTATCTGATCATCCGCACCGCGCACGAGCTGGGCTGCGACACCTTCGTACATATCTCCTTCCCCCGCCACATGTCCTATGAGACCATGAGCCGCCGCGTGGCCATCATGAAGGCCGCTTGCGAGGAGTTCGGCATGAAGTTCGTCCTGGAGACGGCTCCCGATCCCACCTCTGACGTGGGCGTTTCCGGCGCTCAGGCCTACATTCTGGAGCAGGTGCCCGCATGGGTCGAGAAGTACGGCCAGAAGGCTGCTTACTTCTGCACCAACGATGCGCACACCGAGCCTCTGCTGAAGCGCCTGCTGGAGTGCGGCGGCTACTTCATCGAGGCCGACCTGCCCTCCCCCCTGATGGGCTATCCCGGCGCGCTGGGTATTGATCTGACCGAGGAAGCCGGTGATTTCGAGAAGATCCTGACCAAGGTCGAGTCCGCCATCGTGGAGAAGGGCGGCGCCGATCACTTCGGTACCTGGGCTTACTCCTACGGTTACACCCTGTCCGCCGGTCTTGCTCTGCACGCCAAGAACGTGCTGGACGGCAAGAGCGAGCTGAAGGACATGGACGATGTGGCTGCCGCGCTGCAGGTCTACTCTCCCAAGGCGGCCTGGAACGGCGCCAGCTACACCAACGCCACCACCGGCGCGAAGTCTGAAAACGTGTTCCTGATCTATCAGGATACCTATATCATGGGTGATCCCGGCCACTTCATGGGCAACGCCGACGTGGAGATCCCGGAGAAGTACTTCACCGTCAGCTGACGACAGGCTTTTGAAGCAACCATTAAAGCGGGGAGGGAGGGCATCCTCCCTCCCCGCTGCTATAGGTAGGGATGAATATGGAAAAGAACAATGCTCCGCTGCTTGAGATGCGGAATATCAAAAAGGGCTTTTTCGGCAATCAGGTGCTTACGGACATCAACTTCACCTTGAAAGAGGGCGAGGTGCTGGGTCTGGTGGGCGAAAACGGCGCCGGAAAGAGCACCTTGATGAAAATACTGTTTGGCATGGACGTGATCCGTGAGACGGGCGGCTACGAGGGGGATGTCCTGATCGACGGAGAAAAAGTGCAGTTCAACACCCCCTTTGATGCGCTGAAGGCCGGCATCGGCATGGTGCATCAGGAGTTCTCGCTGATCCCCGGCTTTACTGCCACGGAGAACATCCTCCTCAACCGCGAGCCCAAGAAAAAAAGCGTCATTTCAGAAGTGTTCGGCCCGCGCCTGGACACTCTCGACTATAAGGAAATGGATAACCGCGCCGCAAAAGCCATTGAGAAGATGGGCGTGGCTATCGACCAGAAGATGGTCATCAGCAGCATGCCCGTGGGGCACAAGCAGTTTACGGAGATCGCCCGCGAGCTGAGCAAGGAGAACCTGAAGCTGCTGATCCTGGACGAGCCCACCGCCGTGCTCACCGAGCAGGAGGCACAGGCTCTGCTGGACTCCATCCGCGGCATGGCCTCCCGGGGCATCGCCGTGATCTTCATCACCCACCGCCTGCAGGAGATCCTGTCGGTGTGCGATAAGGTGGTCATCATGCGGGATGGCTACGTTGTCAAGGACGTGGCCGCCCGCGAGACGGATGTCCGCGACATCACCCACTACATGGTGGGGCGCGAGGTGGCTGCCGGCGGCGCTGCCCACGACATCCGCGACCACTCCGATGCCCGCACCATTCTGTCCATCCGCAAGCTGTGGGTGGATATGCCCGATCGTCCGCAACGTGGATCTGGACGTGAAGGAGGGCGAGATCCTGGGCATCGGCGGTCTGGCCGGCCAGGGCAAGCTGGGTATTCCCAACGGTGTGATGGGCCTATATGAGGCGGGCGGCACCGTGGAGTTCGACGGCAAGCCCATCGCGCTGAACAGCCCCCGGAAGTGTCTGGACTCCCAGCTGGCCTTCGTGTCCGAGGATCGGCGCGGCGTGGGTCTGCTGCTGGATGAGTCACTGGAGTGGAACGTGGCGTTCCCCGCCATGCAGGTGCAGAACAAGTTCCTGAAGAGAATGGGTTTCTTCACATGGCGCGACGAAAAGGCCATCCACACGGTGACGAACCGGTATATCGATGAATTGCAGATCAAGTGTACCGGCTCCGGCCAGAAGGCCAGAGAGCTGTCCGGCGGCAACCAGCAGAAGGTGTGTCTGGCCAAGGCGTTCGCGCTGGAGCCCCGCTTCCTCTTCGTGTCCGAGCCTACCCGCGGTATCGACGTGGGCGCCAAGGCGCTGGTGCTGGAGGCGCTGAAGAAATTTAACCGCGAATCCGGCGTCACGGTGGTGATGATCTCCTCCGAGTTGGAGGAGCTGCGCCAGATCTGCGACCGCATCGCCATCGTCTCCGGCGGCAGGGTCGCCGGTATCCTGCCTGCTGACCATTCCTCCGAGGAGTTCGGTATGCTCATGGTCAGTCAGGTGAAGTAAGGAGGAAGAAATGGGCAATACGACCACACTTGGAAACAAGTCAAAATTCCGAGAGCTGCTGGACAGCTTCGGCCTGCCGCGTCTGATCATCGCGTGCTTCCTGCTGCTGCTGCTCATCGCCGCGCCCTGCGTGGGGCTGGATTTCCCCACACAGATCACCAATATCATCACCCGTTTCAGCTGGAACGCCGTGATGGTGCTGGCCATGGTGCCCATGGTACACTCCGGCTGCGGCCTGAACTTCGGCCTGCCGCTGGGTATCGTGTCCGGACTGCTGGGTGCCACGCTGTCCATCGAGCTGGGCTACACCGGCTTTGCCAGCTTCCTTATGGCCATCCTCATCGCCACGCCCTTTGCCCTGCTGTTCGGCGGCGGCTATGGTTGGCTGCTGAACAAGATCAAGGGCGGCGAGATGATGATCGCCACCTATGTGGGCTTCTCGTCCGTGTCCTTCATGTGCATGATGTGGCTGCTGCTGCCGTATAAGCACCCTACCATGGTGTGGGGCTTCTCCGCCAGCGGTCTGCGTACCGTCATTTCGTTGGAGGGCTATTATGACAAGGCGCTGGCCAACATTCTGACCATCGACCTGAACAGCATCGGCATCAATCTGGTGATCCCCACCGGTACGCTGCTGTTCTTCGTGCTGCTGGCCGTGCTGATGTGGGCGTTCCTGCACACCAAGACCGGCACCGCCATGACCGCTGTGGGCTCCAACCCCGCCTTTGCCCGCGCAGCGGGCATCAACGTGGACAAGATGCGGCTTATCTCCGTGATCATGTCCACCTGGCTGGGTGCTGTGGGTATTCTGGTGTATGAGCAGGGCTTCGGCTTCATACAGCTGTACAACGGCCCCTTCTGGATGGCCATGCCCGCCGTGGCCGCCATCCTTATCGGCGGCGCGTCGGTGAATAAGGCATCCATCGGCAATGTGATTATCGGTACGATCCTGTATCAGGGCGTGGTGACCATGACCCCCACCGTGATGAGCGCCGCCTTCCAGATGGATATGAGCGAGGTCATCCGTATCGTGGTATCCAACGGCATGATCCTCTATGCCCTGACCAGAAAGACGGAAAGGGGGCGCTGACATGAAGGGTAAGAGATTCGACGTAAAGCAATTCCTGGGCAAAAACTCAGTGCCCGTCCTGTTTATCATCATCTGCGCCGTGCTCATTCCCGTGTCCGGCCTGCCGGTGAGCTACATACTTAACGAGGCTATGACCCGTCTGGGGCGCAACGCTTTTTTGATCCTGAGCCTGCTGATCCCCATTATGGCCGGTATGGGTCTGAACTTTGCCATGACGCTGGGCGCTATGGCCGGCGAGATCGCGCTGATTCTGGTGGCGGACTGGCAGATCTGGGGTATCCCCGGTCTGGTGCTGGCGGCCATCCTGTCCATCCCCCTGTCCATTCTGCTGGGTCTTATGTGCGGCAGCATCCTGAACCGCGCCAAGGGCCGCGAGATGGTCACCAGCTACTTTATCGCCTATTGCATGACCGGTGTGTACCAGCTGGTGGTGTTGTATATGATGGGGCCCATCATCCCCATCCTCCACAACACACTGAAGCTGCCCCGCGGCTTTGGTATCCGCAACACAGTCAGCCTTCTGCAGATGCGGCAGAGCATCGATAATGCGCTAGCCATCTACGTGGGCGGCGTGAAGATCCCCGTGCTGACGCTGATCATCATCGCATTGGCCTGCCTGTTCATCGTGTGGTTCCGCCGCACGAAGCTGGGACAGGACATGCGCGCGGTGGGACAGGACATGAATGTGGCGCGGGACGCCGGTATCAATGTGGACCGCACCCGCCTGATCTCCATCGTCATGTCCACCGTGTTTGCGGGCTTCGGCATGATCATCTATCTGCAAAACATGGGCAACTTCCCCACCTATACGGCGCATACCAACGTCGGCATGTTCTGCATCGCCGCGCTGCTGGTAGGCGGCGCCTCCGTGGAAAAGGCGTCCATCGGCAACGTGTTCCTGGGTGTGCTCCTGTTCCATACCATGTTCATCGTGGCGCCGGCCGCCGGAACCAAGATCACCGGCGACTCCATGATCGGCGAGTACTTCCGCGTGTTCGTGTCCTACGCCGTTATCACCGTGGCACTGGTCATGTACGAGGCCAAGAAGCGCAAGGAGAACCGCACGCTGGGTCAGCAGCTGGCCATTGAGCAGAAGGCCGAGGAGGAGGGGAGAACCGCATGAAAACGACGAAACGTTCGTGGCTCATCCGTATCGCCTTCGTTCTGGTGCTGGTGCTCGTCGCCGTGCTGATGCTGCGCATCGGACGCGGCCACACCGTCTATTTCGACAACCGCGCAGTGGACAAGGGCGGCCAGTCTGTGGAGGCACCCTATAAGATCACTGTGTATGTGAACGGCGAGCAGATCTCCAAGCTGTACGAAAAGGAGCGCTGCTTGACCACCGTCATCGGCGACAAGCTGGAGCTGACCGTGGAGGTCATGCAGCAGAAGGGCGGCAGCGAGACAACGGAAACGTACCAAATGACACTGCCCCATAACATCGACGGCATCATCATCAACCTGCCGGCGTATATGGCTGGTCTGCCGGAGGAGGCCTATCTGGAGGAATTCATCCCCGCGCCTCCCACCGAGGAGGACGACGAGGAAACGCCCAACACCGAGGACGATATGGGCCTGGGCGACTTCTGATAATGTGTGCTGCATACACAGCCCATGCGAAAGCATGGGCTGTGGGCACATAGGGACTTGCTTGCGCTCGGCAGGCGGATATGCTATACTGAATGGGCGGCGCGGAGACCGCGGCCGCATGGGAAAGGAGTATCAAAATGGCTGTTTTGAAAGGCTTGAAGCCAGAAAAGGTGTTCGCATATTTTGAAAAGCTGTGCTCGGTGCCCCACGGCAGCGGCAACACGAAGATCATCAGTGATCTGTGCGTGGACTTTGCCAAGGAACTGGGACTGAAGTACCGGCAGGAGCCGTGCAACAACGTGGTGATCTGGAAGCCGGCATCTCCCGGCCATGAGAGCGCCGAGCCGATCATCCTGCAGGGACACATCGACATGGTGTGCGCCAAGACCGACGACTGCGCCAAGGACATGACCCGCGAGGGACTTGACCTGATGACCGACGGTGAGTGGGTCTGGGCGGATAAGACGTCGCTGGGCGGCGACAACTGCATTGCCGTGGCCATGATCCTGGCGATCCTGTCGGATGATACGCTGGTACATCCGCCCATCGAGGCGGTGTTCACCGTGGACGAGGAGGTGGGCATGGACGGCGCCTTTGCGCTGGACTGCTCTGACCTGAAGGGCAAAAAGCTGCTGAATTTGGACTCCGAACTGGAGGGCGTGTTCACCGTGTCCTGCGCAGGCGGCATGCACTCCGATTGCCTGCTGCCCGCAGCGCTGACCGATGCGGCGGGCATGGAGGGCTTCGGCATCACCGTGGCCGGCTTGCGGGGCGGTCACTCCGGTGCGGACATCCATCTGGGACGCGGCAGCGGCAACCGCCTCATGGGACGGGTACTGGCCACAGCGCTGGAGAAGTTCCCCGGCCTGCGGCTGGCAGCCTTCTCCGGCGGGCAGTTCGACAACGTGATCTGCTCCCGCTGCGATGCGGCGGTGGCGCTGCCCAAGGGCAGCGGCCGGGCGTTCGAAGCGTTTATTCGGGAGCTTGAGGGGGTGCTGAAGAACGAGTACGCCGTCACCGACCCCGATGTGACGCTGACCTGCGCGGCAGCGGAGACGGCAAAAGCCGTGTCCGCAGAGCGCACCGTGACGCTGGTGCAGGCGCTGACGGCCATGCCGCAGGGCGTGGAGGCTATGGACACGGATTTCCCCGGTCTGGTGCAGACATCCCTGAATATGGGCGTGGTGAAGCTGGACGGCAACGGACTGCACATCGCGTTCTCCATCCGGTCGTCCATCGCGTCCCGGAAGCTGATGCTGGCGCAGCGCGTGCGGGCTGTGGCGGCGCTGGCGGGCGGCACTGTGGCAGAGCGGGGCGTGTACCCCGGCTGGCAGTACAAGAGGGAGTCGCAGTTCCGGGATACGCTGCTGGCGGCGTATAAGGATCTTACCGGTAAGGACGGCGTGGTGGAGGCCACCCACGGCGGTCTGGAGTGCGGATTGCTGATGGAGAAGATCCCCGGTCTGGACGCGGTGTCCATGGGGCCGGAGCTGCACGATGTACACTCCGTGCGGGAGCGGCTAAGCGTGCCCTCCACGGAGCGCACCTATGAACTGGTATGCGAGCTGCTGCGGCGCAGCTGTTGAATGTGACAGAAAGCTGAGAGGCGGGGCTTTGCCCCGCCTCTGTTATTTTGCAGGATTGCCCAGCAGAAAATGCACTTCTTGCGGGGCGTTCCTGCATAAAACAATTTAGCATTATGAATAGACCACCGCTAAAAAGTACCATGATACAGACAAAACTACGGATTTGCCGAAAGAAATGCCGACTAAGAAAAGCGAAATGTCCGCACGGACGGGAAAATCGTTCCGCAGAAAAATGAAATTTTCCGCATTTAGATATTGCAAAAAGTTTACGCCTGCGATATAATGGCACCGTTGAACACCGCCGTGCCCGACCGGCCGGCGGAAAAAGCTGTTTTTCAGGAAGAGGAAAACAATTTATCTATCAATAAGGAGAAAGAACATGAAAAAGTTTTTTGCACTGGTTCTGGCGCTGGTCATGGCGCTGAGCCTGGTCGCCTGCGGCGACAAGAAGGACGACAGCGGCGATGTGACCGCTGAGCATACCGACACCACCACCGTGGCCGTGGGCGCGGTGATCCTGGCTCGCGACGACGTGTCCAGCGACGACGTGTACAAGTTCGTGGCGGACATCTTCGACAACGCCGCGTCCCTGACCACCAGCCACGCCAAGTACGGCGAGCTGAGTCTGGAGTACGGCGCTTCCATCACCTCCGTGCCCTATCACCCCGGCGCTGCCAAGTACTTCGCCGAGAAGGGCTTTGAGGTCGCCGCCGTCAAGGACGGCGCCGGCAACACCGACTCCCGCAACCTGCGCTTCGTCACCGGCGGCGAGTCCGGCACCTACTACGCCTTCGGCTCCGTCATCGCCCAGCACGCCACCAACAACGCCGGCATCAACGTCGTGGGTCTGGTGGGCAACGGCTCTCAGGCCAACGTGCAGGAGCTGGTGGACGGCACCGCTGACTTCGCGTTCTGCCAGTCCGACGTGATGGCCTACGCCTACAACGGCACCAACCTGTTCGAGAGCAAGGTCGAGGGCTTCTCCACCGTGGCCGCCCTGTACATGGAGCAGGTGCAGATCGTCACCACCAACGCCAGCATCAAGACCGTGGCTGACCTGGCCGGCAAGTCCGTGTCCATCGGCGCTCCCGGTTCCGGCGTGTACTTCAACGCCATTGACGTCCTGGGCGCTTACGGGCTGACCGAGGACGACATCAAGCCCACCTACCAGTCCTTCAGCGACAGCGCCGACGCCCTGAAGAACGGCCAGATCGACGCCGCCTTCATCGTGGCCGGTGCCCCCACCACCGCTGTGACCGACCTGGCCACCACCAAGGACACCTACCTGGTCAGCCTGGACAGCGAGCACATCGCCAAGCTGCTGGAGACCTCCGACTATTACACCGAGACGGTCATCGCCAAGGACGTGTACTTCGGCGACTGATCCTTAACGGACAATTGACAAAAACCGAGGCTACGGCGGGGCTTCCCGCCGTAGTCCTCGTGCTATTCTGTATTTTTTGGGGAGAGAAACGACTATGAGCATCGACAAGAAAAAACCGGATACCAGCCCGGCCGACGGTGTCAATACCGCCGCGGACGAGGCCCCGGATCTGGACGCGGTCATGCGTAAATATGACCGTGAATCCGCTACCCGCCTGTGGGAGGGTACGCCCCAGCTGATCATCCGCATCCTCATGGCCGCGTTCGGTCTGTTCTGCATCGGCATGACCCTGTTTTCCAAGGCCATGCCCGAGATCCGGCTCACCATGTTCGTGGGCTGCATCATTATCATCGGCTTCCTGACCTACCCCGCCAGCAAGCACCACGTCAGGGTCAACTACCTGCCCTGGTACGATATCGTGCTGATGGTGGTGGGCGCGGCCTGCTTCTTCTACTTTGCGCTGAACGCCATGACGCTGGTGCGCCTGTCCACCCGTATCGAGACGGTCCACGTCATCATCGGCGTGGTGGGTATCCTGATCCTGATGGAGCTGTGCCGCCGCTGCGTGGGCCTGCCCATCCTGTGCGTGGCCGGCGTGCTGATCGTGTACGCGTTCATCAACCAGCTGAGCTACGCCGGCGCGGTGAACGGTGCCACCCTGTATGACGCGCTGAAAACCATCATCTACAAGCTGTTCTACACCACCTCCGGCGTCATCGGCACGCCCATCAACGTGTGCTATACCTACATCGTTCTGTTCATCATCTTCGGCGCGTTCCTGGAGCGCACCGGCATCGCCAACTTCTTCATCAGCTTTGCCAACCGTCTGGCTGGCTGGTCCAGCGGCGGCCCGGCGAAGGTGGCTGTTATCAGCTCCGCCCTGTGCGGCATGGTGTCCGGCTCCTCCGTGGGCAACACCGTCACCACCGGTTCCTTCACCATCCCCATGATGAAGAAGACCGGCTACAAGCCCGAGTTCGCCGGCGCCGTCGAGGCCGCGGCCTCCACCGGCGGCCAGATCATGCCCCCCATCATGGGTGCGGCGGCCTTCCTCATGGCCGAGTACATGAAGCTGCCCTACGCCCAGGTGGCCGTCAAGGCCATCCTGCCCGCGCTGCTGTACTTCACCGGGATCTTCATCGCCGTCCATCTGGAGGCCAAGAAGCTGGGCCTGAAGGGCGTTCCCCGCGAGGAGCTGCCTGCGTGGCGTCTGCTGGTCCGTGACTGCTACCTGATCATTCCTCTGATCCTGCTGGTGTGGCTGGTGTCCTCCGGCAGCAAGACCATGTCCCACTCCGCGGCCTATTCCATTCTGGCCGCCATTGCCGTGGGCTTCGTCAATTTCTTCCTGCAGGGCAAGCGCGGTGAGGGCGACACCCAGCCCATGACCACCGGCAAGGCGCTGGGTAATGCCGGCAAGCGCTCCTTCTTCTCCGCGGTGGAGTCTCTGGAAGCCGGTTCCCGCGGCGCTATCACCGTGGCCGTGGCCTGCAGCATGGCGGGCATCATCGCCGGCTGTATCACCGTCACCGGCCTGGCCTCCATCCTCATCAACGCCATCGTCCAGCTGGCGGGCAACGCCACCATCGTCGGCCTGGTGCTGACCATGCTGTGCTGCATCGTCCTGGGCATGGGCGTGCCCACCACGGCCAACTACTGCATCATGGCCTCCACCTGCGCGCCCATCCTCATTCAGCTGGGCTTCCCGCTGGTGGCCGCCCACTTCTTCGTGTTCTACTTCGGCATCGTGGCGGATATCACGCCCCCTGTGGCTCTGGCGGCCTACGCCGGCTCGGCCATCGCCAAGTCCGACCCCATGAAGACCGGCATCAACGCCACCAAGCTGGCCATCGCCGCATTTATCGTGCCGTACATCTTCGCCTACAGTCCGGCCCTGCTGTTTGAGAACATCTCCGGCTGGTGGGAGGTGGCGCAGATCTGCATCAGCGCGCTGCTGGGCATCTTCGCCATCGCGGCGTCCCTGAACGGCCATCTGTATAAGAAGGTCCACTGGGCGCTGCGTATCGTCCTGGCCATCGGCGGCCTGGGCATGATGATCCCCGGCACCCTCACCGACGCGGTCGGCCTGGTGCTGGTGGCGGCGGTCATCGCCTACCAGAAGATCAGCGCCAAGAAGCACGGCGGCCCCGTGATGACGGCCTGACCCCATTTGAAGCAAAAGCATCCCCGCACACCGTGCGGGGATGCTTTTTTACACTGTGTTCATACATTTACGCGCATTTTGCCTAAAGTGCATAGTACGGGCATCTTGCAAAAACTGTCTGAATTTGGTATGATACAGGTGGTAAGGCAGTTTTTGCACAAAGAGAGGAGCATGGACATGGCACAGACCACAAAAAACGCCATTCGCAAGGGCTTTCTGGACCTGCTGGAGCAGCGGCCGCTGGATAAGATCTCCGTGGTGGACATCGCAGATCACTGCGGCGTGAACCGGAATACGTTTTATTACTACTACTGCGACATCTACGCCCTGGTGCGCGAGGTGCTGGAGACGGAGCTGGACCGCGTCCTCAACGCACCACCCCTCTGCACCAGCTGGTACCAGCTGATGATGCGGGTGACGGCGTTCATGCGCGCCAACCGCCGCGCGGTCTACCACCTGTACCAGTCCAGCCAGCGCGACCTGCTGGAGCGCGAGTATTACCAGGTGGTCTACGGTGCCGTGGAGGATCTGGTACGCCGCACGGCGGAGGACCTGCCGGTGGCGGAGACGGATGTGCAGTCCATCGCGGCGCTGTATACGGCCACGCTGGTGGGCCTGCTGCAAAGCTGGCTGCACTACGGCATGAAGCACGATGAGGAGCAGTTCGTGGAGCGCGTCACCCGCCTGACAGAGGGCACGCTGCGCCACGCGCTGGAGCGCAGCTGCGGGGTGGAGAAGGCGTGAGCGGCTTCTGGAAATGCGTCCTGTACGCGGCGGCGCTGGCCCTGCTGGCGCACCCGCTGGGTCAGGCGATCCCCGGTCCCTTTGACCCGGAGAAGCGGCCCTTCCACAGCCGGAAATGGGAGCAGAACGGCCGCATCTACACCAAATTGGCCATCGATAAGTGGAAGAAGCTGGTGCCGGACATGAGCCGCATCCTGCCGGACATGGTGAAGAAGGAACTGCCCGGCAGCGGCGCCGTGACGGCGGATCAGGCCGCGGCGCTGGTGCAGGAGACGTGCCGCGCGGAGCTGGTCCACGGGGCCTCCTGTTTGCTGGGCCTGGCGTTTCTGTGGCTGTGGCCCGGCTGGGGCGGCGCGATCGTGCTGGCGGTGTGGGTGCTGCTGGCCAATCTGCCCTTTATTCTGATACAACGCTACAACCGCCCCCGGCTCATGCGCCTGGCGGCGCTGCTGCGAAAGCGAGCGCAGCGGAAAGGAGAGCAAAATGCGCGTACTGATCCTGACCTGTAACACCGGCGGCGGGCACAACGCCGTAGCCGCCGCCCTGCGTGACAGCCTCCAACGCTGCGGCGCGTCCTGCGACGTGATGGACGGCTTGGGCTTCATCTCCAAAAAGGCATCCAAATTCGTTTCCAAGTGGCACACCCGGTTCTATCGCCGGTATCCCAAGCTCTACAAGGCGGGCTATATGTCCGCCGAGGGCGACAAGGAGATGGACCGGCGCGACGGCCCGGTGTACCGCTACATTGCCCGCGGTGCCCGCCGTCTGGGCCGCACGCTGCAAAGCGGCGGCTACGACGCCGTTGTCTGTGTCCACGTGATCCCCGCCATGATGATGACGGCGCTGAAGCAGGCGTGGAGCGCCTGTCCGGTGTTCTGCTTCGTGGCCACGGACTATACCTGCAGCCCCACGGTGGGTGCCTGTACCCCGGATATCTGCGTTATCCCGCATGAGGAGCTGGCCGACGAGTTCGTCAGTTGCGGCATCGCCCGCGATACCCTCCTGCCCGCCGGCATCCCCGTGCGTTCCGCCTTCCGCGAGCATGGCGATAGGGCCGCGGCACGGAGAGCCCTGGGCCTGCCGGAGACCGGCCGCCACATCGTCCTCATGTCCGGCAGCATCGGCTGCGGCCCCATGGGCGACGTGGCGGAGGACCTGGATATGCGTATGGCCGACGGCGACTTTGCCACGGTGCTGTGCGGCAGCAACAAGCAGATGCGCTATGCCCTGGAGCTGCGCCGCCTGTACCGCGTGGAGGCCATGGGCTTCACTACCCAGGTGCAGCTGTACATGGACAGCGCGGACGTGCTGGTCAGCAAGCCCGGCGGCATCAGCATCACCGAGGCCGGCACCCGCGGCGTGCCGCTGCTGCTGGCGGATATGGTGGGCGGCTGCGAAACGCGGAACGAGGCGTTCTTCACCGCCCACGGCTGGGCGGCCTCCTGCCCGCCGGACAACATGGCCGCGTCGGCCCTGGCCTTTCTGGAGGACGAACAGCAGCGTCAGGCCATCACCGCTGCCCAGAGCCGCGATTTCGACGGCCTGGCCGCCGACCGTGTGGCCGCCGCCGTCCTCGCCCGCTGCAAGAAATGACCCCAGCGCCCACGGCGGCAGCCGTGGGCGCCTTCTTTGCGCTTTTTGTACGGCGTCCCTCTTGCATTTCGCGCAAACTGTCGGTATACTTGTTAAAGAAATATCGATTTGTTCACAGGCAGGTCATATTCATATAGTAGGATGAAACTGCGGCCCCGGACGTGGGCTGCGGCCGAAAGGAGGGCGTCTGCCCATGATGATCGAAAAAAGCGGCACCATCCGCCTGCGGGACATTCCCACCGCCGCGGGCCTTTCCCCGAAGGACCAGGAGCTGGCGGCGGGCATGGTGCGGGTGACGCACCTGTACCGCAGTGCGCTGAAGGTAGCCGTAACGCAGATGGAGATCCTGGACGAGGAGTTCGCCCGTCTGTATGACCACTCGCCCATCCACCACATCGAATACCGTATCAAGACGCTGGACAGCATCATCGACAAGCTGCGCCGCCGGGGCCTGGAGGTCAGCATCGACAACATCTATGCCCACATCCAGGACGTGGCCGGTATCCGCGTCATCTGCAACTATCTGGATGATATCTACTACCTGCGCTCCCTGCTCACCCGCAGCGAGTCCTATACCGTCCTCCGCGAGGTGGACTATATCAAGGAGCCCAAGGACACCGGTTACCGCAGCCTGCACCTGATCGTCAACGTGCCCATCGTCATCAGCGAGGGCACCATGGTCCTGCCGGTGGAGATCCAGCTCCGCACCATCGCCATGGATATGTGGGCCAGTCTGGAGCACGAGCTGCGGTATAAATCCGACCGCAAATTCACCCAGCAGGATGCCGCCCGCCTGCGCCTGTGCTCCGACGCCATCAGCGAGATCGACCGGGAGATGCAGGATATCTACCAGGGCAACGAACCCCAATACCACGCCTGAACACAAAAGACCGGCCCCGCCGGTCTTTTTTCGTCCCCAGCCAAGGCCCATAACTTCCCCTAATGCCTCCCACACCGATTTGTTATGCCAACATCTGGATATTCCCGTTGCCTTTCGCGATACTTTCTGGTAAGATGGTCGTACAACAGAGCCTGCGCGCCAAAAAACTTTCCCAACAAGAAATTTTGCGGCACACAGGCCCGGGAGAGAAATATGTGAGCCATAGAAGGAGGAACCGCCATGAAGAGACGACTGCTCCCCATCCTGATGACCCTGGTATTGGTATGCGCGCTGCCCATATGGGCAGCTTTTGTTACATCGGGGGATGTAACAAATCCCTTAGTGGAGACGGCAGAGGGCACCACGCCGGCACGAGTGACAACAGAGAGTGCGTTGAGAACGGCATTGGAAAATGGCGTGTCCGGGATTGTGCTGGGAGAAGATATTGACATCAACACGGCCCTGAATGTCACGAGTACGCTGACCCTCGACCTGAACGGCTGTGTATTGAGGATGACCGGTAACACCCGTGTGTTTTACGTGTATAATAACGCGACTCTGACCATACAGGACAGCAGCGCGGCGAAGTCCGGCACCATCACCGGCGGTAATGCCGGCGATGGCGGCGGCGTATGCATAGGAGACAATTCATCAGAAGGACACCTTGTGATGACCGGCGGCACCATCACCGGCTGTGCGACCGACCCCTCCCGGGGTGGCGGCCGGGGCGGCGGTGTGTTTGTATTTAAGGGGAGCTTTACCATGTCCGGTACGGCCAAGATCACCAACTGCACCGCTGATTGGGGTGGCGGCGTTGTGGTACACACCAGATCGAGTACATTCACTATGAACGGCGGTGAGATCAGCGATTGCAAAGCTTCCAATACCGGCGGTGGTGTTTGCCTGATCGGCGGTGCAGGGTTTGAAATGACCGGCGGTATCATCCGGGATTGCAGAGCCTATGGGCGACCGGAGAGCAGTGCGATCGATATACAGCCGGGAACGATGAAAGCCCACGGCGGCACGGTAGAAGGAAATGTTTGGGTGGTGAATGAAAACAACGGTATTACGCGTGAAACTACAAAAGATGACTACACCAGTTTCAACGGGAAGATCACATTTGAGAATGGCAATACTACGGCTATGTACCCGGTGAAATTTGACTTGGACCAGGGCAGTGACAATGACATTACGGTGAGAGAGACGAAGCTGGGCGACCCGGCAGAAAAGCCCGCTGACCCGACCAAACCAAATCTTGTTTTCCAATATTGGTACGAAGCGGGAACGGATGGCTCTGCCGCATGGGACTTCAGTACGCCGGTGACGCGTCCCCTGCATCTGCTGGCCAAGTGGGAGGAAAAACCCCAAACCGGCGGCTACTACTACGCCCCGCCCGCGGAGCAGCCCATCGAGGCCCCCAAGACCGCCGACCCCGGCGTAGCCCTCTACGCCGCCCTGTCGCTCCTGTCTCTGACCGGGCTGACCTGCACCGCCAAAAAGCGATAAACAAAGCCAAAAGAAGCGCCCCCGGGCGCTTCTTTTTATCCCCCAAGCCTTCCCCCTGGGGGTCCGCGGTGTTGAATGGCGTACCCCCGTTAGCCTTCCCCTTGAGGGATCCGTGTTGCTAAGTGGCGCACCTCCCCAAGCCTTCCCCCTGGGGGTTCGCGGTATTGAATGACACGCCGGTGGCGTGTCAGACCCGCGGACCGACCCGCAGGGAGACAGGTGCCCCCATATCCCGGCGGCGTTAGCCGCCACCTACCCATTGCGGTGCTTCGCGCCGCAATGGGCGCGATTTGATAATCGCCACTCGACCAGCGCACCAACCCCTACCCTCACTGCTGTCAGCGGCAGCGGCGCAAGCGGTACAAGCGATCCCTGAACCGACAACAACGTCCCCCGCCGCACCAATTCCGCGAGATCAGCACCGCCAATTTTGCATAACCCATAGCGCGCCAGGGACCCTTAGACCGTAGGTCTAAGTGGTTTTCTTTGGTAACTTTCTTTTGACAAC
>ERZ1504231.267-NODE-267-length-19799-cov-4.362692_pt1 | contig 19799 bp, 19 predicted proteins | sample MGYA00571885_ERZ1504231 | MGnify/ENA primary metagenome ERZ1504231 (study PRJEB39906, sample SAMEA3182103) | gut metagenome | biome: human; feature: gut; material: Stool; isolation source: human stools | place: Canada | collected 2013-02-19 ...
TACATTTTGTAGGTCAGGCATTAATCTAAAGGCATTAATTCCAATAGTATCAAGATAGTCCAGCAAATCATCGCGTATTCTTTTGTGGATTTTAATTACGACGGTATTACTCTTTAGAATATGGGAATGTTCTTTAATATCCAATGTATAAGGGAACATAAAAAGTCCTTGTTGCATTACGATTCTTTGATTGCATTGATTGGCATCAACAAAGAGAATCCTTTTCTGCTCAAATTTCGTTATTTCATCATCTAAAAACGACTTAAAATTGGGATTCTCAGTGAGTGATTCTACACTTTTGCTTGGATGGTCATCGTAGTATATTCGAGCGAAGTAGTTTACAATAGCTTTACTCCTGTATCATGTTCATCCGCTTCTTCCTTTAGTCCTCGAATAATCCTATTTAATAAATAAATCATTCTGTTGCTTTGTACTGCAAAAGATGCAGATCGGAACAGTGTTTCGTCAAAATAGGGCAGAGTTCTAATGTGAATTTGATCATTTAGAGAGCAGTAACGCATATAATAATATATTCTGTCTTCTTCGTAGGTATAGTTTGTGCCCTTAGGTGTAAACAAAGAAAAGTACAAAGCGATAAAAGGATTGTATGTAAAATCCAAAAGTCTTGTCGGTAGGCCATAATGCTGCGCATATGACATGAAGTCAATAGGGTTGTTCGCGGAAAAATACTGGAGGCCATAACGCTCAAATTCATGAAGAAGTCTTATTTCTTGCTCTCTCCAGTCTTTTTCTCTAATAATGTTTGGAAATAGTTCACTTTGTTTACCATATCCACGAAATACATTGTTCTTATCTACGGCAAGTTGCGTAAGGTGTGTAATTAGCTTGTCAGAGCTGGTGAACTCTTGTTCGTTGTCAAATGGATTTATTATCATGATACTCCTCCAAATAAGAGTGTTTGTTCAAAGTAATTCCTTTGTGTTTACTCTATCAAACTGCAGGTAGATTTTCAACAAGGAACTCCAATATTCTTGGTTATTCTCATAAAGATTTTCTAAATTAAGAGACCGGATTATTTGCAATCCGGCCTCTTAATTGAAGTGCCCTGTGTTGACGAAAAAGATGCAAAATCTTTTATTGCCCGCAAGGAAAGGAATGTTTGCAAGGGAAACCTTAGCCGGGGTTCCCTTGCTTTTCAATAAAACCCGTCGCAGGCGGGCGATTTGCAAAGCAAATCGAAGAGGCACCAATAAAAAGAGGACATCCACTTGGATGTCCTCTTTTTATTGGTGCGCCTGAAGGGACTCGAACCCACACGCATCACTGCACGAGAACCTAAATCTCGCATGTCTACCAATTCCATCACAGGCGCATATATGAGCGGCAGGGTCACCTGTCGCTATTTTATTCTCCTCTGATTTTTACACGGCGAGGAACCGAGGCGGAGCATAACGCTTGACCCGCACCTATAAAAACAGGATGAACCTGCTTTTATTCAAAATAAAAAAGAAGAATTTGAGAAGTGCGAAATCCGGGGACTGACTTTGTCAGTCTGCGATTTCAGCGCACAGAGTGCGATGAAATCGCAGATTTGTATCTGCGCATAAATTGCCTTGCCATATGGAAAGCCTTGGACAAGAAGCTGCTGGTCAAATCCTACGCGAAAAACCTACACTGAGGTGACATCACCTAAATCTCGCATGTCTACCAATTCCATCACAGGCGCATATTTAGTTTTGGGGGAGCGGGCGACGAATGGAACGGCAAAACCTTCACTGAGGTGACACCACCTAAATCCATCGAGTCTACCAATTCCACCACGCCCGCATATCCACGCCGTATTGTAGCACACTTCACGTCGGCGTGCAAGGAATGTTTTGCCTTTCCCCTCCACCCTATGCTATACTGTCATCAACAGTACACGAAAGGATGGTGCCCCATGAGCGAAAATGCCCTCGCCTTGGCGCGTCAGCACGCGCCCTGCTACATTTACTCCCGCGAGATCCTTACCGCACAGGCAGAGACTCTCCACAGGACCTTCCCCGGCTTTGATATTCTGTTCTCCGTGAAGGCCAACCCCTTCCCACCGGTAATACGGCACCTTGCGGCGCTTGGCATCGGCGCGGATGCGGCCAGTGCGGGTGAGGTCTGCCTGGCCGCGGAATGCGGGATCGCGCAGGAGGATATCTACTTCTCCGCAGCCGGCAAAAGCGATCGTGCACTGGCCGCCGCGTGGGATAACTGCCATCTGATCGCCGATTCTATCGGCGAGGTGCGGCGAATCGCCGCTATGGCCGCTGCCCGCGGCGAGACAAAGGCCATCGGCCTGCGCGTGAACCCCGCTTTCAGTATGGACGGCGGTACGGGCGGAACGTCCAAGTTCGGCATCGACGAGTCCGACCTCCCGGCACTGAAAATCCTGCTGCAAACGCTGCCGATAGCCGTCTGCGGTCTCCATATTCACCTGCGCTCCCAGAACCTCTCCGCGGACACTCTCGCCCGCTACTACAAAAACTGCTTCGCGCTGGCCCTCCGCGTCCGCGATATTCTGGACTGTACCATCGAGTATATCAACTTCGGCGGCGGAGTAGGCATCGTTTACGACCCGGCGTGCCAACCGCCGCTGAACATGAGCACCTTGAAGCAATGTACGCAGGCCGTGGCAGAGGAAAACGCCCGTACCCTCCGCGCACGGCTGCTGGTGGAGTCCGGGCGGTTTCTGACAGCACAGGCGGGAACGTACTATCTGCCTGTGGTAGACAAAAAGACGTCCCACGGCACCACCTATGTCATCGTAGAAAACTGTCTCAACGGCTTCCAGAAGCCCTCTCTTGCCGCCATGCTGCGTAACGCCGCCGGAGAAGGCCCCCTTGCGCCTCAGGAACCTCTGTTTACCGGCGAGACCGCCTTCCCCATCACCGCCCTGCCTGCGGAGGATACCGGCATCACCGAGACCGTAGACATCGCAGGAAACCTCTGCTGCGCCGCGGACGTGCTGGCTAAGAACTTCACCGGTCCGGCGCTGGCGGTGGGAGATCTTGTGGCCGTGGGGAACACCGGGGCCTACGCCAGAACGCTGTCGCCGCTGCTGTTTTCCTCCCACGACGTCCCTGCGGAATTCTTGATCTGAAAAGCAGGGCAGCCCATTGGGCTGCCCTGCTTTCTTATTTCTCCCGTCTGATGGGCCGGATATACTTGAAGTACTGCCCCGGCACAAAATAGAAATACGTCATCCTTCCCGGCGTAGCGGTATCCAGCACACAGCCGTTGGCGGCGTAGTCAAAGTCCCGCATAGCGGTCTCCACCTTATCCTCCACCGTGCGGCACTCCTGCTCATAGTCGAAGGGGCCGTGCTCAAACACCATATACTCCCCCTCCGGCACATCCATCAGCTCCAGTGGCGCGGGTATGGGGCCGCTGTAATCGGCAGGCAGGCGGACGCCGTAGCTCTCGATGCGGGGGTAGTTCCAGGCACAGAGGCGGCCTTTGGGGTCGTTGATGTAGCCCATGATCTGGCCGGCCATGCCGTCGGCCTCGGCGCCGCCGTTGTCGTCCAGCTTGCCGGGAATGCTGTCCAGCAGGCCGCAGACGGTGGCGCAGTCACCGCCGGGAACATTCTTCTGCTTTTCCCAGAAATCCCAGTAGCCGTTGGACTCATAGTTGCGAAGGTGCAGGTATTTGTGGGCGGGAATAGTAACGAAATACGTCTTGACGCCCTGTTCACTTTTGACCATACCGATCTCTCCCAATCCAAAGATATAGCGATCGAAGGGATGGATGCGGGTGCGGAGCACTACGGGGCGGGGCCGGCAGCGGTAAACACCGGGGGTAACGCCGTAGAGCGCCTTGAAGGCGCGGGTAAAGGCCTCCTGCCCGGAAAAGCCGTAGTCCAGCGCGATGTCCAACAAAGGCCGGTCGGTATCGCGCACCTCCTTCAGGGCAAAGGCCAGGCGCCGCTGGTGCAGGTAGGTACGCAGGGACATACCCGCGATCTCGCGGAATTTATGGGTGGCGTGGTACTCAGAATAGTGCAGACGTGCCGCCAGCGCCCGCAGTGTCAACGCCTGATCGTCCCGGCGCATAATGGCGTCGTCCATCTCATTGACGACGGTCTGGATCAGCTGCTGCCATTCGTACATAGGCTTGCTCCCTTCTCTCGCTGTGAACAGAATACACCCTTTCCGCCCCAAATGTTTGATACGAGTTGCTGTTAAAACAGGGACGGCTCCCGCCGTCCCTGTCCGCTTATTCCACTTCAGCAGCCTCCGCCGGCTCCTCCTGCCCCTGCTTGGGCAGCTGCTCGGGCCACTTGGCCCAGGTCTGGCGGATATAGGGGATCATCTGATCCCGGGGCATATCCAGTGCCGCGGCCAGCTCGCCGTAGAGCTGGTCCTCAGCCCGCTTGAGATAGCGCTCATCCATCTGGCTGACCTTCTTACCATGGCGCAGGGCCCACGCCCGCTTGCGGCAGATACCGTGGATCATGGCGGCCAGCTCGGCGCAGTCACAGCGGAGCACCAGCTGGTGGTAGAAATCCTTGGCAGCACGCATACCGCGCTCGGCGGGCTTCTGCTCCGGCAGGACCGGCAGCGCAGCGATCAGTTTCAGCGCACAGTCACGGCTGATGATGGGGCGCATGAGGACAGCGGTGTCCACCGGAGTCATAACGGTGCCGCCGCGGTACAGGGGAGAGAGATGATAGTAGACCTTGTCGCCGCCATCATAGGCCAGACCGGATGGTCCTATGGACTCCACCCGGCAGACGCCCTCGCCGCCGTATACCACCAGATCACCCGCTGCAAACATCACACACGCTCCTTATCCGCAACATACATACACATATATACACAAAAAGGCACATGGCACACGACCATGCGTTCCCCTTTTGCTCACCATTACCTGACATCAGTATAACATATTCTGACGAAAAATGTAAGCACAAATTTTACCGTGACTGTCGATTTTCCCGGAAAGTTGTGATACAATGCAGAAAAACTTTTGCGAGGTGCAGCCATGAAAAAACCTGTCATCCATCCCTCCGCCTTTGTGGCGGACAACGCCACCGTCCGGGGCAGCGTGACCCTGGGCGCCAACAGCAGCGTGTTCTTCGGCGCGGTGCTGCGGGGCGACCGGGCGCCGATCACCATCGGTGCGGGCACGAATATCCAGGACAACTGTGTGGTGCACGTGGACTACGACCATCCGGTGACGGTGGGCGAAAACGTAACGGTGGGCCACGGGGCCATTCTCCATGGGTGCACCGTGGGTGACAACACCCTCATCGGCATGGGCGCCATCGTGCTGAACGGCGCGAAAGTCGGCAGCAACTGCCTGATCGGCGCGGGGGCGCTGGTACCGCAGAACGTGGAGATACCGGACGGGTCTTTGGCCTTCGGCTCCCCCGCCAAGATCAAAGGCCAGCTGGACGAGGCCGCCATTGCCGAGCTGCGGCAGGCGGCGCTGGACTACCAGAAGGAGGCCATTGCATACAAGGCCGAGCAAGAACAATAAAAATATGCGCTCCGACCAAGAGCCGGTGCGCATGGCTGAAAAGCGGCCCCCGGCTGTGCCGGGGGCCGCTGACCGTTTAGACGACGGCAAAGAACTTGATGATAAACAGCAGGGAGATAACGTAGGTCAGGACAGACACATCCTTGGCACGGCCGGAGAACACCTTGATCACGGTGTAGGAGATCATGGCAATACCGATTCCGTGGCCGATGGAGCCGGAGATGGGCATTGCCAGCAGCATCAGGAACACGGGCACTACCTGGTCCAGATCGTCGAAATCCACGTTCTTCAGGCCCTGGAGCATCAGGATGCCCACGTAGATCAGGGCGGAGGAGGTAGCGGCAGCGGGAATGACGGCCGCCACGGGCGCGATGAACATACAGGCCAGGAACATGAACGCGGCGGTCAGGCTGGTCAGGCCGGTGCGACCGCCGGCCTCCACACCGGAGGCGGACTCCACGAAGGTGGTAACGGTGGAGGTGCCGCAGCAGGCGCCGGCCACGGTGCCCACGGCATCGGACAGCAGGGCCTCCTTCATGTTGGGCATATTGCCGTCCTTGTCGGTCATGCCGGCGCGGGAGGCCGTACCCACCAGGGTGCCGATGGTGTCGAACATATCGATCATGCAGAAGGTGATGATCAGGCTGATCGCCGTGAACCAGCCGATATTAAAGAAGTCGGTGAAGTCAAATTTGAACAGCGTGGTCTCCACCATATCGTGGAAGGGCGGCAGGAAGGATGCGCCCTCCAGCGAGGCAAAGGGGTTGGTACCCAGGAAGATAAAGCAGCCGGCCCAGTAGATCACGGAAGCTACCAGCATACCCACCAGCACGGCGGCCTTGACGCCCTTCTTGGCCAGCAGGATGATGACAAACAGACCGATGAACATGGTGATAACAGTCAGGACCATCTGGCTGTACTCGGCACCCATGTGGTCCTTGATCACGCTGGGGGTCATGGCGCCGAAGAAGTCGCGCATGACATAGAAGGGGGAGGTATAGCCATTGCCCTCGGCATAGATGCCCACGTTGGAGCCCAGGCCGATGTTCATCAGCATAAGGCCGATGGCGGGACCGATACCCAGACGGACGCCCAGAGGGATAGCGGTGACGATCTTATCACGAATGTTAAAAATGCTCAGCAGCAGGAAAACGATGCCCTCCACCAGAATGATGCACAGCACCGCCTGGAAGGCGCTAGTGTAGTCGGTGTTCAGCATGGCGGCCACATTGCCGGCGATGACGGCAAAGAAACTGTTGAGCCCCATACCGGGCGCCATGACAAAGGGCTTGTTGGCGAGGAAGGCCATGACCACGGTGCCGATGGCACTGGCGATGCAGGTGGCCAGAAAGACACCGTTCCACAGTGGAGTGCCCACGGCAAAGTTGGTCAGCAGGTTGGGGTTCAGGGCGATGATGTAGGCCATCGTCATGAATGTGGTGAGACCGGCCAGGATCTCCGTTTTGACGGAGGTGCCGTTCTCTTTCAGATGAAAGATACGCTCCATGTGATTTTCTCCTTTGTAAAATGCTGCGCGTCCTCCGCGCAAGTATCATCTTAACGCTTTTTAACGGGAAAAACAAGACTTTTTGTCAGGTCTTCTGAAATTTTTTCAGATGCCAGTCAAAAAAGCGCCCCCGGCGTGGCCGAGGGCAAGGAGGTGGGGGTGCCTCCTTCTGTTCTCAGGAGGCTGCGTCAGCCAGGGTATAACTGACACGATGCTGATGAGATAGCCGCATGGGGTACCGACCGGGGCAGGTCAGCTTTCCGTCCGCATCCGGGGGCGCATGACAGGGGGCGTTTTTTTCAAGGAAGCTTATTGGGCCGCGCGATCGGCCTGAATGAGCCGCTTCAGGGCCTCCACTCCCACCTGAACGGCGGAGGTGGTGTCCTCGCTCATATCCTGGTCCAGACCTGCCTTTTCCCGCTCCTGGTTCCAGACCACATGGAAGCAGCTGCCGCAGCGGCAGTTCAGGGCATCAGCCACCACAAAGAGGGCGGCGGACTCCATTTCACTGGCCTTGACGTGCAGGCGCTTCCAGGCCTCCCATTTGTTGAGCAGCTCATAGGATACAGGCATACGCTCGGGGCTGTGCTGGCCGTAGAACGCGTCCTTGCACTGAACGACGCCTACCTGGGTACGCTTGCCCAGCGCCCTGGCCGCCTGGACCAGCGCGGTGGTGACCTCGAAGTTCGCCACCGCGGGGTACTCGATGGGGGCATATTCCCGGCTGGTATGCTCAAAGCGGATCGCGCCGGTGGCGACCACCACGTCGCCGCTGCGGACATCCAGCTCGATTCCGCCGCAGGTCCCTACGCGGATAAACGTGTCAGCGCCGATGTTGTGCAGCTCCTCCATGGCGATGGAGGCGGAGGGCCCGCCGATACCGGTGGAGCAGACGGAGACCTTCTCCCCCAGCAGCGTACCGGTATAGATGGTGTACTCACGGTTCTGAGAAACAAAGTGCGCATCGTCGAACAGCTCGGCGATCTTTTCACAGCGGCCGGGGTCGCCGGGAAGAATAACATAGCGGCCCACGTCGCCTTCGGCGCAGTGGATATGATACTGCTTTTCCAGCTTCTGCATGATATATCGTCCTCCATGTATGTTCAAGTCGTTATGTCCTAAGCAAATAACACGGTTCGTAATCAAACATTTACCCATCGCTGAGGTAGAAAAAATCATATCATGGTTTTTCGGAAAATGCAATACTTCCGCCACAAAAGATACGGCTTCTCCTGTACAAATGATGCAAAAGGCAAAAAGTGTCGGGGCTATAAAACCGCCCGCGGCAAAACCTACGTTTGGCGGCGGCTGTTCTCCGCGCATGTGCGCGTGTTTTGCGCGGGCCAGCCGGCGCACATGGGAAAAGGAGGAAAAAAGATATGACAGATCGACTCGCTGCACTGGCGGCGGCAGTGATGCTGGCGGTGACGCTGGCGGCCTGCGGCGCGGCAGACGACAAGACAAACGGCAACGCGCCGGACACCACACCCAACGGCAGCATCACCACACAGCCGGACACCAACGGCACGGACACCGGCAGCGCCAAAGATGACCTGAACGGCGGCCACAACGAAAGCGGCCGGGCGGATGAGGACGGACAGATGGACGGTACCGTGGAAACGCGGCGGTATGACCGGGCGCTGGCAGCGTCGCTCAGTCAGCTGATCCTAAACCGGATCGGCGAATGACAAAAGCGCGGCGGGCACATGATGTCCGCCGCGCGGTTTTTACCGGCAGGACTTGCATTTTTCAAAAAATGGGATATTATAATAGGTGAAAAACGTCCCCGCCCCCTTTTTTCGTCCTCTGAACGGCGGACGCGGGGCACGGAACAAAATTTACGCCGCAGTGGGCGGCAGAGAAAAGAAGGTTTTTTCTATGACAAAGATCGACATCGTTTCCGGATTCTTGGGCGCAGGTAAGACGACTCTTATCAAGAAACTGCTGGCCGAGGCCTTCCCCGGCGAGAAGCTGGTACTGATCGAAAACGAGTTCGGTGAGATCAGCATTGACGGTGGGTTCCTGAAGGACTCCGGCGTGCAGATCAGTGAAATGTCCTCCGGGTGCATCTGCTGCTCTCTGGTGGGCGACTTCAACAAGGCGCTGAAGGACGTACATGAGCAGTTCCACCCTGACCGCATCCTCATCGAGCCCAGCGGCGTGGGCAAGCTCAGCGACGTGATCGTGGCGGTGGAGAACACCGTGAAGGACGTACCGGACATGAAGCTGAACAGCTTTGTGACTGTAGCGGACGCCACCAAGGTCAAGATATACATGAAGAACTTCGGCGAGTTCTACAACAACCAGATCGAGTCCGCCGGCACCATCATCCTCTCCCGCACCCAGCGGCTGAGCCAGGAGAAGCTGGAGGCCGCCGTGGCGCTGCTGCGGGAGAAGAACCCCAATGCCGCCATTCTCACCACACCCTGGGACCAGCTGGATGGCATGACCATTCTCAGCGCTATCGAGAAGGTCTCTCTGGCGGACGAACTGCTGGCGCATATGCGCGCTGAGCACGAGGCGGATGAGGCGGAGCACGAGCATGAGCACCACCATCACCACCATGACGAGGATGAGCACGATCATGACCATTGCTGCCATCACCATGACCATGATGATGGCGATGACGATGACGACGACCACGACCATGAGCACTGCTGCCATCATCACCACGATGAGGACGAGCATGACCACGATCATCACCATCACCACGACGGCGAGGAATGCGATGATCCCCACTGCGGCTGCCACCATCACCATCATCACGCCGACGAGGTATTCACCAGCTGGGGCACGGAGACGGTGAAGACCTACTCCGAAGCGGAGCTGGAGCACATCCTGACGGCGCTGGACAGCGGCGAATACGGCGCGATCCTGCGGGCCAAGGGTATCGTGGCTGCCGCCGACGGCGGCCAGTGGCTGCACTATGACTTTGTGCCCGAGGAGCACCAGGTGCGGCGCGGTCCGGCGGACTACACCGGCCGTATCTGTGTGATCGGCTCCCAGCTGAAAGAGGATAAGCTCTCTCAGCTGTTCGGACTGTAAGGAGTGGCTGACATGGATATTCCTGTTTATCTTATTGCCGGATTTCTGGACGCCGGTAAGACCGAGTTCATCAACGGCATCCTGCGGGACGGCTTCGCCGCCGAGGACCGGACGCTGCTGCTGTGCTGCGAGGAGGGCGAAAACGGCTATGATCCCAAGGTACTGGGCAACGTATTCACCTATACCGTGGAGGACGAGGACCAACTGACGCCCGACTTTCTGAAGAAGCTGGAAAAGCAGTACCGGCCCAAGCAAGTCATCGTGGAGTACAACGGTATGTGGAGCATGGAGAAGCTGTACCGCGAAGGACTGCCCGCCAACTGGATACTCTATCAGATCATGTGCCTGGTGGACGCCACCACCTTTGAGATGTATCTGAAGAACATGGGGCAGCTGATGATGGAGAAGATCACCAACTGCGATATGCTGATCTTCAACCGCTGCAATGAGCAGCTGCGCGCCCAGCTTCGCAGCCGCAACCTTCGGATGGCCAACCGTCGGGCGGATATCTACCTGGAAAACGAGGACGGCACCAGCGAGGAGTACGTCACGCCGGAGATGTCGCCCTTCGACCTGACCGGCGGCAAGCTGGAGGTGCCGGACGAGGACTACGGCATCTGGTATGTGGACATGATGGACAACCCGGGACGCTACGAGGGCGTGGAGGTTTCCTTCAAGGCGCTGATGTGCCACTCCAAAAAGTTCAAGGGCGTGCACTGCCCGGGACGCTTCGCCATGGTGTGCTGCGACAAGGATATGCAGTTCCTGGCCCTGGTGTGCCGCGGCGAAGGGCTGGAGCAGTATAAGGACAAGCAGTGGGTGAAGATACACGCCACAGTGAAGAAGGAGGCCTGTGACGCCTATCAGGGCGAAGGCCCCGTGCTGTACGTCACCTCCATCGCCGCCACCACCAAGCCGGACCCGGAGATGGTGTCCTTCTGATCGCAATCTGTATATTTTCACCGCACAATTGCAGCGTATATAGAAAAAGACCCGCCGATGGCGGGTCTTTTCAACTTGTTTCGGCCTCAGCGGACCAGCTGGATGGCGGCGGGGAGGTTTTCGATCTCCACACGGGGCGCGCTGGGGCAGTATTCACCGTCCAGGGACCAGGGGAGGTTCTCCTTGGTGGTCAGGGTAACGCGCCGGACATGGCGCAGTATCACGCCGGGATAGTCGTACTGCATACGGGTCATGGCGGTAATGAGGTTCTGCAGATCCAGTGCCGTCTTTGGCATACGGAGCAGCAGCAGTTCGAATTTTCCGTCGTCCATCCGTACACGGGAGGGATCCAGCTTCACCAGGCCGCCGAGGGAGGTGGAATTGCACACAGCGCCGAAAATGAACTCCCCCTCAAAGCGCTCACCATCGGCATCCACCGCGCAGCGGTAGGGCCGCAGGGAGTCCAGATCACCCAGCCCCTCCAGAATGTAGGCAAAATGGCCCAGGGCGTTCTTGGCCGCCTGGGTGGCGGAGTAGGAGGACCGGGTAAAGGCCCCAAAGGAGGCCACATAGGCAAAATAGCGGTCGTTATGCCGCCCCACGTCCAGGGGGCAGGGCGTGCCGGTGGCGGCCGCCTCTGCCGCGGCGGGCAGCATGGTGTGAAGATGCAGGCTCATGGCAAAGTCGTTGGTGCTGCCGCAGGGCAGATAGCCCAGCAGGGGCCGCTGCTCCAGCTGCATAAGCCCGGAGAGCGTCTCGTTCAGCGTGCCGTCGCCTCCGGCACAGACCACCATGTCGTACTGCCCGCCCCACCGGGCGGTGATATCGCGGGCCTGGCCGCCCGCCTCGGTGATATAGACCCGTACCAGATAGCCGGCACGGGAGAACTGCGCCACGGCATCGAACAGCGGGGCGCGGGATTTTGTCTTTCCCGCACGGGGATTGACGATAAACAAGAGCTTTTTCATAGGGACACCCTTCCATACCATCGTAATTCTCGCATTTTGCGCGGGGTTGTCCGAGTATGATACCACAGTTGCGGCGGGATTGCAATACACATTCCGCCGCGGGTGTTTGTGTTCGAAAATTGTTGCAAAACGCCGCGCATACGGGTATGATAGAAAAAACAGCAGTGGGAGGTCCTGCCATGAAGCGAACGCAGTATTTCAAATGGGGACTGACGGCCTTTTTGACCGTATGTGCCGTGCTGGTGTTCTACGACACCTTCTATCAGGCGGGAACGCTGCAGCAGTTCGTGTCCAAGCTGGCATCCATCCTGGCGCCGGTGCTGTACGGCTTTGCCATCGCCTATCTGCTGACGCCCATCATGTCCTGTCTGGAACGGGCCATCGCGGCGCTGTGGAAAAAGCTCTTCAAAAAAGAGCTGAAGCAGCCGTCGGGCGCGCTGCGGCTGGTGAGTATCCTGCTGACCGAGGCCGTGGTCCTCTTCCTGCTGTATCTGCTGATGAGCGTGCTGGTGCCCCAGGTGGTGGACAGCGTGACCACCCTCATCAACAACGCCGAGTCCTACTACCGCAAGGTCTATCGCTGGGCCAACGACCTGCTGGAGAGCGACAGTGGGATCGGTGTCTGGCTGGCGGGGCTCATCACCGAGCGCTATACCGACGGCATGGCCTTTTTGACCGACAAGGTGCTGCCCTGGGCCCAGAAGGCCATTGTGCCGCTGACCAACGGTATCTGGAGCGGCATCCGCGGGGCAGTGGGCTTTGCCCTTGACCTGATCGTGGGCATCATCGTGTCCATCTATCTGATGGGCATGAAGGAAAAGAGCCTGGCCCGCTGCTGCAAGGCCGTATACGCCGCGCTGCCGGAGGAAAATGCCGACGCGGTCATGCGCGGCACCCGGCGGGTGAACGCCATCTTCTCCGGCTTTGTCCGCGGCAAGCTGCTGGACTCCCTCATCATCGGCATCCTGTGCTTTATCTGCTGCTCCATCCTGAAAATGCCCTACACCCCGCTGGTCAGCGTGGTGGTGGGCGTGACCAACGTGATCCCCTTCTTCGGGCCCTTCCTGGGTGCGGTGCCATCGGCATTCCTGATCCTGCTGGTCAGTCCCAAGCAATGTCTGGTGTTCGTGATCTTCATCGTGATCCTCCAGCAATTTGACGGCAACATCCTGGGGCCCAAAATTCTGGGCGACGCCACGGGCATCTCCAGCTTCTGGGTCATCGTGGCCATCCTGGTGGGCGGCGGCTTTGCCGGCGTGCTGGGTATGTTCATCGGCGTGCCGGTGTTCGCCTGCATACAGGAACTGCTGAAATTCCTGATGGACCGCCGGCTGCGGAAGCGGAATATGCCCACGGAGGCCTACGCCTATGTGGGTCGGGCCAAGGATTCCCCGCCGGAGGATACGCCCGCGCCCGAACCCAAAGATCCCGCGTGATATAGCAGGCAGGCGGGCACGCAGCCCGCCTGCCTTTTCTTTGAAAGGAGCACCCCCCATGACAAAAGACCTCTACGATAAGCTGATGGTCTTCGGCAACGACCAGGAGCCGTTTCTCGCCCACAACTTTATGCGGACCACCGACCTGGATGACGGCACCGCCACCGTGACGCTGCCCATGCACACCGAAAGTCTGAACCGCTGGGGCGGCGCCCACGGCGGCATCCTGTTCTCGCTGTGCGATGTGGCCATGGGCATGGCCATTATGACGCTGCGGCAGGAGATGGTGGTCACCGTGAACGCCACCATCGATTATCTGTCCGCCGCTGCCGCCGGCAGCACCCTGACCACCGTGGGCAAGGTGGACCGCCTGGGCGGCAAGCTGGCCTTCTGTTCCGCCGAGATGACCGACGAGACCGGCAAGGTCATCGTCCGCGCCCACTGCGTCATGTGCTTCACCGGCAGGGCCCTGCCCCTATGAGCCGCCGCGCCCTGTGCCGCTGGTGTATTGCGCTGGCGGTGTTCTTTGCCGCGTATTTCGCCCTGCGCACCAGCCGCGCGGCCATGACTGCCCTGTGGTACGGCGCCGTGCTGCCGGCGGAGCAGTGGCTGGGGCGGCTGTGTGGGAGGTTGACGCTCTCCGTAGGTGAGGTCCTGATCCTGACGGCGGTGTTCTGCGCCATACTGTGGCTGGCCAACGTACCCCGGCGCATCATCGCCGCGCGGGGCCGCCGTTGGGGCATGGCCCTGCGCCTGACGCTCACCGCCCTCTGCGCCGTGCTGACGGTGTACGCCGGCTTTTGCCTCACCTGGGGCATCGGGTACAACACCGACAGCTTCCAGGAGAAAAGCGGCATCCATGCCCGGCCTTCCACGGCGGAGACGCTGGCGGAGGTAACGGCCTATTTTGCCGGCAATCTGGCCGCCTGCGCCGATGACGTCCCCAGAGATGAAAGCGGTGTCTGCACGCTGGACCGGCAGGCGGTGCTGAACCGGAGCGCCTCCGCGCTGGATGTGCTCTGCGGCGAGTTCCCGTTCCTGCGGGCGGAAACGGGCGGTGCCAAGGGCTTCGCCTGCTCCCGGGCGCTGAGTGCCCTGCGCTTCACCGGGTTCTACTTCCCCTTCACCGGCGAGCCGAACGTCAACATGGACAGTCCGGCGGCCTTTCTGCCGGCCACTGTATGCCATGAGCTGGCCCACCAGCGGGGCATCACGGCGGAGGAGGCGTGCAATTTCATCGGCATCCTGGCCGCCACCCGGTCAGAGGATACGGGATACCGCTATTCCGGCTGGCTGACGGGGTTCGGGTATCTGTTCAACGCTCTGTACAGCGCCGACCGGGAGGCGTGGCAGACCATACGGGACGCACTGCCGGACACGGTGGTGGCTGACCTGCGGGCGGACAACGCCTACTGGGCGCAGTTCCGCGGCGTCGTCTCAAAGGTCTCGGACACCGTGTATGACGGCTTTCTCAAGAGCAACGGCGACACGGACGGCAGCAAGAGCTACGGCGTGGTCACGGACCTGCTGGTGGCCTATTTCGGATAAAAAATATTCCCTTAGGCCAGTTGGCCTAAGGGAATATTTTTTATTGGTCCGTTTGATCCGGCGAAGCCTCCGGGCAGTCTATTGGGATCATTCTATGCTCATACGCTCCAGCACGATAATATGATACAGCTCTTCCGCATTGGACGCATCGGCAGATTGCCCCCAGTGCGTTTGCAGCCCTATCCGAAGCGTCTCCCCGTCCGGCGTATGCCAGAGCAGCGCCGATGCGTAGACATTGCCGTTTTCATCGGATCGCATTTCGACCTCTACATCCGTTCCCGGCTGCGCCCTCCCGTTGACAACGGGAAATGTCGTCTCATAGCGCCCGTCTCCGGTGCGGAGGGTGACCTCGCCGTTTTCCAGACATACGCTCCCATATATCATGCCGTCCCGGTAGTCATCGGCGACATACACAGCGTCTCCCTCACTGATCCATACGCTTTTGCAGATACCCTGCGTATAGGCCGCCCGATACTGTCTGACACCATGGATATCCGTGGGCCATCTTACTCCGTCCTCATATGTCCGGTTCCATGTGTATGTATAGAATTCCAGATTGTTAAGGCCCTCCGCCCTGCTGTCGCATTCAAGCCAGTGGTAGGTATATTCATCGCCGTGCCTTTGAGTATACCGCCATGTCGTATCATCCCAATCAACAGAGGGATCTCCACTCTCATACTTGCTGTACCAGATATGCAGGTTTCTCCCCAGCTTAAAGATATCCACCGCATCATTAATGGCACCCAGCGTTTTCCCGTCATAATCGATGTCCCGGTAGTAGGTATAAAGCTCGTCCTTGCGCACCATATCGCTGTAGGAAGCGTCGTAGGGCAGCAGCACGTCGTAGTAATACGGTTCTATGACCTCCTCGCAGAGCTGCCGCATCATGGGATCCAGCGCCAGCGCCTCCAGACCGGGGATGTCCTCCTCCAGCAGCGCCTCGCTGACCGCGTCCAGATAGGCGCACTGCTCCGCCGTCAGCGCGGCGCGGGGCGTGTTGTCCGTCACGGCGGCGCCCCAGCATGACAGGCCGATGGCCACCGCCGCGGCCCCGGCCACCAGCATGGCCGGAAGACTGCGGCGCTTCTTCTGCGGCGGCGCGGTGTCGTCGCGGGATATCTCGTTCCCCGGCGCGGCCCACTCCCGCGGCGGCGCGGAGAACTCCGGCCTCGGCGGAGAAAATTCCGCGGGTGCCGGTGAAAATTCCTTGTCGTTCATGGCTTACTCCCGATCCAGCTCCACCCTGTGGACGGGGCAGGAGAGTCCCTCCTCCTCAAAGGCCATGAACAGCGTGCGGTTCAGCAGGCGCTGCGCCTTGTAAATGTTCTCCTCGTGCGTCTCCCCCGCCACCCGCAGCACAACGGCGCGATTTTCATAGTCCAGCGACTGTACGCCCAGATAGGCCGGGGCCTTGCTGAACAGGTCGGGGTGCTCCCGATGCAGCTTCGGCAGTACCTCGCCCAGCACCTTCTCCGCCCGCGCCAGACTCTCCTTGTCATAGGGGACCGCCATGTCGCACACGGCGAAGGACAGGTCGTTGGATCGGTTGATCAGACTGCGGATATCGGAGTTGTTGATGATCTTCACGTTTCCGCCGGAGTCCATGATCTGCGTGGTACGGATGCCGATTTGTGTGACCGTGCCGCGGAAGTCGCCCACCACGATGATGTCGCCCACCTCGTACTGGTGCTCAAACAGCATGAACGTACCGGTGATCACGTCGGCGATCAAGCTCTCCGCACCGAAGCCGATGATCAGCGCCAGCACGCCGGCGCCGGCCAGCAGCGCCCGCACATCCACGCCCACGATAGACAGCGCCCACAGCAGCCCCACGATGATCAGCAGATATCGGATAGCGCTGTCCGCCAGCGTGAACACGGTCTTGCCGTGGTTGCTGCTGGGCGACACTCTCTGAAATACGGCTCTGGCCGCCGCCGAAAACAGCACCAACCCGGAAAACAGTATGATCAGCTGTGTGCCGATGTTCCAGATCTGCGTAAACAGGCCCGCGGGCACGGGCACCGCCGCCCGCGCTGCCAGGGCCGCCGCCAGCAGCACAGCGGCCAACCACGGCAGCACCTTTCCCGGTTTCTTTTTCATCTCGTTTTTTTCGTTTTCCATGATGTATTTCTCCCGTTTTTTATCCATATGATAAGCAGAAATTTAACAAAATTTCTACATACACAGAATACACCGCCTTGTCGAATGTGTCAATATATCGCGCGAAATATCCGAATATCTTGTTCTTTTTGCGCGAAAAGCACCCGCCCTGCGTTATGCGGGGCGGGCGCTTTTCTATCACGATTTACAGGCCCAGGCCGGGGATGTTCAGTCCGCCGGTGAGTGAGCTCATTGAGCTGTTCATGGCATCATCTGCCTGCCGAAGTGCCTCATTTACCGCAGAAATGACCAGATCCTGCAACATTTCCGCGTCCTCCGGGTCGATAACGTCGGGCTTGATGGTCAGCTTGGTCAGCTCCTTTTTGCCGGTGACCACTGCCGTTACCGCGCCGCCGCCCACAGAGGCTGTGAACTCCGTTTTTTCAACTTCTTCCTGCGCTTTTGCCATATCCTGCTGCATTTTCAGCAGTTTTTGCTGCATCTGCGCCTGCTGCTGCATCATCCCGGCGCCGCCGGTAAAGCCCCTGCGGGCGCTATATCCCTTTGCCATATTCGTTTCTCCTTTATATCGATCTGTTCATTTTGCCAGTGTAAACTATCGGACATCCTATGTGCAGCATCGGTTTACCCATGTGTAATACCGATGCGCTCTTTGTGTAACATTGGTGTGCTCCATGTGAGACACCGGTGCGCTCAGCATGAACTGTCGGCTTATTTGATGCGAAAATTGTCCAGCTGTTTGGCGTTTTCCACCAACTCGTCCAGCTTGTCCCTGTGGGGAGCCGGCACCTCCCAGGGCGGCAAGTCCGGCGGGGCGGGCGGCGCCTCCTCCGGCAGGGGCGGGCGCTCATAGTCGTCCGCCGACGGGGCGGGCGTGGGCCGGGGCGCGGGGCGGACCGGGGCGCGCCGCACGGGCGCGGCGGGGCCGCCGCCTACGGTGAACTGCACCCGGACGGGACGGCCCACATGGCGGCTGGTGACGCCGCAGAGCACGTCCTCGATGGCCTTGCGGCTGAGCTGCTGCTTCACCAAATCGTTGGCACAGGAAACGGTGAGCACATCCCCCTCCAGCGTACCTGTCGCCTGGTTCAGCCACACCCGGTCGGGGATGGTCAGGGGCCCCTTGTAGTGCTCGATAAGCGCGGCCCAGACCTGGCTGTCACCGCCGGCGGCGGGCGCCGCCGGGGCGTTCTCCGGCGCAGGGGCCGAAGGTGCAGGGGCCGTGGGGACCGGTGCGGGTTCCGGTGCGGGAGATGTCTCCTGCGGGATCGGAGACACTTCACGCCGGGGCGGCGGAGTCGGCGCAGCCGCCGGACGGGCGGCGGGTCTTTCCGCCGGGACGACGCCCTTCTTCAAGGCGTCCTCCAGGGCAGAGACGCGGTCCGCCAGAGCCTCCGTATCGTTGGAAAGGCTCTCGTCGCACAGACGCAGCAGGCACAGCTCGGCATCCGTCCGCTGGCGGATGCTCCGGGGCAGGGCCGCGGCGGTCCGCTGGATGGTATCGGTCATATAGAGCAGGCGGCGCATGGGGACCTCCGCCGTCAGTTCAGAGAGGGTCTTGCGATCATACAGGCCGCCCAGCAGGGCGGCGCCGCCCTCCGGCGCGGCGGCCAGAACGGTCATATCCCGGCACAGGTCGCTGAGCTCACCCAGCAGCGCGCCCACATCCTTACCGCCCCGGTACAGCTGGTCCAGCAGCGCCAAAGCGTCGCCCCCCTGACGCGCCAGGAGCAGGCGCATGAGCTGCACCGTCTGGGTGCTGCCGGCCAGTCCCAGCGTCCGTCCACGACCGCGCCGTCGGCACGGCACTGGTCCAGCAGGCTGAGCGCGTCGCGCAGGGCGCCGTTGGCCATGCGGGCCAGCAGGTCCGCCCCGTCCGGGGTCAGGTCGATGGCTTCGGCCTTCGCCACCTTCAGCAGCTGCTGCTCCATATCGTGGGGCAGGATGCGCTTGAAGTTGAACCGCTGGCAGCGGGAGAGTATGGTGGCCGGGACCTTCTGGATCTCGGTGGTGGCCAGAATAAACAGCAGGTGGGCGGGCGGCTCCTCCATGATCTTCAGCAGGGCGTTGAAAGCGTCGCGGGAGAGCATATGCACCTCGTCGATGATGTAGACACGCTTTTGCAGCACCGCCGGCGGGTAGACGGCCTCCTCCCGCAGGCTGCGGGCGTCGTTGACGCTGCCGTTGGAGGCGGCGTCCAGCTCCAGAACGTCCAGAAAGCTGCCGCTTTCCAGCCCCAGACAGCTGGGACACTGACAGCAGGGGTCGCCGTTTACCGGGTGCTCACAGTTGACTGCCTTGGCCAGGATTTTGGCGCAGGTGGTCTTGCCGGTGCCCCGGGTACCGGTGAACAGATAGGCGTGGCAGGTACGACCGTCGGCCACCTGGCGCTGGAGCGTATCGGTGATGTGCTGCTGGCCCACCACCTCGGAAAAGGTCTTGGGCCGGTATTTGCGGTACAGCGCCTGGTACATGGGCACACCTCCCTGCCGACAAACAAAATAAACGAGTCCTCCGCCGTGAGCCACAGGGCCGGCACCCTCGCGGCACATGGATGATCCCTCTTAATGCTGCTCGGTTCCCCGCCTGACATGATTCGTGGGTATCCATTGCGCGAGACCGGCCCCGCAGCTCACGGCGGAGGACAAGTTCGTGAGATATATTCTACTACAATTCTTCCGCGATGGCAACTGTTTTTTGCGTTTGCTTTCATCATGCCCTCATAGCCATTGGATATAAACGAGGCCGAAGGGCAGGTGG
>ERZ1504231.338-NODE-338-length-16537-cov-3.369251_pt1 | contig 16537 bp, 17 predicted proteins | sample MGYA00571885_ERZ1504231 | MGnify/ENA primary metagenome ERZ1504231 (study PRJEB39906, sample SAMEA3182103) | gut metagenome | biome: human; feature: gut; material: Stool; isolation source: human stools | place: Canada | collected 2013-02-19 ...
ACCGCAGAAGACGAATACAAGCTAGGCGCCATCCTTGACATCCTGCGCCAGCGCATGGCTAAGCGGGGGCTCAGCCTGCGTGCCTTGGAACCCGGTAAGGTTGAACCGGCTGCGAAAGGAACGGTCCGCCAAACAGTCACCTTAAAGCAGGGCATTGATAAGGAAACCGCTAAAAAGATCATTGCTGCCATCAAGGCATCGAAGATCAAAGTCACGACCCAGCAAATGGATAATCAAATCCGGGTCTCCGGGCCCAAAAAAGATGATCTGCAGGCCGTCATCCAACTCATCCGCAGTGATGATTTCGGCATCGACGTCCAGTTCATCAATATGCGGTAATACAATTCAATGAGGCTGTGAGGAAATGATCATCTCGTTTCTTCACAGCCCTTTTTTCAATCAACGAGGAAAGGATTTTCAGCATGATTGCTTCTATCGCTCTGCGGCGCAGCATCCGAAACTATAAGCATAGCCCCGTTCCCCAGGACTTTGTAGAACAAATCCTCTAAACCGGTCTGCTGGCCCCGGCTTCCAAGAATCGTCAGCCCAGCATTTCATCGTTACAATAGGAATCATGAAAGAGGCCCCCGTCCTGATCTTTGTCATGAATGATCTAGGCTGCCGTCTGGATCACACCCTCAGCTGGGACGAACGGGTATCGGGAATTTGCTACGCCCCGTCCATTGACGCTGCCGTCGAAAATGGGTGTCTTACGGCTGACAGTCTGGAGCTTGGCAGTCTCTGGATCTGCAATACTTATTTTGCCTGCCCTGAAATTATGCCACACACTAAAAAGCCGCTGCGAACCAATCTGTGCCCTTGCCCTGGGATATGCCGCGGAAGCTCCCCCTTAACCGACTGCGCAAAGCTTTTGCGGATGCGGTGAAATTTTGCGATTCATTGTTGGGCAGTGCCAAAATCGTTCCGATTGGATGGGGTTACTTGCCCCATTGCTTAAAAAAGATACTTCTGAAAATAATGGGGGCATGATGTTTCGCAAAAAGCCTCGTACCACACTCTCATTCCAAAGTCATCCTCCAAATACCGTCGCCGTTCGATCCACTTTCAGGAATTTTTACGTTTGTTAGCGGAAAGAGCACAGGCTTACGCCGCATATCCGCATATCGGCCCATCCGCATTGTCAGTCGGCAGCTTCTTTGCTGGCATCTGGATAATCTGTTCCCCTCCAAATTAGATAACTGAAAAAAACACGATGGTTGGATCACTGTGACAAGCAGCACGTTTGCTTCGTCACCGAGGCCGATGGATCTTCGTATCTGTCCCCATCAAAACCTAAGCTGCAAAAAGCCAGAAAAAACGTAAGACACAGACATTCAAGTGAACCAACAGCCTTGCATGCCATAGCAAGTTCACATTTCTTATCAAGACAACCGCAATAAAAATCCCGTTTCAAAGCAGCTTGAGGGAGAATCGACCACTGTCGGCAATGGCCATCTTGGCCTCGTCATATCTAGCTGAGAGGACAAGAACATACATAAAAAAGAGGCAAGGAAGAAAGGATGAATGTCCTTCTTCCCTACCTCTATTTTACTTTACCGGTCGGTAGAGCTGCCATTTAAACTGCACGGCAAGCACGCGGAGAATGATTACCACAAGGGCCCCAATGATAGGGGCAAGATCCATGGCCCCAAAACGCCAACAGAGACAGATCATGATACTTCCCGCAATAGAAGCCGTGGCATAAACATCCATTACAAGGACGACAGGAATCTTTTGCGCCATGAGATCCCGCAGGACACCACCGCCCACTGCCGTTAAAAGTCCTAGGACAACAGGAAAAATATAGGATTCTGGTTCTCCATCCGAAAGGCCTACCATGGTTCCTGTAACCGTAAAGGAAGCAAGGCCAATGGTATCAGCAGCAATATAAAGAAGATTGAGGAACTTTTTTCTCCGGCCCTCCAAACGGTACGAAGAGATACAGTAACTGGTTACAATAGCAGCCAATAGGGCCAGTCCTATGGGAACAGGATTGCGCAGTGCTGCCGGAGGAATATGACCGGACAAGACATCGCGAATCATACCGCCGCCTACTGCCGTCAGGATGGCAAGAACGGAAATGCCAAAAATATCCATCCGTTTGACAGCACCCACAATGGCACCGGAAACAGCAAAAGATAGGGTTCCGGCAAGGTCAAACAAATTCCATAAAAGCCACATAAGAAATCTCCTTTTTGAATAAAATCGAGTGAAACGAACTGGTTGGAAGAAAAATAAGGGCTCTCCGCACCTATCTTATCCAAAAAGCGTCCAAAAAACAACAGAGGCAGTGGTTATTTCTTCTCTAAGGGGCCTAAGACGCGAAGCATTTCTTCCGGCGAGGTCTCTCCAGCAAGAACTTTTGCGCGGCCATCTTCGAAAAGGGAAGCAACCTGCTGCTGACGACCAAGCTCAAGCAGGGCCTTCTCACCCAGTCCTCGGGCAGCAGCCTGACGGCACGCCTCGTCAAAAGGAAAAACTTCCTGAACCGCAAGACGCCCGCTGTATCCCGTTCCTCGGCAATGGGCACAGCTGGACGCATGGAAAAGATGAAGCGGCCCCTTGAGAGAAAAATACGTCCTTTCCCAACTATTTTCCCCAACAGCATAGGCCGTCCTGCACTGGAGGCAGAGCCGTCGCAAAAGACGCTGGGCCACAATTCCCTTCAGGGCCGAAGCCACAAGATAGGAATCAACCCCTAGGTCAAGAAGACGGCTTACAGCACCAACCGCGGTGTTGGTATGAAGCGTACTGAAGACAAGATGACCGGTGAGCGCGGCATGGACACTCATTTCTGCCGTTTCCCGATCACGGATCTCACCTACGACAATCAGGTCCGGGTCTTGTCGGAGGATGCTTCTCAAGCATCTGGCAAAAGTGAGGCCAATCTTGGGGTGCACGGCAACCTGGCTGATGCCGTCAATCTGATATTCGATGGGATCTTCCACGGTAACAAGGCTCCGACCGGATTCATTGAGGGCCTGCAAAATGGCATAAAGCGTTGAAGATTTCCCCGATCCCGTCGGTCCGGTTACCAGAATCAGTCCATAAGGTTCATGCAGAAGCTGATAAAGCCGTTCCAGGTTTTCTTTTGAAAACCCCAGAGGGTCCAGGGAGTAAAGACCTTTTCCACTGTCTAAAAGGCGCATGACAAGCGTTTCTCCGTAAAGCGTAGGAAGGGAAGAAACACGGATATCAATGGAACGGTCCTGGTAAGTCATTTGGATACGGCCATCCTGGGGCAGGCGTTTTTCTCCAATATCCATGCGGGCCATAATTTTATAGCGGGAAATCAAAGCATCCTGCATGACCGGTGGAATCCGCATAAGGTCCTGCAGGACACCATCCATGCGTCCGCGGATGCGAAGTCCATTTTTTTGCGGTTCCAAATGGACATCGCTGACAGACAGATCCAGACAGACTTCAAGGATTTTCTTGGAAGCGGCAATGATATTTCCATCATCTCTGCCGGCATTGGAAAAAAGCGCCTCTTGAAAAAAAGGGGCTTGCTGTGTCTGGGATTGGCTCATCATCATTCCTCCATATAATAAAGCAGATAATGCGAAAAAAGGGACGTTCGTCACGAGAAAACAGCCTTTTACCATGAAGCGCCCCCCTTTTAATCAATCGGGGTAGGAAAAAAGAACAGGAATCAGTATAATAAAAGACGTTATTAAGCGTTCTTTTAATAGAGTATCATACTTTTCTAAAAAAAGCTGAATATTTCTGTCATATCTTTCAAAGGAGGAATAATGATTCATCCATCAGCCCTGAAAAAAGCCTTGAAAGAAAGAAAAAAAGAATTTTCTTCCTTTTTCCCTTTCCGCTTCTTATTGGCGTTCTCATCTTCCGTCCAAAAGATTCCTTGCCCAATGAGCCCCTTTCCCCACCGCCTGCCATTATACCCGTACTCCCCCAGAAAGAAGAAAAAGCAGGTCTTGTGCCGCCCCGTAGGGATCCTTTTGAAGGGTTGTTTCATTCCCATTCCCCTGTGCCGCATCCCTTTCCTACGGCTAAAGATGATTCCCCTTTCCCTTTTGGGAAAAGGGAAAAGACTGAAAGCCCAATGCTGCGCCTTAGCGGAATCCTCACGGTCGACGGATGCCGCAAAGCACTCTTCATAGGCCCAGAAAAGACCTATCTGCTGGAAACCATGGATAAGATTCCACAAAGAGGGCAAGTGCGCGCCATCCATTCCGATTCGATCATCTGGAACAATATGGTCATCCCCGTTGGTGAGGTGATTCCATGAAACGTTTTTTCTTCCTGTGCCTTTTACTTTTTGTATGCGGCAGAGCCTTTGCCGGTCCCTTGGCCAGTCTATCCGTAAAAAAAGCGCCGACCGAAGAAGTCTTTCGTTCCCTGGCTTCCATGAGTGGAAAAAACATTGTCTTTCCTGAAGCCCTTACGGGGGAACTTTCCCTCACCCTTCATGACGTGCCTTACGAAGAAGCCCTCCGTCTTGCTGCCGCTTCCCAAGGGCTTTTCCTTGAAACAGTCGGGGACGTCACCATCGTAGCTCCGGCAGGGACCATGGAAAGAGGGTTCGGTGCACTCACAGCCTACCCTCTTTCCTACGTTCCAGCAAAGGAAGCGGCTGAAACCTTGAAGCCCCTCATCAAGGCGCCCCTATCCTTTGATCAGACAAGCAATACTCTTTTTGTGCTGGGAAGTCCTGGAGATCAAGCGCGGGCCCAAAAGGTCCTTGCCCGCATGGACCGGCTGCAAAAACAGGTAACCTTGGAAGCCCGAATTCTCTCCCTGCAGGAAGACGCCTCCCGCGAATTGGGCCTCCAGTGGAAATGGAGCGGACTGCCGCAGCAAAATAGCGAAGAAACAGATGGCGGTACCTTCCATCTTGGGCATGGCTATACGGGCTCCTTTCAAGGCATCCTTTCTGCTCTCTGTCAAAAAGGAAAGGCAAAGGTCCTTGCCACGCCCCGCATTGTCACCGTGCCAGGAAAAGAAGGAAAAATCTTCATTGGTGACCATATCCCTGTCGTTACGGAAAAAGTTTCCAACGGCACCACGACAACCTCGACAGAATATGTAGATGCGGGTATCCGCCTTTCTTACACCCCCATTGTCGGTCCTGATGGCGTTATCACGGCTTCGGTCCATACGGAAGTCAGCACCCCAACCCTAATTTCAGAGCTCCACAATTACCGGATTACAAGCCGAACGGCGGATACGAATGTTCGTCTTCTGGAAGGCGAAACCCTCGTCATCGGCGGCCTGATCAGTGATGAGGAACAAAAACGTCTGGAAACCATCCCGCTCCTATCAAAACTGCCCCTGTTAGGGAATCTCTTTACCTTTCGGTCTCGCAAAAAAACGCGCACTGAAGTAGTTATGCTCCTTACGCCTTATCTGACTGAACCAGGTAGAAGTCCCGCCTTCATCCCCTATAAAGAAGATCCTCATTTTCTTCCGCCACTGCCTTTTTCCCAAAAAAAGGAGGGCGATGAGAATATAAGCCTCTCATATTCTCATCGCCCTCCCTCATTTCAAATTTCAGGTTAGCTTTCCCCTGTAATCCGATTGGATCCGATGGGGCAAAAAATATTTGTTTTCGTATTATCTTTTGCAGCAATTTCCGGATCCGGCGAAACATGGACCATGCAGTGCTTGACTTCCGGGAAATGCCGCTCAATTGTATCATGGACTTCATCAGCAATGCGGTGCGCTTGAAAAAGGGTCAGGTTCCCGTCGGCAACAATGTCGATATCGACATACATCTTAGCACCAAACATACGGGTACGGAGCGAATCGATCCCGGTTACGCCACACTGCTTCATAACGAAACTTTTCATTTCCTCGATGGTACGGCCATTGGCCGCATGGTCGACGAGCTTATCGGAAGCATCCCGAAAAATACCAATCGAGGCATGGATAATCATCAAACAGATGACAACAGAAGCCAAGGGATCCATGATGCCATAACCCATACGCGCCCCCAAAATTCCGATGAAGGACCCAATCGAAGAAAGAGCATCACTGCGATGATGCCAAGCATCTGCCGATAGGGCACCGGAGTTGATTTTTCTTGCAGCCCTGATGGTATACCAAAACATAGCTTCCTTGGTAACAATAGAAACAATGGCAGCTGCCATGGCAATCAGGGCCGGCGATTCACGGTCTAGATACGTCTTATGGAGGATGGACTGAAGCCCTTCATAGCCTATGCCAAGGCCTGTGAACATAAGGACAAAGGCCAGAAAGAGGGTCGCAACATATTCCTGCTTTTCATGTCCATAAGGATGGTCTGCATCTGAGGAACGGCTAGCCAAAAGGACACCAAAGATTACGATGATGGTACTGAAAACATCGGAAGCGGAATGAATGGCATCAGAAATCATGGCCGATGAATGGCCCATGATGCCGGCTACAAATTTACCCACACTAAGGACTAGATTGACAAGGATACTTACGTAGGAAACGTGCATCGCAATATCGCTGGAGGACTGTTGTTTCAAGGACCGTCTCACGCTGATCACCTTTCTATTCTCAGAAAATGTAAGAAAAAACACGGGATAAAAATAACACCTGCGGAACGCTGCTGTGTCCCGCAGATGCCTTATCTACCTGCTGCCTATTCGGCCCGGTCGGTAACCCGACTTGTGCTTTATGTTCCCCTGTATAATAAATCATGGAAAGGTCCTTGTCAAGTTTTTTCGTCTCTTTACCGAAAAGGGAAAATCAGTTACACTATAGGAAACCCTAACGAAAGGATATCCCCACCTATGACTTTTCAAGCAATAGACACACTGCGCCGGATCATCCCTTCCCAACCATCTTCCATTGACAGTACACTCCATATCTGGGAATCAGCTGTCCTTCTACCTCTCATTGAAGGCCCTAAGGGGTGGGAAATCTTATTTGAAGTCCGTTCCTCGGCGCTTACCTGGCAGCCAGGCGATATCTGTTTTCCCGGCGGACATCGAGAGGACATGGACCGGAACCTCAGCGATACAGCCCTTCGGGAAACATCGGAAGAACTGGGAATCCCCCAAAATGAAATTACACTCCTGGGCCCGCTCGATTACTTTTATGGCGTCATGGGTCCCCTGATCTATCCCTATGTGGGAATCCTCCCCAAAGATTGCCCTCTCACCATTGAGCAAGACGAGGTTGCAGAACTTTTCACGATTCCAGTAGAAACACTCCTTTCCCTCACCCCGAAAAAAGGCAAGGTGGCCATTGGATCCAAACGGCTGGAAGGATTCCCGCCGGAACTTGAAACCCCGGAAAAGGAAGATTGGGTCATGCAGCATTCCTACGATATCTATTTCTATCGTTATAAAGAACGGCTCATCTGGGGCATTACGGCTCGCATCCTCACCCAATTCCTGGAACGTCTGCGAAAATCAAGATAAAAGGGATAAGGCCGGCAGCAAAGGATATCAATTCCTTGCTGCCGGCCTTTGATCATGGGGTTCAGTGTCCCAACGTAGCCAAAATCCGTTCGATTAGTTCTCGCCGGTTTGTGTGGGCCGTCGAGGTGTAGGTCAGGATGCGATCATCATCAAGACCAAAAGTTTTCTTATAAAGTTCCTTTTGAGCCGCCACAGCTCCTTTATTGAGCTTATCCGACTTCGTCAAAATAATCATAAGAGGGATTCCCAGACTAAGGAGCCACTGGTAGCAGTCAATATCGCTTTCCATGGGTGCGTGACGGATATCCATAAGGATACAGACAAGCTTCAGGTCCCGGGAATTTTCCATATACTTGCAGATAAAAGCAGACCACTGGTTCTTTTGGCTCTGACTGGTCCGGGCAAAACCATACCCTGGCAGGTCCACTGCATAAAAGGTATGACGCAACGGTTCTTTCTCCGTTGTTTTCTTGGCACGAAAAGAATAGAAATTAATCGTTTGGGTCTTACCAGGAGAACTGCTGACGCGAGCCAATCCCTTTCGCCTTGCCAGCGAATTGAGCAGGGAAGATTTACCTACATTGCTGCGACCAATAAATGCAACTTCATCCACCGTATCCTGCGGGTACTGGGTGGCCTTGACGGCTGACGCGACAAATTCGCCGCCGACAATATCCCACTGCGTCATTACCATAATTGTTATGCCTCCAAAGCAAGTTTCGTGACTTGATCCATGTGATCTACAGGGATGAACTTCATGGATTTCTTAACATGATCAGGCAACTCTTCCAGATCCTGTTCGTTCTGACGAGGCAAGAGAATCGTCTTGATCTGGTAACGAGCCGCTGCAAGGACCTTTTCCTTAAGTCCGCCAATGGGTAGGACCTGACCGGTTAGGGTGATTTCACCAGTCATGGCAAGGTCCGCCTTGACCTTTCGTTTGGTAAGAGCCGATTCCATGGCCGTTGCCATCGTAATGCCTGCAGACGGACCATCTTTCGGGATAGCGCCTTCCGGGACATGGATGTGGATGTCGATTTTTTCATTGAAATCCGGTTCAAGGCCCAGCTCCTTGGCCCGGGACCGAATATAGGTAAAAGCAGTCTGGGCTGATTCCTTCATGACATCGCCCAATTGGCCCGTGAGGACCAGCTTGCCCTTGCCTTCACAGACAACCACCTCAATCTTGAGGAGCTCGCCGCCTACACTTGTCCAAGCAAGACCTGTGCAGACGCCAATAGCCGCTTTGGCCTTCATATCACTTTCAAGATAGACAGCAGGTCCTAAAAATTCCTTGAGGTTTGCCACACCGACAGAAACCTTTTCAATCTTTTTCTCAACAATCCGGCGGGCTGCTTTACGACAGATAGTGGCAATCTTGCGTTCGAGGTTACGGACACCTGCTTCCCGCGTATAGTCTCGGATAATATGCTCCAAGGTCTTGGGGGACAAAGTGAGGTTCTTAGCAAGAAGCCCACTGAGTTTTCGTTCTTTTGGCAAAAGATGCTGCTGGGCAATCTTGATTTTTTCTTCGTCTGTATAACTGTCAAGCTGGATGACTTCCAACCGGTCCAAAAGGGCTGGCGGAATTGTCTCGACGGTATTTGCCGTTACAATCCAGAAAACATTCGACATATCATAAGCAAACTCAATGTAGTGGTCGCTGAAATGGCTGTTTTGTTCCGGATCAAGGACTTCAAGAAGGGCTGAGGCCGGATCTCCCCGGAAATCCGCTCCCATCTTATCCACTTCATCCAGGAGGAAGACCGGATTATCGGTCCCGCATTCAATCATACCATGGATCAAACGGCCCGGCAGGGCGCCTACATAGGTTCGGCGATGACCGCGGATTTCCGCTTCATCCCGGACGCCACCCAGGGAAATGCGGGTAAACTTTCGATTCACAGCACGGGCAATGCTTTGGGCAAGGCTCGTCTTCCCGACTCCGGGAGGACCCACAAGACAGATAATAGGGCCACGGTTGCTCTTGGTAAGGGCACGGACAGCAAGATAATCCAGGATCCGTTCCTTGACCTTCTTCAAGCCGTAGTGATCCTTATCAAGGATCTGGGCAGCTTTTTTAATGTCGTAATTATCCTGGGTCATCTTGCCCCAGGGCAGACTCAGACAAGTATCAAGATAACTGCGGATGACAGCACTTTCAGCCATCATGGGGGGCATCTTGAGAAGCCGATCAAGTTCCTTGTCAAGGGCTTTTTTGACCTCTTCCGGGAGATTCAGTTTTGCCATCTTTGCCTTGTACTCATCCACTTCGGACTGCTTTTCGTCCCCTTCGTTGAGTTCCTTGCTGATAGCTTTCATCTGTTCTCGCAAATAATATTCACGCTGATTCTGTTCGATCTGCTTACGGACCTGCTGGGAAATGTTCTTTTCAAGGGTAACGATTTCCAGTTCCTTACACAGATAGGTATACAAAAGGTGCAGCCGCTCCTTGACACTGATGGCTTCGAGGAGTTTTTCCTTTTCCGGCACATCAATGGTCAAATAACCGCCAATCATATCGGCGACACGGCCTGCATCAGGCTGATCCTTGAAGGTCAGCATGACTTCGCTTGTCACTTTCTTACTTGCCAGCACCCATTGTTCAAAAGTCTCTACAAGCATACGCTTCAGGGCTTCCACTTCATTGCCCCTATTATCCGTATCCTCTTTGACTTCTACATGGGCTTCCAAGTTCATCCCAACTTCATCGATGACAGAGATGACCTCTACACGATAAAGTCCTTCTACGAGGATGCGCATCGCGCCGTTTGGCATCTTGAGCATCTGTTTGATTTCTGCAACAACGCCGAACCCATACAAGTCTTGCGCCGTCGGATCAGCCTCTTCAGCTGCTTTCTGGGTCACCAAAAGAATCCGTTTCGTTGTTGCCATAGCCGTTTCTACAGCCTTGATAGAGCGATCCCGCCCTACGTCAAGATTGATGATCATCCCTGGAAAGACAATCAAGCCGCGAAGGGCAAGAAGAGGCAATCTCATTGTTTCTACTTCAGACATCTGTTTCACCATCCTTATAGCGAAAAAGGGAAAAGGGGACCCCCTTTTCCTTTTTTCCTAGGCATTTTTACGTGCTTTTTTAGTTGCATCAACCTTTTTAAGAACCAGTTCCGGTTCCTTATGGGCCGTAACGACATCCTTTGTCACGATGCATTTTTCAACGTCATCGCGGCTCGGGACCTCATACATCACATTCTTCATGATGCCTTCAATGATGGCACGAAGTCCCCGAGCTCCGGCCTTACGGGCCAAGGCTTCGTGGGCAATGGCCTTCAGGGCATCATCGTCAAAATCCAGCTCGACATGATCCATGGCGAGGAAGGATTCATATTGTTTAGTCAGGGCGTTCTTCGGTTCCGTCAGGATTTTGACCAAGGCCGCTTCATCAAGCTGGTCCAAGGTGACGACAACGGGAAGACGACCGACAAATTCAGGAATCAGGCCATACTTTACAAAATCCTCAGGCAGGACCTTCTTAAAAGGATTGGCCATTTCCTTTTCCTTCTGTGTCTCGATTTCTGCACCAAAGCCCATGCTTTTCTTCCCCGTGCGGGCATTGATGACGTTTTCGAGGCCAGCAAAGGCACCGCCACATATAAAGAGGATATTGGTCGTATCAATTTGAATCAATTCCTGATGTGGATGTTTCCGTCCCCCTTGGGGCGGCACATTAGCAACGGTCCCTTCAAGGATCTTAAGTAGGGCCTGCTGCACACCTTCCCCCGATACATCACGGGTAATGGACGGATTTTCGGATTTACGGGAAATCTTATCGATTTCATCGATGTAAATGATGCCCCGTTCCGCAAGCGGAATATCATAGTCGGCATTTTGGATCAGACGCAACAGGATATTTTCCACGTCTTCCCCAACATAACCAGCTTCCGTCAGGCTCGTTGCATCCGCAATGGCAAACGGCACCTGCAGGATCTTAGCTAGGGTTTGTGCAAGGAGGGTTTTCCCGCTTCCTGTCGGTCCCAGCATCAGGATATTGGATTTTTGCAATTCCACATCAGAATGATGATCCTGTTCGTAATTGATGCGTTTATAGTGGTTATAGACAGCCACGGACAGAGCCACTTTAGCGTCGTCCTGTCCAATGACATATTCGTCGAGGATCTTTTTAATTTCCTTCGGCTTCGGGAGATCGGTAATCTTTTCTCCCGCAGGTTTCTTGAGTTCCTTGTCGAGCATCTCGTTGCACAGGGCAACGCACTCATCGCAAATGAAAACATTATGGCCAGCAATCAGTTTCTTGACCTGACTCTGCTTCTTACCGCAAAAAGAGCAGGTATAATCTTGATCGAACGGGCCTTTACTATCATCGAATGCCATCTGACACCCCTCCTTACAATTGGGGCAAGACGGTTCTATCCATCAATCAAGCATGAACCGGAGATGCTACGACCTGATCAATAAGGCCATAGGACAAGGCCTCATCAGCGGTCAGGTAGTGATCGCGTTCCGTATCCAATTTGATGGTTTCTGGGTCCTTCCCCGTATGGGCTGCTAAAATCTGGTTCATCTCTTCCCGTACGCGCAGGATCTCCCGGGCATGGATTTCAATATCCGTGGCCTGGCCCTGGGCACCGCCCAATGGCTGATGGATCATGACACGGGAATGGGGCAGGGCAAACCGTTTGCCCTTGGCTCCGGCTGCCAGGAGGATGGAGGCCATAGAGGCTGCCATGCCGACGCAAATGGTCGAAACATCGGGACGGATGTACTGCATGGTGTCACAAATGGCCAGTCCAGCACTCACACTCCCGCCAGGGCTATTGATGTAGAGATGGATATCCTTATCCGGATCTTCCGATTCGAGAAAGAGGAGCTGGGCCACAATCAGATTGGCCATATGATCTTCAATCTCTCCGGTCACAAAAATGATGCGATCTTTCAGAAGTCGGGAGTAAATATCATAACTGCGTTCGCCCTTGCTGGTCTGTTCAACAACAATAGGGACATAACTCACGCGGTCCACCTCCCAGTTGATTATTCTTCAGTCTTTTCTTCTTTTGCTTCTGCTGCACCTTTGGCAGAGCTGAGTACAAGATCAGCGGCTTTGCGGCGCATGATATTGGAAACGAGCAGGGGCAGGGATCCATTTTCCTTAATGATTTTCTGGACCTGATGAAGGGTAGCACCCTGTGTATCAGCAATCTTCTGCATTTCCGCCAGCGTTTCTTCTTTCGTTACCTTAAGGTCTTCCTTCTTGGCAATGGCGTCAAGAACGAGATCAGCCTTCAGGTTTTCGAGAGCAACCGGTTTTTGTTCATCCCGATAGGTCTTCACATCTTTGCCGAGATACTGAAGATACATCGGAAGGCTCATGTGGTGTGCTTCGAGATTCATGGTCAGTTCGTCCACCATCTGGTTGGCGCGCTGGGTCACCATAACTTCCGGAACTTCAAAGGAAGCATTCTCCACGGCCTTCTTGATGACATCCCGCTCATAGTTGGCCTGAGACTGATCTTCTTCAGATTTCTTCAGACGGGCCAGGGTCTTTTCGCGGAATTCAGCAATCGTCTTACTGTCAGAGTTTTTCTCAATCAGTTCGTCGGTCACTTCAGGAATTTCACGAACCTTGATATTCTGGACATGGACCTTGAAGACAGCGGCCTTACCAGCCAGTTCCTTCGCGCCATAATCTTCCGGGAACGTTACATTGACATCGGTGGATTCATCCTTTTTCAGGCCGACCATTTGATCTTCAAAGCCAGGGATAAAGCTGCCGGAACCGATTTCCAGAGGATAGCCCTTGCCTTCGCCGCCTTCAAACGGTTCACCGTCGATGGTGCCGGCAAAGTCAATCGTAGCAAGGTCTCCCTTTTCCAGTTTCCGGTCTTCCGGAGCATCAACCAATTTAGCAGCCCGCTTCTGCAGGTTGCTGATGGCATCGTCCACATCCTTGTCAGTGACTTCATGGACAACCTTCTTGACATCGAGGTTCTTGTATTCACCCAGTTCAACTTCCGGACGGAGCGTGACCAAAAGGGTCATTTCCATTTCTTTGCCTTCTTCCAAGGTGGAATCCTTCAGTTCGGGATCTGCAACAGGAATGAAGTTGTTGTCATCAAGAGCCTTTCTGTAATTGTCATTGGCAAGGATCTGGAACGCTTCTTCCTTGATGGCATCCTTACCGACATGGGCTTCCAGGACCCGGCGCGGAGCCTTTCCTTTTCTGAAGCCAGGAATTGTGACCTGTTTGTTGACACGGGCAACGGCTCTTTCGAAACCCTTTGCGACTTCTTCAACAGGAATAGTGAATTTCAAAGTTGCTTCGTTACCTTTTCTTTCTACAGAAACGCTCATTAAAAAAATCCTCCTCACAGGCAGTCAGCTTCGAATTTGGTAGGTTATCTGACATACCATCATTAATTACTTAAAAAATCGCTCATATAGCATACCACAAAAGGTATAATTACGCAAATAGTCCCTTTCATTTCGTTTGCCTCCACGCCTGCCCTCATGCGGATTCCTGCATTGTCTCCTTGCTTGGGGGGAATTCATCCCATCTCCCTAGCCGCCTCAAGAAGCCCTCCTTATAATACAGGGATTTTTCGTCACCGCCGGGCTTTTTGGTGTGCAAAAAGACAGTGAATTATCTGATTTTGAAAACAAGTCTTTTCCCCCTATGCATTGTGATACAAGATTCCTTTCCATTTTGCTTAATTATGTTCCGAATATAAAATTATTCCCACTATATTTCACAAAAATGACATGTTTTCAGCCTTTTTATGATACAATAAAAGTAAAGCAATCCACAATTGGAACGGATGTGGATTCAACCCCAAAGGAGGCAATTCATATGTCAGAATTTCTACTTGCCCTGGACGATGTCCTCTATTATCCGATTCTCATCATCGTCCTACTCGCCGCTGGCCTTTACTTCACCTTTACAACGGGCTTTGTTCAATTTCGCTGGCTGCGTCAAAGCATCCGGGTCATTATGGAAAAACCGGAAAAAGAAGGCTCCATATCATCCTTCCAGGCCCTCATGGGTTCGACCGCGTCCCGTGTCGGCACGGGCAATATCATCGGGATTTCAACGGCCCTGTGTCTGGGCGGCTTTGGGTCCGTCTTCTGGATGTGGGCCATTGCCATGATTGGTTCAGCCACAGCCTTCATTGAAAGCACCCTGGCCCAGGTTTACAAACGCAAGGATGCAAATGGCGACAGCTACGGCGGCCCGGCCTACTACATTGAAACAGCCCTCCACAACAAGGCGCTGGCCATTGCCTTTGCCATCGCCCTTATTGTGACCTATGCCGGCGGCTTCAACTTGCTTGCTTCTTACAACCTGCAGTCCACCTTCTCTGTATATGGCTTCTATGACAAAGCCACCACGCCTTGGATCATCGGTGGCCTTCTTGCCGTAATGGTTGGCTACTGCGTCATGGGCGGCGGTAAACGTATCGTTCATGTAACGGGGACCCTCGTTCCAATCATGGGCGTCCTTTATGTCCTGCTTTCCCTTGCCATCATCCTTATGCATCTTGATATGATTCCGAGCGTCTTAGGCGCTGTCTTTGCCGATGCCTTCAACTTCCAGAAAATCCTGGGCGGCATCAGCGCTTCCTGTCTGATGTTTGGGATAAAGCGAGGCCTTTATTCCAACGAAGCCGGCGTTGGTTCTGCTCCGAACGCAGCTGCAGCCGCTGACGTTTCCCACCCGGCCCAGCAAGGTCTCGTCCAGATGCTCTCTGTCGTCATCGACACCATTCTCTGCACCTGCACCGCCCTTATCTGCATGTTCTCCGGGATCATCCCGACCAAAGAGATGGCAGGGGCTCCTTACGTACAAGCAGCTACCCAAGTTGACTTTGGTGCCTTTGGCCCGATCATGATCACCTTTGCCATGGTCCTGTTTGCCTTCACGACCCTTTTGGGCAACCTCTTTTATGTCGACAACTGCCTAGCTTACCTGAATGGCGGCAAGACTCCCTCCAAATCTACTATGACCATCTACCGCATCATCGCCGTCATCGTCATCTTCGTCGGCGCCGGGATGAGCATGGACAACGCATGGGCCCTCGCCGATATCACGATGGCCTTTATGTGTTTGACGAACATCCCCTCTATCATGGCCATGAACAAAACAGCCATTGCCGTCATGAAAGACTATGGACGTCAGCTTGCAGAAGGCAAAAAACCAGTTTTCAAGGCAAAAAATATTGGTCTCGACGACTCCAATCTCGACTTCTGGAAATAAGCTCCTGCATCCGTTCCTTACGAAGCTGCGCTTGCGCAGCTTCTTTTTTCATGGTCACAAAAAATAGATTTCGTTGTTATGGCAACGGACAAGCCTGCTGCCCCACCTTACAATAAGGGATGAAAAGAGGGTTGGACAGGCCTTTTATAGAAAGGTCTCCACTCCCATCAGTCATCAGAGGGAGATGTTACTTATGAAATATCATGTTAATGACAGCTGTATCGGCTGCGGACTCTGCACGTCCACCTGCCCTGAAGTCTTTTCCATGGGAGATGATAATAAAGCCGTAGCCGCTGAATCCGTTCCTGCCGGTGCTGAAAGCTCCGCAGAAGATGCCATGAACGGCTGCCCCGTTACCGCCATTGAGAAAGTGGACTGATGGAAATATGGCTGCGGCGTGTCTATGACCGCACAGAGAAAGGCCCGGAAGAGCGGGTTCTCGTTGACCGGCTCTGGCCGCGGGGGGTAAAAAAAGAAGCCATTCCAACTTGGGCTAAGCAGATTGCCCCCTCTCGGGAGCTTCACGATTGGTACAAGGACCATGACGAGGATTTTCAGGGATTCAGGGAACGTTATGAAAAGGAACTGTCTTTGAATCCTGCCGTTCCGCCTTTCCTTGAATTCCTTGAAGAAGCCCTCAAGAAAGGACCTGTCGTCTTTCTCTACGCTAAGAAAAGCAGAGAAGAAAACAATGCCCTTGTCCTCCGGGACTATGTGCTCCGTGCCTTACGAAAGGAGAACTGACATGTGTGACGAAGATATGATCTATGACTGCCCCTGCACGGTGGATTGTCCCCGCCACAGGCACTGTGTCAGCTGCATCGATCACCATAGAAAATTGGGTTGGCCCCTTGTTGCCTGCATGCAGAAAATGCTCAAGGAACACAAAGCCCAAAAAGCCGCTCAAAAATAAGGAAGCCGCATTAAAGGC
>ERZ1504231.441-NODE-441-length-13417-cov-3.636881_pt1 | contig 13417 bp, 10 predicted proteins | sample MGYA00571885_ERZ1504231 | MGnify/ENA primary metagenome ERZ1504231 (study PRJEB39906, sample SAMEA3182103) | gut metagenome | biome: human; feature: gut; material: Stool; isolation source: human stools | place: Canada | collected 2013-02-19 ...
GCCATTATCGCGGCGGCGGATACGCCGGTTGCGGCGCCCAGCGGGAATACCTCCGGACGGCCCAGCCCCACCTGTGCGCGGCACATGATGGAGGACATGATGGGCAAGATCGACGGGATCGTGGACGGCGGGCCCTGCGCCGTAGGTGTAGAGAGCACTATTATCGATCTGACGGTGCAGCCACCCCGGCTGCTGCGGCCCGGCGGACTGCCGCTGGAGGCACTGGAGGCGGTGCTGGGGGAGGTGGCCGTGGACAAGGCCGTGCGGCAGAAGCTGTCCGACGGGGAGAAGGCCAAGGCACCGGGAATGAAGTACCGGCACTACGCGCCCCGGGCTGCCGTGACGGTGGTGACGGGCGCGCCGCGGCGAAGCGCGGCGTACATCGCGGCGCACCTGCCGGCGGGGGCCGGGGTCATCTGCTTTGACGAGTACGCGCCGCTGTTCGCGGGGCACATTGTACATCGGTTGGGACCGGCAGGAGACAAGCTGGCCCAGGCACAGCACGTGTTCGACGCGCTGCGGACCTTCGACGAGACGGAGGTGACGGCCATCTATGCCCAGTGCCCGGACGAGGCGGGACTGGGACTGGCGGTGAGCAACCGGCTGAAAAAGGCGGCGGGGTTCCACACGGTGGACGCGTCGCCGCTGGTCATCGGCTTCACGGGCCCTACCGGCGCGGGCAAGACCAGCGCCCTGCGGGCGCTGGAGCAGCTGGGCGGGCTGGTGCTGGACTGCGACGCCATCTACCATGAGCTGCTGCGGACGGACGGAGCGCTGCGGGAGGCCATCACCGGGGCGTTCGGCCCGGTGTTTGCGGCGGACGGCGGTCTGGACCGGCAGAAGCTGGGGAACCTCGTATTCGGCGATCCGGCGGCGCTGGAGACGCTGAACGGGATCATCTATGCACGACTGCCCCGGGAGCTGCGGCGGCGGATGGACGCGAGCGACGCGGCGGTGGTGGGCATTGACGCCATCAACCTGATCGAAAGCGGGCTGGACGGGCTGTGCCGCCGGACGGTGGCGGTGATCGCGCCGGCGGAGACGCGGGTGGCACGCATCATGGCACGGGATGGCATACCGGAGGCATACGCGCGGCTGCGGGTGCGGGCACAGAAGGACGAGGCGTTTTACCGGGCCCGGTGCACGGACGTGCTGGTGAACGACTGCGGCAGCGCGGCGGCCTTTACGGAAAAGGCACGGCAGGCGCTGGAGACGATATTGAAGGAGGAACGAGCATGAGCGAGGAGATGAAGGCGCTGCGGGAGCAGCTGCTGCGGAATGACAAGAACGGGTATGATACGCTGGACGAGGCGCAGCTGGCGGAGATGGAGGCCTACTGCGCGGACTACAAGGCATTCCTGAACGCGGGGAAGACCGAACGGCTCAGCGCCCGGGCGGCTATCGCCGCGGCAGAGGCGAAGGGCTTTGTGCAGTATAAGCGCGGCATGGCGCTGAAGGCCGGGGATAAGGTGTACACCTGCAACCGGGGCAAGGGGCTGATGCTGGCGGTCATCGGTAAGGAGAGCCTGGCCGAGGGCGCGCAGATCGCGGCGGCACATATCGACTCGCCGCGGCTGGATCTGAAGCCCACGCCGCTGTATGAGGACAGCGAGATGGCATATTTCAAGACCCACTACTACGGCGGTATCCGCAAGTACCAGTGGGTGACTATCCCCCTGCAGCTGCGGGGCGTGGTGGCCAAGAAGGACGGCAACGTGGTAGACGTGTGCATCGGCGAGGCGGGTGAGCCCCAGCTGGTCATCACGGACCTGCTGCCCCATCTGGGCGGCGAACAGGGCCGGAAGCCCCTGAACGAGGCGGTGCCCGGCGAGACGCTGAACCTGCTGGTGGGCAGCCGGCCCATCGGGGACAGCGAGGACAAGGACCGGGTGAAGCTGCACGTGATGAAGCGGCTGCACGACAAGTACGGCATCACGGAGAGCGACTTCGCCTCCGCGGAGCTGGAGGCTGTTCCCGCCGCGGAGGCGGTGGACATCGGTATTGACGGCAGCATGATCGGGTCCTACGGTCACGATGACCGGGTGTGCGGCTACGCGGCGCTGCGGGCGCTGCTGGATATCGAAACGCCGGACAAGACGGCGGTGTGCGTGCTGGCGGACAAGGAGGAGATCGGCTCTATGGGCGTGACAGGTATGCAGTCCGCGGCCTTTGACGCCTTTATGTCTGACCTGTGCGACGGCCAGAACGTGCCGCTGAAGGCGTGCTTTGAGAACGCCTTTTGCCTGTCCGCCGACGTGACGGCGGCCTATGACCCCAACTTTGCCGATGTGTACGAGAAGAAGAACGCGGCCTTCGTCAACTACGGCGTGGGTATCTGCAAGTACACCGGCGCGCGGGGCAAGTCCGGTTCCTCGGACGCCAACGCGGAGACGGTGGCCTATGTGCGCGCGGTGCTGGACGGCGCGGGCGTGCGGTGGCAGATCTGCGAGCTGGGCAAGATCGACGCCGGCGGCGGCGGGACGGTGGCACAGTATATGGCCAACCGGAACATCGCCACGCTGGACGCCGGCGTGCCGGTGCTGAGCATGCACGCGCCCTTCGAGGTGGTGGCCAAGGTGGACTGCTACGAGATGTACCGGGCCTGCAAGGCGCTGTACGAGGCGAGATAACGGAAAAGCACGATCCCAGGCAGTGCCTGGGACCGTGCTTTTTACGGGAAAGATACGGAAATCCCTTGTAAAAAGTGGGGGAATACGGTATAATTTTCTACAAGAACAGCAGGAAGGGAGGCGGCGGTATGTACGGCATCGGTCAGCGGGTGGTGCACCCCATGCACGGGGCGGGCGTTATTGAGAGCGTGACGGAGGAGCTGCTGTACGGCGCGGCGCGGACGTACTATGTGTTCCGTCAAGCCGTCAGCGGACTGGTACTGAAGCTGCCCACTGATAACTGCGAGGCCATCGGCGTGCGGCTGCTGTATGATCGGGAGAGAATGGACGCGGTGCTCTCGGCCATCCCATCGCTGACGGTGGAGGAGGAGCGCAACTGGAACCGCCGCTACAGGGAGAACATGGCGCGGCTGAAAAGCGGCGACCTGACGGAGGTGGCACGAGTGGTCAAGGCCCTGATGCGGCGGGAGGCGGCGCGGGGACTGTCCACCGGAGAGAGAAAAATGCTGCACAGTGCCAAGGAGATACTGCTGTCGGAGCTGGCGATGGTGCGGGAGATCGGATACCAAGAGGCGGAGCGTCTGCTGGATGGCGCGGTGATGACGGGAGCGTGTGAATGACGATGGGGAAGCTCTTTGACAAGCTGTTAAACCGGAAAAAGGAACGGCACCCCCGCTGCGCGGCGCTGGTGCCTGCCGCGGGGCGCTCTGAGCGCATGGGCGGCACGGATAAGCTGACGGCGCCGCTGTGCGGCGTGCCGGTGCTGCTGCGGACGCTGTGGGCGCTGGATGAGGCGGCGCTGATCGACGAGATCGTGGTGGCGGTAAGCCCGGAGCGACTGGAGGAGATCGCGGCCCTGTGTGCCGGGGCGAATGTCAAAACGCCGCTGCGCGTGGTGGAGGGCGGCGGGAGCCGCACTCAGTCGGTGCTGCTGGCGGCGCTGGCGGCCGGCGACAGCTGCGAGCTGCTGGCGGTGCATGACGGCGCGCGGCCGCTGATCCTGCCGGAGCAGGTGGACGACATGGTGCGGCTGGGACAGCGGACCTATGCCGCCGCACCGGCGCTGCCGGTGACGGACACGGTGAAGGTGGCGGATATGGCGGGGCTGGTGCAGTCCACGCCGGACCGAAAAACGCTGTACGCCGTACAGACGCCACAGGTGTTTCAGGCAAACATCCTGAAGGCTGCTCTGCAGTCAGCTATTCAGGCCGGGGCGGACATCACGGACGACTGCTCCGCCGTGGAACGGCTGGGCAAGGAGGTGTGGCTGGCCCCCGGCTGGCGGGAGAACATCAAGATCACCACGCGGGAGGACCTGACCATGGCGGAGGCCTTCCTGCGGGAGAGGGAGAACAGAGCATGACGGATCTGCGCATTGGATACGGCTATGACGTACACCGACTGGTACCGGGCCGCGCCCTGGTGCTGGGCGGGGTGACGGTGCCCTTTGAGAAGGGGCTGCTGGGGCACTCCGACGCGGACGTGCTGACCCACGCGGTGATGGACGCCCTGCTGGGTGCGGCGGCGCTGGGGGACATCGGCAAGCTGTTTCCGGACAGCGATGCGCGCTACGCCGGGGCGGACAGCACGGCGCTGCTGCGGCAGGTGACGGCGGTGCTGGCGGAGGCGGGCTGGACCATTGTGAATGTGGACGCTACGGTGGCGGCCCAGGCACCGAGGCTGGCGCCCTTTATCCTGGAGATGCGGGAGAGACTGGCGGCGGCCATGGGACTGGACGCGGGACGCGTTTCTGTGAAGGCGACGACGGAGGAGGGCCTGGGATTTACCGGCAGCGGCGAGGGCATAGCGGCCCACGCGGCGGCGCTGGTGGAGAAAACGGCGTAAAAAACCCGGTGCAATCTTCACACATTATTAACAGCGGTGGGGTTGTGCCAAAAGTGAACATATGGTACAATATACCTGTTAAGATGCGGAGGCGTGTCTGCCCGATACGGACAGATGCGCCGCTTTTTGGTATAGGCTATGGAGGACGAGGAAAGGAAGGTAGACTTGAGCCACAGGACTATTCAGGACGAGCAGGCGAGACTGCGTAAAAAACGGCAGAAGGCGGAAAACGTCTTTGCTGTATTCAAAAAACCGCTGCACGAGTCACTGACATCGGTATTGCCGGTAATGCTGATCGTGCTGGTGCTGTGCTTCACCATTGCGCCGGTGCCCAACAACGCCATGGTGGCGTTCCTGCTGGGCGGCGTGATGCTGATCGCCGGCATGGGACTGTTCACGCTGGGGTCGGAGATGTCCATGATCCCGCTGGGACAGGCGGTAGGCTCCGAGATCACACGGCGAAAGAAGGTGTGGATCATCACGGTGGTGGGCTTCCTCATCGGCATGATCATTACCGTGGCGGAGCCGGATCTGCAGGTGCTGGCCAACCAGGTACCGGCCATCGAGAACAACGTGATCATCTGGTCCGTGGCGGTGGGCGTGGGTGTGTTCCTGGTCATCGCCCTGCTGCGTATCGTGCTGGGTATCCAGCTGCGGTGGCTGCTGATCGGGTTTTACGCCATTGTGTTCACGCTGGCGATGTTCGTGTCGCCGGATTTCTGGGCGGTGGCTTTTGACTCCGGCGGTGTGACCACCGGACCCATGACGGTGCCGTTCATCATGGCGCTGGGCGTGGGCGTGTGCGCCGTGCGAAGCGACAAGCAGGCAGGGGGCGACAGCTTCGGCCTGGTGGCGCTGTGCTCTATCGGGCCGATCATCACGGTGCTGATCCTTGGATTGCTGTATAAACCGGACGGAAGCGCCTACACCGCGGCGGTCATGCCGGATGCCAAGGACACGGTGGAGATGTTCGATCTGTATCTCAGCGAGATACCTCACTATCTGAAGGAGACGGCATCGGCGCTGCTGCCTATCGGCGCTTTCCTGATCCTGTTCCAGCTGGTGACCCGCAGACTCAAGCGCAAGGAGATACTGCACATGGTCATCGGTCTGGTGTATGTGTACATAGGATTGACCATCTTCCTGATGGGCGTGAACGTGGGCTTTATGCCCGTGGGCAGCTTTTTGGGCGGCAGCATCGCCAGTCATACCTATAATTGGATACTTATCCCCATTGCTATGGTCATCGGTTATTTCATCGTACAGGCGGAGCCGGCTGTCCATGTGCTGAACAAGCAGGTGGAGGAGATCACCGCCGGTTCCATCCCGGCTCACGCCATGAACCTGGCGCTGTCTGTGGGCGTGGCCATCTCGCTGGGGCTGGCTATGATCCGGGTGCTGACGGGTATCTCCATCATGTGGTTCCTGGTGCCGGGCTATGTGCTGAGTCTGGCGCTGAGCTTCGTGGTGCCGCAGATCTTTACGTCCGTGGCCTTCGACTCCGGCGGCGTGGCCTCCGGACCCATGACGGCTACGTTCCTGCTGCCCTTCGCCCTGGGCGCCTGCGACGCTGTGGGCGGCAATCTGGTGACGGACGCTTTCGGTGTGGTGGCGATGGTGGCCATGACGCCGCTGGTGACCATACAGCTGCTGGGCCTGAGCTATCAGAGAAAGCTGCGCCGCGCACCTGCTCCTGCCGCGCCTGTGGCGGTGGAGGAGCTTATCGAACTGTGCTGAGGAGGTGGAGATATGTCTGAAACAACCAAGAACCGTCTGTATCTGATGATCACCATCACCAACCGGGTCATGGGCGCCACGCATTTTCTGGATTTCTACCGGGCTTTCGGCGCGCCGGTGGTGTTCACCGCCCTGGGACGGGGCACCGCCAGCAACGACGTGCTGAGTTATCTGGGTCTGGAGGCTACGGAGAAGTCCGTGATGTTCTCCGTGGTGACGCCGGCTGTCAAGGAGGTGCTGATGCGGGAGCTGGTGGACACCATGCGGATCGACCGGCCCGGCAGCGGTATCGCCGTGTGCCTGCACCTGAGCAGCGTGGGCGGAAGGACGGCGCTGAACTATCTGATCTCCGGCGAAAGCGACGCGCAGCCGGATATGACTGTGAAGGAGGAAGAGCAGATGAACGAGAACGCGTATCAGCTGATCGTGGCGATCACCAATACCGGGTACACCGACGCGGTGATGGAGGCGGCCTCCGCCGCCGGCGCGCGGGGCGGTACGGTCATTCACGCCCGGGCTACCGACGCGGGGAACACCAACAAGTTCTTCGGCATGGCCATCTCGGAGGAACGGGAGATGATCTTCCTGGTGACCTCCGCCGATAAGCGGGCGGCCATCATGCAGTCCATCATGGAGAAGGCCGGCGCCCACACTGAGGCGCAGACGGTGACGTTCTCCGTGCCGCTGGACGACGCAGCGGGGCTGTACAGCGCCAACAGCAACTGAAAAGCAAGGCCCCCGGCTTGGCCGGAGGCGGAGAATGAGCCTCCCCCGGCGAAACCGGGGGAGGCTTTTGTGTGAAAGGAACCGCCGGAGGGCGGCTTGTTCAGCGGTTATTGGGGGGATGCAAGATGACGCTTCAGGGCCTGGAAGGTAGCGTCACTGATGACGTGCTCCATGCGGCAGGCATCCTCGGCAGCGCTGGCCTCGTCCACACCCAGGCGGCGGAGAAAGTCCGTGAGGACCGTGTGGCGCTCGTAGATCTTTTCGGCTACCTCGCGCCCGGCGGCGGTGAGGGTGATGTCTGTCTCTTATACACATCTGACGCTGCCGACGATGTCTACGTCGATATACTGCCCGGCCTTCAGCAGGCCAACGGCGCGGCTGACGCTGGGCTTGGAGTAGCCCATATAGTCCACGATGTCGATGGAACGGACGGCCTTCCCCTGACGAATCAGGACCAGGATGCTCTCCAGATACATCTCGCCGGATTCCTGTAATACCACGGCGGCACCTCCTTTGACACTTAGAGCACTCTAACTGAAGTATAACACACGACTGGCGTAAAAGCAAGTGACAGTTAAATATATTTAACTGTCGTTACAATGGCGGGTGTTTCTTGACAGAGCGGTTAGCCTGTGCTAACATCATACCACACAATACAGATAGGCTGTTGAGGTAACGCGCTATGACACTAAATGAACTGAAGATCGGCGACAGCGCCGCCATCACTGCCGTGGGCGGGGAGGGCGCACTGCGCTGCCGCCTGCTGGATATGGGGCTGACGCCCCGGACCGTGGTGACACTGCGGAAGGTGGCCCCTATGGGGGATCCCATCGAGATACACGTGCGGGGCTATGAGTTGACGCTGCGGGTGGAGGACGCCCGACAGATCACCGTGGAAAAGAGGGATCGCGTATGATCTTTGCATTGGCGGGCAACCAGAACTGCGGCAAGACTACGCTGTTCAATGCTTTGACCGGCTCCAACCAGCACGTGGGGAATTTCCCCGGCGTGACGGTGGACCAGAAATCCGGAGAGGTACGGGAGCACAAGGAGTGCACCGTGGTGGACCTGCCGGGCATCTACTCCCTGCGGACCTATACCCAGGAGGAGATCGTCACGCGGGATTACATACTGAACCAGAAGCCGGACGGCATCATCAATATCGTGGATGCCACCAACATCGAGCGCAACCTGTACCTGACACTGCAGCTGCTGGAGCTGCGGGTGCCTATGGTGCTGGCATTGAACATGATGGACGAGGTGCGCGCCAACGGCGGCACCATCGACGTGCAGAAGCTGTCCGACGACCTGGGCATTCCCGTGGTGCCCATTACCGCCGCCAAGGGCGAGGGTGTGTCCGAGCTGATGGACCGGGCGGTGGAGACGGCGAAAAACCGGGTGCTGCCCAAGGTCTATGACTTCTGCGCGGCGAATTCGCCGGTGCACCGGTGCGTCCATGCGGTGGTGCATCTGATCGAGGACCACGCTGAGCGGCTGGGTCTGCCGCCCCGGTTCTGCGCCACGAAGCTCATTGAGGGCGACAGGGATATGGCGGACCGGCTGGTGCTGGATCAGAACGAGAGGGAGCTGCTGGAGCACTGCATCGTGCAGATGGAGACGGAGAACGGATTGGACCGCAACGCCTCGCTGGCGGATATGCGGTATACGTTCATCGAGCAGGTCACCGCCGACGCGGTGGTCAAGTGCCATGAGAGCAAGGAGCACAAGCGCAGCGTGGCCTGGGACAGGGTACTGACGGGGAAATACACGGCGCTGCCGGTATTCTTCGGCGTGATGCTGCTGATCTTCTGGCTGACGTTCGATGTTATTGGCCAGGGGCTAAGCGACCTGCTGGCGCTGGGTATCGACTACGTGACCGCCGGCGTGGACGGGGCGCTGACCGCCTACGGCATCAACCCGGTGGTGCACAGCCTTATTATTGACGGTATCTTCGCCGGTGTTGGCAGCGTGCTGTCATTCCTGCCCATTATCGTGACGCTGTTTTTCTTTCTGTCCATTCTGGAGGACACCGGCTACATGGCCCGGGTGGCCTTTGTCATGGACAAGCTGCTGCGGAAGATCGGTCTGTCCGGGCGGAGCATCGTGCCGCTGCTGATCGGCTTCGGCTGCTCGGTGCCGGCTATCATGGCTACCCGCACGGTATCCTCGGACCGGGATCGGAAGATGACCATTCTGCTGACACCCTATATGAGCTGCTCGGCCAAGATCCCCATCTATGGCTTTTTTACCGCTGCGTTCTTCACCGACCACAAGGCGCTGGTGATGATCTCCCTGTATGTGCTGGGTATCGTGGTGGGTATTCTGGCAGCGCTGGTGATGAAGGGGACCGCCTTCAGGGGCAAGCCTGTGCCCTTTGTCATGGAGCTGCCCAACTACCGTATGCCCTCCGCTAAAAGCGTGGGGCTGCTGCTGTGGGAGAAGGCCAAGGACTTTTTGCAGCGGGCCTTCACCGTGATCTTCCTGGCCACGGTGGTCATCTGGTTCCTGCAGAGCTTCGACACGCGGCTCAATGTGGTCACGGACAGCGCGGACAGTCTGCTGGCGCTGATCGGCCAATGGCTGGCGGTGCTGTTCAGGCCGCTGGGCTTTGGTGACTGGCGCTGTGCCACGGCGCTGATCTCCGGCTTTATCGCCAAGGAGTCGGTGGTCAGCACGCTGCAGGTGCTGCTGGGAAACGCGGCCATCACGTCCCTGTTCACCACGCGCAGTGCCATTAGCTTTCTGGTGTTCACGCTGCTGTATACCCCTTGTATAGCGGCGGTGGCCACCATACGGCGTGAACTTGGATCCCGCATCAAAACGGTGGGCGTGGTGCTGCTGCAATGCGTAGTAGCGTGGCTGGCGGCGTACATCGCTTACGCTGTGGGAGGGCTGCTGCTATGAGCTGGATGGACTGGGTGCTGCTGGCACTGGTGGCGCTGTGCGGTGTGCTGGCCCTGCGTAGTGCGCGGCGGGCGCGGAAAAACGGCGGATGCGCCGGCTGTTCTGGCTGCGGCGGGGGCTGCGGCGGCTGTACCGGGGAAAAAGAATAAAAAAAAAAGGGCCGCGGGGGCCTTGTTTTTTTACAGCAGGAGACCATATTTGGCGCACAGGGGCAGGAGCGTGTCCTCCGGCAGGGCGCCGTCGTACAGGGCGCGGCCCTGATAGGCCCGGAGGGCGGCCTCCAGCAGCTGGGTGTCGTCGCAGACGAAGCACACCGGCTTGGTGAGCATATACTGGTAGTCCGCCAGGGCCTGTACATCGTCCCAGGAGGCGATACGCAGGGCCAGGACCGTCTCACCGCTGTCCAGCGCGGCGGTGAGCGTATCCTCCGCGTCGCCGGTCAGGTCGATGACGGTGTGCCAGGCGACATCGACAGGCAGGGGGAAGGGCAGCTTCTCCGTGGCGGCGGGCAGCTCGTTCGTGTGCTGCGGCGCCGGCGGCGTGATGACCGCGCCGTCCAGTGCCCGGGCCAGGGCGGCGATATGCGCGGCGGTGGTGCCGCAGCAGCCGCCGAACACGGCCACGCCGGCGGCCAGAAATTCCGGCACCAGGGCGGTGAATTCCTCGCCGGTGCAGCGGTAGACCGTCTCGCCATTCTCGATGATGGGCATTCCGGCATTGGGCTTGGCGATCAGGGGCACCCGGGCATATTCCCGCAGGCGCTTCAGCTGGAGAAGCATCTGCTCCGGGCCGGCGGAGCAGTTCAGGCCAAAGGCGTCGATGCCCATGCCCTGCAGGACCACCAGCGCCGCTGTGATGTCGGTGCCGGAGACGCTGCGGCCGTTTTCGTCACAGGTGAAGGTGACGAAGATAGGCTTGTCGCTGACGCTGCGGACGGCCAGCACCGCCGCACGGGCGTCGGAGAGGGTCATCATGGTCTCGATGACGAACAGGTCTACGCCGGCGCGTTCCAGACCGGCGGCCTGCTCGGTGTAGATGTCCACCAGCTCCTCGAAGGACACGTCGCCCAGCGGGGCGAGGAACGCGCCGGTGGGGGACATATCGCCTGCCCGCAGGGCCTTGCCCTGCACCGCCTGGGCGGACAGTTCCGCCAGACGGCGGTTGTAGTCGGCGGTGCAGTTGAATAGGCCGGACTCCTCCAGCTTGCGGCGGTTGGCACCGAAGGTGGGGGTGTAGACCACCTGGCTGCCGGCGGCCACATAGCCGCGCTGGATGTCGATGATGGCGTCCGGATGGTCCAGCGTCCACTGCTCGGCGCAGACGTCGCCTGTATAGCCGCGCTTTTGCAGCTCGGTGCCGGTGGCACCGTCCAGAATCAGAGGGAAACGAAGCTCCATAGGTGTTACCTCCATTGCATGGGTCTTAGGGGAATGTTTTTGGCAAAGGCGTCGGCGAAGTCGGGACGCCCGGAGAGCTCGAGATAGGTGAGACGGTTGACGATGCCGTCCGCGGCGGACATATCACCCCGCAGGGCCAGCTGTGCCGCGCCGGAGAGGGCGGCGTTGCCTACGCTGTGGAGCTTGGTGGCGGGGAGACGGGGGAGCATACCGATGGCCGCGGCGCTGGCGGGGTCAAGGTACATCCCAAAGCCGCCGGATAGGTACAGACCGTCCAGCGCGGAAAGGGTCAGCCCCTGCTGCGCCAGCAGTATCTGCACGCCGGCGGCCACCGCTGCCTTGGCCAGCTGCAGCGCCCGGACATCAGCGGCGGTGAGATACACCCGGTCGGTCAAGTGGAAGACGCTGCAGCCGTTTTCGTCACGGGTCAAATAGCGGCGGAACGCCTCAGGCGCGGCTTCCGGCGGTAGGAGACGGCCGCCTTCGTCAATGACGCCCAGGCGCAGCAGGAGGGCCGTCAGGTCGATGAGACCAGAGCCGCAGAGACCGACTGCCTCGCCGCCACCGATGACGTTCATCTTGAAGGCGTCGCTGTACCGGACGCGGCTGACCGCACCGTCCACGCCCAGCATACCGCAGGCGATGCCCGCGCCCTCGAAGGCGGGGCCGGCGGCCACGGCGCAGCAGGTGAAGCCATCCATGCCGCCCAGGGCCATCTCGCCGTTGGTGCCGATGTCCAGAAACAGGAAATGGCCCGCGCGCCGGGCAAGGCCGGAGGCCAGCAGGCCGGCGGTGATATCGCCGCCCACGAAGCCCGCCGCGCAGGGGACGCAGTACAGCGGCGCGTCCAGCAGCGTGAGGCCGGAACTCTGACGGAAGAAGGTCTCCGGGCAGAAGGGGGCGGCGGCCAGCGGGCGGACGGATACACCGGCGAGCAGGCTCTGCATGACAGTGTTGCCGGCGGTCACGGTGCGCTTCAGCTCGGCGGGCTGCCGCCCGGCCTGGGAGAGTGCCCGGGTGAGCAGGGCCTTCAGCTGCTGGCGGAGTAGGAAGGACAGGCGGGTGAGCCCGTCCTGGTGGTCGATGGTATACTGGATGCGTGTGATGACATCCGCGCCGTAGGGGGCCAGAGCCGTCCAGTCGGCGCAGGTGGCCAGGGCGTGGCCGGTGGCCAGGTCGTACAGCCGCAGCGCCGTGGTGGTGGTGCCCAGGTCGATGGCGGCGGCGCAGCCTGTCTCGCCGGTGGGGACGGCGGGGGGATCCAGCGTCTCGGTGAGGATGCGCCCGCCGGCGGCGGGAGGGAGGACGATCTCGTCGCCGTCCTCCGGCACCACACGGCAGGCCAGACGCGGCACGCCGTTGACGCTGACGCGGCATTTGCCGCAGCGGCCGTGGCCGCCGCAGGCGGCGGGCAGGGTACAGCCGGCGCGGCGCAGCAGAGCCAGCAGGGTATCGGTATCATTGCAGGGGAGGCGAAAAACATCTCCGCCGCGGGTCACGCGGATACTTGACACGGGCAACACCCCTTTTTATAATAATTCCACTACTACTTTTATCAGCCCGGGGCGGCTTTGTCAAGAGGATTTGCCATGAGAACGAAACTGATGACGCTGGCGGCGGAAAACGGGTTCTCCCACGCCGCGCCGGTGGACATGAACGCGCTGACGCCCCGGCGGGAGGTGCGGGAGATGTGCCGGGCGGACCGGTGCGGACAGTGGAACGCCAACTGGGCTTGTCCGCCCGGCTGCGGGACGCTGAAGGATGCCGCGGCGGCCATGGGGCGCTTCGATGCCGGGGTGCTGGTGCAGACCACCGGGACGCTGGCGGATGACTTCGACTACGAGGAGATGGAGGCGATCCAACGGCGGCACAAGCGGGCCTTTGCGGACTTTGCGCGGCAGGCGCGGCTGTTGCTGCCGGACTGCCTGCCTCTGTCAGCAGGGGCGTGCACCGTGTGCCGACGGTGTACCTGTCCGGACCGACCCTGCCGGTTCCCGGACAAGCGGATGTCCTCTATGGAGGCCTATGGCCTGCTGGTGGGGGACGTGTGCCTGCGGTCCGGGCTGCCGTATAACTACGGACCGCGAACCATGACGTATACATCGTGCCTACTCTATACCGAAGAGTCCTGCAAACAAAAGTCAATAGCTGAAATGAAAAAAGTCCCGCAAAATTTGC
>ERZ1504231.497-NODE-497-length-11849-cov-3.932169_pt1 | contig 11849 bp, 10 predicted proteins | sample MGYA00571885_ERZ1504231 | MGnify/ENA primary metagenome ERZ1504231 (study PRJEB39906, sample SAMEA3182103) | gut metagenome | biome: human; feature: gut; material: Stool; isolation source: human stools | place: Canada | collected 2013-02-19 ...
GCGTCATCATGGACGGACGTGACATCGGGACCGTGGTGCTGCCGGACGCGGAGGTGAAGGTATTTCTGTGCGCGGATGTGGAGACGCGGGCGCGGCGGCGGTTTTTGGAGCTGGAGCAGCGGGGCACGCCGAAGCCCTTTGACGAGGTGCTGCGGGATATGGAGCAGCGGGATTATAACGATACCCACAGGGCGGCGGCGCCGCTGCGGCCGGCGGATGATGCCATTATGATCGACAACACGGACATGGACTTCGCGGCCAGCCTGGAGCTGCTGCTGGATGTGATACGGGGGCGTGTGGCATCGTGAGAAATAAGTTTTACGCGGCGGCGTGGCGGGTGCTGCGCCCGCTGGTGCTGTTTTTTCTGCCGGTGGACCTGCGGGGAACGGAGCATCTGGAGGGCGGAGAACCGGTGCTGCTGTGCGCCAATCACTCCAGCGCCTGGGACCCCATCCTATTCGTGCTGTCCATGCCCCAGCGGTTCAACGTGCGGATCATGGCCAAGAAGCAGTTGTTCTCCATCCCCATCGTGGGTGGATTCCTGCGGGCGATCGGTGTGTTTCCGGTGGATCGGGGCAACAGTGACATTGGGGCGGTGAAGACCGCCATACAGAGCCTGCGGGACGGGTGGAACCTGTTCCTGTTTCCGGAGGGAACACGGGTGAAGACACCGGGACAGGCGGATGTCAAGTCCGGCGCGGGCATGATGGCCATCCGTGCCGGCGTGAAGCTGGCGCCGGTATATATCGGCACGAAGAAGCGCATATTCCGCAAGACGCCCATCATAATCGGCGAGCCCTTCGAGCCGGAGTACACCGGCCGCAAGGGTACGGCGGAGGAATATACTGCCAACGCCCATGAGGTCATGCGGCGGGCCTATGCCCTGGGAGGGATCGAATGCAGGTGATACTGGCGAAGACGGCGGGGTTCTGCTACGGCGTGGAACGGGCCGTGCACATGGCGGAGGTGGCTGCCCGGGAGGGCGGCTGCGTCATGCTGGGCAGTATCATACACAATGACCGGGTCATCATAGCACTGGAGGCGTTGGGTGCGCGGCAGGCGGACAGCCCTCAGCAGGTGCGGCCGGGAGAGACGGTGATCATCCGTGCCCACGGCGAGACACGGGAGGCTTTGCGGGTGCTGGAGGAGCGGGGCGCACAGATCATGGATGCCACCTGTCCCCATGTGCTGCGGATACACCGGCTGGTGGAACGGGCAGCCCGTGCGGGCCGGACACCCATCATTATCGGAGAAGCGCACCATCCGGAGGTGATGGCCGCCGCAAGCCGCTGTGAGCGCAGCGTGGTGCTGGAAAACACGGCAGAGCTGGCTGATTGGGTGGCGGCAGACCCGGCGCGGAAGGACATGGATTTGCTGGTTACCGCACAGACGACCTGTATTCGTTCGATATGGGAAGAGTGTGTAAAATTTTTAAAAAAACAGTGTACAAACGCCGAAATCTTTGATACAATATGTGATGCTACGCAAAAACGTCAATCCGAGGCGGCGAATATCGCCGGACGGGCGGACGTTATGGTCGTGGTCGGAGATCGTAAAAGTGCCAACACCAGACATTTAGCGGAGATCTGCAGCACACGCTGCGCCCGGGTCTATCAGATCGAAGGGCCGGAGGAGCTGCGGGTCGGGTCCCTTAACGGATGTTCTGTGGCGGGGCTTACAGCCGGCGCGTCCACGCCTGCGGGCATCATTAAGGAGGTATATGCAACGATGAGCGAAGAGATCAAGAACATGGAAGCTACGGAAGAGAGCTTCGAGGAAATGCTGGAAAAATCTTTTAAGACTTTGAATACAGGAGAGAAGGTAACCGGTATTGTAACGGCGATCGGCCCCACCGAGGTGCAAGTCGATCTGGGCTGCAAGCAGGCGGGCTATATCTCTGTGGACGAGCTGTCCGCAGATCCCAATGTGAAGCCTGAGGACGTCGTCAAGGTCGGCGACGAGATCGAGACCTATATCATCCGCGTCAACGACGTGGAGGGCTACGCAGAGCTGTCCAAGAAGCGTCTGGACGCTGTCAAGGTCTGGGAGGATATCGAGAAGGCCCGCGAGGACAAGACCACTCTCGAAGGTAAAGTCACCGAGGAGAACAAGGGCGGTATCGTCGTTAATGTCAAGGGCGTGCGCGTGTTTGTGCCCGCTTCCCAGTCCGGTCTGCCCCGCGGCGCTGAGCTGAGCACCATGATCGGCCAGACCGTTTCCCTGCGGATCACCGAGGTCAACCGTGCCCGCCGCCGCGTCGTCGGCTCCATCAAGGCCGTGACCTATGAGGCCCGTCAGGCCGCCCAGGCGGAGATCTGGAACAACATCGAGGTCGGCAAGCACTACACCGGCACCGTGAAGTCCATGACTTCCTACGGTGTGTTCGTGGACATCGGCGGCGTGGATGGTATGGTACATATCTCCGAGCTGTCCTGGAGCCGTATCAAGAACCCCGCCGAGGTCGTCTCCGTGGGCGATACCCTGGACGTGTACGTTATCTCCTTCGATCCCGAGAAGCACAAGATCTCCCTGGGCGTGAAGGATCGCAGCATGAATCCCTGGGATAAGTTCATGGCTACCTACCACGTGGGCGATGTGGCCAACGTGCGCATCGTGAAGCTGATGACCTTCGGCGCGTTCGCCGAGGTCGTGCCCGGTGTGGACGGCCTGATCCACATCTCCCAGATCGCTGACCGCCGCATCGAGAAGCCCGGCGACGTGCTGACCGAGGGCGAGATGGTGGATGCCAAGATCACCGCCATCGACGAGGAGAAGCAGAAGATCTCCCTGTCCATCCGTGCGCTGCTGGCTCCCGCCGCTGACGAGGACGCCGACGAGGAGTAATTAGATCGTAAAACACCTCCGCTGCCCCACAGGCAGCGGAGGCGTTTTTGGTTGTTTTCACAATGGCGTGCAGGGGAAAATATCTTGCGACCTTGCGGAGAGGCATGGTACAATCGAGGTGGGCAAGAGAATTTAAGAGCATTGTGCTGAAGATAGAACGGATCAATTGGAATTTGACAGGGGGAGCGTGATCGTATGAAAAAGTTGATGGCATCAGTGTTAGCGTTGGTTTGCGTTGTTGCTATGGCGGGCTGCGGAAAGTCGAATGTTGGGGACTATCCTGCGACGATAATGGTAAATGGGATAAATTACTATTCGACCGATAATGCTGTTCCCGTTGAAGTAGACGAGAGTGTTATTCAGTACACCACGTCGTATGCGGAGGATGGCGTTCCCCGAAAAGATGGTGAGGCAAACTTCAACAGAGACCTGGGGACTCCGTATGCTGTTATTGAGGAAGACTTGGTAGTTGTCCTTATGGACAATGAGTGGATAGAGTTCAAGGCAAAGTAAGAGCGATCTCGGGTCGCGAAAGAGCGGGACGATGGGAGAAGCGTGCCGTACGAAAGGGACGGGGGATGAAGCGGGGGAAAAGAAAAATAATTTTGGGAGAGTTGCCTGTTTATGGGCAACTCTCCCGGTTTTTTGGCATAGGGGCAGAACAGGATCGCAGGAAGGGGGGGAGCGCGTATGAAAAGAGCAGATGTGAATTGGGGAGAAGTAAGGCGTAAGTATGAGTCGGGAATGTATACCTATCAGCGATTGGCAAGGGAGTACCATGTGTGTACGCAGACGGTGTGGCGACATGCGATCAAGGGGCAGTGGCAGATCGGTCGGGAGGAGGCGGAAAAGCAGATACTCCGGCGATGCCTGATGGCCACGGCAAAGCTGCTGGAGACGGCGGCTGCCGGGGCTACGGAACGGCTGGAAAGCGGAGAGGGCAGCCTGAAGGAGGTCAAGGAGCTGGGAGGTATCCTGCAGGCGCTGGTGGGGACAGCGGCAAAGATGTGTCAGAGCGAAAAGAACAACGACACGGCGGTCAACGAGATACGGGTGATCATGTCGGAGGAGGTAGAGGCGTTGAGCGGATGATATCCATGCCGGACCTGTTCATTTTTGCACAAGCATTCCCAGGAATTCTTGTGGGTTTCGTCAATTTCCCCTCCGGCTGTATTGTGGTAAAATTAACAATTAGAAAATTCAGCCTTCGTCGGAAGGGATAGGAAAGAACAGGGAGGAACAGGACATGGCTTTTGCTGATTTTCAGGCGCTGTACAAGCAGAAACTGACCACCGCGGACGAGGCGGTGAAGGTCATCAAGTCCGGTGATTGGGTGGACTATGGCTTCTGCGCCATTCATCCCCGGGTGCTGGACGAGGCGCTGGCCCGCCGTGCACCGGAGCTGGAGGATGTGAAGGTCCGGGGCGGTATCAGCCTGTGGAAGCCGGCGATCTTCGACATCGAGGATCCGGTGCACCATATCATCTTCAACTCTCACCACATGAGCAGTGTGGAGCGCCATCATATCGCCAGCGGTGCCGGGTTCCACGAGCCCATGCGGTACTCCGAGCTGCCCCGGTACTACTACGACCACATCACGCCGCCGGACGTGGCCATGTTCCAGGTGGCCCCGATGGATAAGCACGGGTACTTCAACTTCGGACTGTCGGCTTCGCATGTGAAGGCGGTGTGCGAGATGGCCAAGGTGGTCATCGTGGAGGTCAACGAGAATATGCCCCGGTGCCTGGGCGGCTTTGACAACTGTATCCACGTCAGCGAGGTGGACATGATCGTGGAGGGGCGCAACGACCCCATGGGCGTCCAGCCCAGCGGCACGGCTACGGAGGTGGACCGGGCGGTGGCGAAGCTGATCGTGGAGCAGATACCCGACGGGGCCTGTTTGCAGCTGGGCATCGGCGGTATGCCCAACACCGTGGGCGCCATGCTGTGCGAGTCCGACCTGAAGGATCTGGGCGTACACACGGAGATGTATGTGGATGCCTATGTGGATCTGGCTATGGCGGGGAAGGTCACGTGCATGAAGAAGAACATCGACCGGGGCCGGCAGGTGTTCGCCTTTGCCGCCGGTACCCAGAAGCTGTACGACTATCTGGACGACAACCCGGCGTGCATGGCCGCGCCCATCAGCTACACCAACGACATCCGTACCATCGCGGCCATCGATAACTTTATCTCCATCAACAACGCGGTGGATGTGGATCTGTACGGGCAGGTGAACGGTGAGACGGCGGGCACCAAGCAGATCAGCGGCGCCGGCGGACAGCAGGACTTTGTGCTGGGTGCGTATCTGTCCAAGGGCGGTAAGAGCTTTATCTGTCTCAGCTCCACCCACGCAGACAAGGACGGCACGCTGCATTCCCGCATACGGCCTACCCTGCAGAACGGCTCCGTGGTGACGGATACCCGCGTGAACACCATGTACGTGGTGACGGAGTACGGCTGCGTGTGCCTGAAGGGACTGACGGTGTGGGAGCGCGCGGAGAAGCTGATCTCCATCGCGCACCCGGACTTCCGGGAGGAACTGATCCGCGAGGCGGAGAAGCAGAAGATCTGGTATCCCCACAACAGAAGATAACGAATAACGAAAAAGAGCGCCGGAAGGCGCTCTTTTTGCATGAAAGAGGCGGTATCCGCGCAAGCTACGGCAAAAAGGAGGCGCGGATATGAGCAACGACGAAAACCGGGAAAAGAATGAGGAAAAAGCGGCGGTGCCAGTACAGCCGATCATTGATATGGGCAGCACTGTGGTGAAAAACAGCCGGGGGACGATACACTGCCTGACCATCGTGGGGCAGGTGGAGGGACACACGCTGCTGCCGGACAATCTGAAGAGCACGAAGTACGAGCACGTGCTGCCGCTGCTGGCGGCGCTGGAGCAGAACGAACAGGTGGACGGGGTGCTGCTGCTTCTGAACACCGTGGGCGGCGACATCGAGGCGGGACTGGCCATCGCGGAGCTGGCAGCGGGCATGACGAAGCCGGTGGTGACGCTGGTGCTGGGCGGCGGGCACTCCATCGGCGTACCGCTGGCGGTGTGCGGAAAGGAGACGTTCATCGCGCCCACGGCGTCCATGACGGTGCACCCGGTGCGGATGTCCGGGACGGTCATTGCCGCGCCGGAGACGTACAGGTATTTTGAACGCCTCCAGGAGCGCATCATTCAGTTCGTGGCGGCTAACAGCCGCGTGACCGCGGAACGGTTCCGGGAGCTGATGCTCTCCAGCGGCGACATGGCCAACGACGTTGGGACGGTGCTGTACGGCGAGCAGGCGGTGGCAGAGGGTATCATCGACCGGATCGGTACACTGGGCGATGCGCTGGAGGCACTGTACGGACAGATCGAACGGCGGCATGGATAGACATTGGCGGAGGGCGGGGGCTCTCCGCTTTTTTCATGCCGGCGCGTGGGTTTTTCTTGAAAAACGGGGACTTCCATAGTATACTATCTTAGTTAAGGTATGCCAAAGTATAAGAGGTGACGCAGTTGTACTTAAAAGCACTTGAGATACAGGGGTTCAAAAGCTTCCCCGACAAGACGGTATTGAATTTCGGCGAGGACATCACCGCTATCGTGGGACCAAACGGGTCCGGCAAGTCCAACATCTCCGACGCCATCCGCTGGGTCATGGGCGAGCAGAACAGCCGCCAGCTCCGCGGCGCCAAGATGGAGGACGTGATCTTCGGCGGTACGGAGAAGCGGAACCAGATGGGCTTTGCCCAGGTGACGCTGGTCATCGACAACACCGAGCATATCTTCCCTACCCGGGAGGAGGCAGAGGTGGCCGTGACACGGCGGTATTACCGCAGCGGTGAGTCGGAGTACTATATCAATAAGCAGTCCGTGCGGCTGAAGGACGTGAACGAGCTGTTCATGGACACCGGTATGGGCCGGGAGGGCTATTCCATTATCGGACAGGGCAAGATCGACGAGATACTGTCTGTGAAAAGCGGCGAGCGCCGGGAGATCTTCGAGGAGGCCGCCGGTATCAGCAAATACCGGCACCGCAAGGAGGAGTCCGAGCGCAAGCTGGAGCGCACCGAGGAAAACCTGGTGCGTATCAACGACAAGATCGCCGAGCTGGAATTGCAGGTGGAGCCGCTGCGGGCGCAGGCGGAGACGGCGAAGAAGTATCTGGTGCTGCGGGATGAGCTGCGGGTGCTGGAGATCTCCGTGTGGCTGGAGCAGCTACAAAACCTGCGGACTGCCAAGCTGAAGCTGGAGAGCGATACGGCTCAGGCCAAGGAGGCATGTGACCAGGCCCAGGCGGCGCTGGACGAGGCCTACGCCCAGGGAGAGCGTTTTACCGAGGAGATGCGGCAGAACGACGTGGCGGCTGACGCGCTGCGCGGTCAGGTGACCGAGGCGGAGTCCGCCGCCGGCGAGGAGTCTGCGGCCATCGCGGTGCTGCAGACCTCTGTGGAGCACAACAACGAGTCTCTGCGCCGGCTGGAACAGGAACTGACCAGCACAGACCAGCGGCGGGAGAATTTACAGGGACAGATCGACGGACAGCTGGCGCGTATCGCGGACATCGACCGCGACGCGGCGGTATTGGAGACGGCGCTGAGTGAGCTGCTCTCTCGGACGCAGGCGCTGGCTGACAGCGCAAAGGGCGCGGCGGACGAGGCCGAGGCCCTGCGGGCGCAGGAGGCCATTGCTGTGGCCGAGGCCGCAGACGGGCGCGCCGCGCTGTCCGCCCTGCAGGCGGGCCTGGACGAGGCCGGACAGCGGCGGATTACGGTGCGGCAGGAGCTGTCCGAGGCACAGTGTAAGCTGGAGGAGAGCGAAAAGGACGCAAAGACCAATCGCCGGGCGCTGAACGATGCCAGGGAGGAGGCCCAGGCGGCGGAGAATATCATTCAGGGTCACAGCCTGCGGATGGACAGCCGCCGCCAGAAGGCGGAGAGCGCCCAGAACATCAAGCAGGAGCTGACCCGGCAGGTGAACGCCCAGGAGGACCGCATCCGTCTGCTGACGGAGATGGAGAAGGAGTACGAGGGCTTCAACAAAGCGGTAAAGACCGTGATGCAGGCGGCGGAGAAAAACACGCTGCGGGGCATTCACGGGCCGGTGGCCGGACTGATGACCACAGAGCAGACCTATGCCGTGGCGCTGGAGACGGCGCTGGGCGCGGCGCTGCAGAACATCGTGGTGGAACGGGAGGAGGACGCCAAGGCGGCCATCCAGTTCCTGAAGCAGCGGGACGGCGGCCGCGCTACCTTCCTTCCGCTGACGGCCATCCGGGGCGACGAGCTGCGGGAGAACGCTGCGGGAGAGTATGGTTTTGTAGGCATCGCCAGCCGTCTGGTGCGGTACGACGCGCGATACGACCATATTTTTAAAAATCTGCTGGGCCGGACGGTGGTAGTGGAGGACCTGGACAGCGGTATCGCCATGGCGCGTAAGTTCCGCAATGCCTTCCGCATCGTGACGCTGGACGGACAGATCATCAACCGGGGCGGCTCCATGACCGGCGGCTCCGCCAGCCGATCCTCCGGCGTGCTGTCCCGGGCCAATGAGCTGGAACGGCTGAAGGCGGCACAGGGCGCCCTGCACGGTAAGCTGAACGAGGCCGCGCAGCAGGCCGAGGCGGCCCAGAGGGAGCTGCAGAAGGCTGAGTATGAATTGCAGGTGGCCAAGGACCAGCAGCGCAAGGCGGCGGACGAGGTGCTGACCCTACAGGGACGGCAGGACCACTATGACCTCCTGTTGGAAAGCCTGCGCCTGAGCTGCGAGACTATGGAGCAGGAGTTGTCCGGCCTGGACCGCCGGGAGACGGACGGCCGCGGGCGCATAGCCGGGATACAGGCGGACATCACTGCGGCAGAGGACCGCGCGGCCGCGCTGCGGCAGGAGATGCGGGACAAGCTGGCCGGCCAGACCGATCTGACGGAGCAGACCAACCAACTGGCCCAGGCCGTCAGCGACAGGAAGGCCGATCAGGCGGCACTGAGCGCGGAGAAGGACAGCGTTCTGCGGAGCGTGGAGGACCTGCGGGGCTTGCAGGCGGATATGGTATCCGACCGCGCTGAGCGCGACCGGCGGGTGCAGGAGTACCGGCAGGCCAACGAGAAGGCGCTGGCCGATATGGCGGGCCATCAGGCGGCGCTGGAGGAGAAGAACGCCCGTGTGATACAGCTGCGGCAGCGGCTGGAGGATCTGGCCCAGGCCAAGCTGGCGCTGGAGCAGCAGCGTGACCAGAACGGCCGCGACAGCCGTGCCTGCAACGATACGCTTTTGCAGACCATGCAGGCGTACAACAAACTACAGCAGAAGCTGGAAAACAGCGGCATGGAGGAGAGCCAGATCCTGGAGAAGCTGTGGGAGCGCTACGAGCTGAGCCACAGCGACGCCATGGAGCAGCGCATCGAGCTGGAGAGCGTACCCAAGGCTACCCGGCGTATTGCCGAGCTGAACCGGGAGATCAAGGCGCTGGGTACGCCCAACATCGGCGCCATCGAGGAATTTGACCGGGTGAACACCCGATATACCTACCTGTCCGAGCAGCGCAGCGATGTGGAGCAGGCCAAGGAGGAGCTGCTGGGCATTATCGACCAGATCACCCAGCAGATGACCAGCATTTTTGCCGAGCAGTTCCAGCTGCTGAACGAGAGCTTCCAGGAGACGTTTTTGGAGCTGTTCGGCGGCGGCAAGGCGCGGCTGGAGCTGGAGGACGAGAGCGATATCCTCAACTGCGGCATCGAGATCAAGGTACAGCCCCCTGGCAAGCAGCTGAAGACCATCACGCTGCTGTCCGGCGGTGAGAAGGCATTTGTGGCCATCGCGCTGTACTTCGCCATTCTGAAAGTACATCCCACGCCGTTCTGCGTGATGGACGAGATCGAGGCGGCGCTGGACGAGGCCAATGTGGTGCGCTACGCCCGGTATATGCGGCGGATCGCCGGAAAGACGCAGTTTATCGTCATTACCCACCGGCGGGGCACCATGGAGGAGGCGGACGTGCTGTATGGCGTGACCATGCAGGAAAAGGGCGTCAGCCGGATACTGACCATCAATCTCAACGATATGGCCAAGGAGCTGCATATCAAATAAGGAGGGCTTGTTATGGCAATGGGCTTATTTCAAATACTGAAGGAGGCGTTCACCGCCGTCCCCACCTTCGACGACCTGAACGACGAGTTCTACGACGGACTGGAGGAAGCGCTGATCCTGGCCGATGTAGGCGCTGACACCGCCGCTGATACCGTGGCCCAGCTGCGGAAGCGGGTGAAGGAACGCTTTATCGGCCGGATGGACGAGGTAAAGGACGCCCTGCGGGACATCCTGAAGAGCAAGCTGGAGGTGGGTGACAGCGCGTTGGTGCTGGAGGGCAAGCCCGCCGTGGTGCTGGTCATCGGCGTCAACGGCGTGGGCAAGACCACGTCTATCGGCAAGCTGGCCAAGCAGCTGAAGGATCAGGGCAAAAAGGTCCTGCTGTGCGCCGGCGATACGTTCCGTGCGGCGGCCGCCGACCAGCTGGAGATCTGGGCGGGCCGCGCTGGTGTGGATATCGTGCGGCAGCATGAGGGCGCGGGTCCCGGCGCGGTACTGTTTGATGCTTTGCAGGCGGCCAAGGCACGGAGCGTGGACGTGGTGCTGTGCGACACCGCCGGACGGCTGCACAACAAGCAGAACCTGATGAACGAGCTGGCCAAGCTGCGGAAGATCATCGACCGGGAATGCCCCAATTCCAACTGCGAGACGCTGCTGGTGCTGGACGCCACCACCGGGCAGAACGGACTGATCCAGGCACGGACCTTCAAGGAGACGGCAGGGTTGACGGGTATTATCCTGACGAAGCTGGATGGTACCGCCAAGGGCGGCATCGTCATCGCCATCGCCCAGGAGCTGGGTGTGCCGGTAAAGTTCGTGGGTGTGGGCGAGGGCATCGACGACCTGAAGCCCTTTGACCCGACTGCCTTCGTGCAGGACATGATATAAGGAGGGCGCAGCATGACGAGAGCAGACGGACGGGCATTTGACCAGCTGCGCCCGGTGGAGATGACACCCGGCTTTACGAAATTCGCCGAGGGCAGCGTGCTGATCCGCTGCGGCGAGACGGTGGTGCTGTGCAACGCCTCGGTGGAGGAGAAGACACCGCCCCATGTGGCGGAGGGCTGTGGCTGGGTGACGGCGGAGTATTCTATGCTGCCCCGGGCCAACCGGGAGCGCAGCCGCCGGGACGTGGACAAGCTGAAGCTGTCTGGCCGCAGCGCAGAGATACAGCGGCTCATCGGCCGCAGCCTGCGTGCGGCGGTGGATATGGCGGCCCTGGGGCCCCGGACCATCACCGTGGACTGTGACGTATTGCAGGGCGACGGCGGGACGCGGACGGCATCCGTCACCGGCGGGTTCGCGGCGCTGGCGCTGGCCTGCAAAAAGCTGGTGACCGACGGCGTGATCGAGAGGCTGCCGCTGCTGCACTATGTCACCGGTGTGTCGGCGGGCATCGTGGAGGATGTGCCCCTGCTGGACCTGCAGTACAGCGAGGACAGCCGGGCGCAGGTGGATCTGAACTGCATGATGACGGAGCAGGGACAGCTGATCGAGATACAGGGCACCGGCGAGGGCCGGCCCTTTACCGTGGCCGAGCAGCAGGCACTGGTGGCGCTGTGCGCCAAGGGGTGCGGCGAGCTGCTGGCGAAGCAGAAGGAGATACTGGGAGAGATACTATGAGATTTGTACTGGCATCCCACAACAAGGGAAAGCTGGCCGAGATGCAGGCCATTCTGGGCGAGCTGGGCGTGGAGGTGGTCATGCCCTCCGATGTGGGCGTGGACGTCGACGTGGAGGAGACGGGGACCACCTTCGCGGAGAACGCGGCGCTGAAGGCCAACGCCATCATGGCGGCCAGCGGCCTGCCGGCTATCGCGGATGACTCGGGACTGTGCGTGGACTGGCTTCAGGGCGCGCCGGGGGTGTATTCCGCCCGGTACGGCGGGCTGGACAGCGACCCGGAGCGCTGCCGGCTGCTGCTGAGCAA
>ERZ1504231.516-NODE-516-length-11404-cov-3.121861_pt1 | contig 11404 bp, 10 predicted proteins | sample MGYA00571885_ERZ1504231 | MGnify/ENA primary metagenome ERZ1504231 (study PRJEB39906, sample SAMEA3182103) | gut metagenome | biome: human; feature: gut; material: Stool; isolation source: human stools | place: Canada | collected 2013-02-19 ...
AGCTGGTCCACTTCTTATGGAACGCCTTCTTCCACGGCAGCGCGGTAGCCATAGCCGGCGTTATTGATGAGGACGTCGATGGTGCCAAAGCGCTCCAAGCCTTTTTCTACGGCATTTTTGATGTCTTCTTCCTTCGTAACGTCAAGGGACAGGGCAAGGGCTTGCTCTGGATAGGCATCCACCAAGTCTTTCAAGGTTTCGACGCGGCGCGCCGTCACAATCACCTGGTCCCCACTTTTAAGGACGGCTTTCGCAAAGCCCCGTCCAAGGCCGGAGGAACAGCCTGTAATAAGCCAAGTCTGCATAGTGGTATCGTCTCCTTTTCATGCAAAAGGCAGCAGAGCAACTGCTCTCACTGCCTTTTCATTTCATTCAATTATTCTTCAAAATCCGTCTTCGACGCAGCCGCTTCATAAGACGCAATGTCTTTTAGTTCCGCCTCATAGCGTGCTTTCATAGCCCGGCAGCAGGCAGCACCAATGAGGATACGCGGCGGCAGGTTCCCCTTTTCCACCATATCTAGGAGGAACTGGGCGGCCTTTTGCGGATTGCCTGTCTGGGTGTAGGTATTTTCCGCAAGGAACTTTGCGGCTTTATGGGCGCTGCTGTCCTTGTAGGCATCAAGCCTTGCAGAAGGATTCCTAAAGGAATGCTTGCTTCTGAAATCGGTCCGGAAAGAACCTGGGCAAACAGCAGACACAGCAATGCCAAATTCGCCAAGCTCTGCCCGCAAGACATCGGACAGACCGACGACGGCGAATTTTGCGGCGCAATACGCGCTGCTCCCGCTAAAGCCCATGAGCCCGCCTTGGCTTGAAACGTTCAGGATGACGCCCTTCCCCGCCTTTCTCATGAGGGGAATGACGCGGCGCGTAACGTTTACGACGCCAAAGTAATCCGTTTCAAAAAGGTTCCGCAGGTCTTCGTCCGTCGTTTCTTCAAAAGCCCCGCTGAAGCCAAAGCCTGCGTTATTGATGAGGACATCGATGCGGCCAAAACGATCCATCCCATCCTTGATGGCCTTTTCCACTTCGTCCGTCTTCGTCACGTCCATGACCACGGTGAGGACGGAAGGATGTTTGAAAATGTCATCATGGGGAACGCGGCGCACGGTGGCAATAACCTTATCGCCCCGTTTTACCGCTTCTTCCGTAAAGGCACGGCCAAACCCGCGGCTTGCTCCCGTAATGAACCATACTCGTTCCATGAGATTTCACTCCTTAAAGATTGCCTTTGTAGAAGGAAGCCAATTTGCCTTCGATTTCATTGACGTATTTCGGAACCCAATAGGTCTGGATGTGGGTAGCCCCTTTGACGAGGTAGAGTTCCTTGTTATTCGTGCCCGTCGCCTTCTTGAAGGCGTCCTGCGTCATGTAGAGCGTATCAGCCTTGTCACCGGCAATCATGAGGAGCGGCTGGTTGATCAAGTCCATATTGTCTGCCTCATCAAAGGTAAAGAGGTCGAGGTTGCTGCGGACCGTGTACTGGAAGGTAGAGTTAGGATGACGATGGGTCTTCCCATAATAGATGTAGCCTTCGCTGTAAAGGGTCGGCATCTTCTTCAGTTCTTCTTCAGGGATATCCTGGGTTTCCATGCCCGCGGTGCGTTTGATGGCCGCACCCTTTGCTTCGGCGGCGCGCTGCTGACTCGATTCAAGGAGCCGCTTTTGGATCGTGTCACGGCCGCTGTTCAAAAAGCCATTGCGGCGAACGATGCCGAAGTTGAACATGGAAAGCGTTGCTACCGCCTTGACGCGCTTATCCGTCTGGGTTGCCTTCAAGGTGTAGCCACCGCCGCCGCAGATACCAAGGGCACCGATGCGGCTGTCATCGACGCCAGGATAGGACGCAATCACGTCAACCATGCCGTGGATATCTTCCGTGCGGAAGGCAGGATTGTCGAGCATATGGGGCGTACCGCCGCTGGCACCTTGGAAGGAAGCATCGGCTGTAATGGTGATATAGCCTTCTTCCGCAAGTTTCTGGGCATAAAGGCCTGCCACCTGTTCCTTGACGCCGCCATTTGGATGAGCCACGACGATGGCCGGATATTTCTTTCCGCTCGTCTTGTCGTAACCTGCCGGCGTATAGATATTCGCAGCTATGGTGTTGCCATTGAGGGTATAGCGGACGGGGTGGATGTTGACCTTGCCGTTTTCATTCTTCGTAATCGCCCCTTGATAAACAAGGCCAAAAGGATTCTTGTTAGGGCTCTTGATATCCTTTAAGGGAATCTCCACAAGATTGGCTCCGCCATAAAAAGTAATGCCGTTATTTTTGATATCTTTTACGGAATCAGCGGCAGGGGCGGCATACCCCACGGCCCCAAGGGCCATGACACTGGAAAGGACGAGGGCTGCTGCAGCCATTTTCTTTACCTTCATAAATAATCACTCCTTATCTTACCTGATACGATGGAAAAACACCGATGCGCATCCTATAAAAAGGATTGAAAAGCACCGATTGCCTTGATGGTTCCACTTTACTATTCGGTAGTTGCTACCTGTCAATAGTTTTTCTAAAAAATATCTGGAATTTTTTAGAATGGAATAATTAAGTATTTATCGGATGTTCTTGGAAGCCTACGAAATCCTTATATCGGTAGATTGTACCGGATAAAAAAACATCGTCTGTAATGCTAAAAACAGCAAGCAGCTTTCATGCAGTCTTCTCCGAAGCACAATCCCGTACCTACCGAGCAAAGGGAAAACCGTGCAGACGCGAACCCAAACCGTCCCCTGACGGGGGAGCGGGTTCGAAAAGATTTGCCCGGAAACATGTGCCTGCGACATTTCGTTCTCGCTCCAAAAGCGTCCTTCGAAACTTCGGGCAAATGGTCCTCACTACCGTTCGTAATGAAACGTCGCTGTGCGTCCTCATCCACCACCGAAACCGGAAAATGGTAATGATAAACGCTTATGGAAATTTCCACACAACATGAGTGCCAATAAATTATGTTAGCGGCCCCGTCGTACACGAAAACGGTTCCCCTATCTCTGCGACCGCAATGGATTTATACGGGTACAGCTGTAGGGGATAAAAGGGCTCACTCTCTGCTGTTCCACACCAGAAGACCGGCCTTTCCGGCAGAGGAAACTCCGAATGCTCCTATCGTCGCTGCCCTCTGAGTAAGCTTTCTGCACGAATTTTTCAGCATAAGAGAAAACGAAAAATTCGGCGACTCACTTAACCGCCCTGCACGATCTCTTGTTTCGCTTTTTCTAAGGCAGATGGAAGTTCGCGTATCGAGCTCAGAGGCAAAAAAAAAAGATGGGGATTGTTCTAAGCGCTATCGTTATCTTCCCATTTCAAAGAAGCAGCCTCTTACAAAATCCAAATAAAAACCAAGAGCCCAAAACCGAACCTACGTCTATGTTCGGTTTTGGGCTTGCTTTATAATCTTTTACCTGGTGGTCTTTCTCCCATTTGTTTTTTATCAATTCGGTTCAGCGGGGTCCGTCCAATTGTGAGGAGCCCTCACTTCCACTGACAAAATTCTCACAGCCACAGGTTTCTATGCGTCCGTATTTTCTCCCATTGCATTCGTATAGAATTAAGCAATGGAGGCACGCTGCAGTGGAGAATCAGAGCACTTTTTACTCCAACCCCACACCCTCTATTCTTAATATGTATAACCCGGATCAAGAAGCTTCAAAAGGGCTTCGTCATGGTGACGGGCAAGGCGGATCTTGTTGTCAAAAATCATGGTGGCGCCGCTGTCCTTCGTATACGCGTCCCACTTCGGCAGGGCATCCGTCTGCGGCGTCCCATAGCGGGCAAAATGGACCCAAGCGTCACTCATGCGGTCTTCCAGGATATGTGCTTCCTTGCTTCCGCCAGTACGGCTCAGCATGCGGTCCACATTATGGAAGACAAAGGGGATTTCCGCCGTATGATAGGACATGTACGTCCCAACCATAAGCGGCGATTCCCAACTGAAAAGATAGGCGTAGACCGGAGCTCCGCCTTGTGCGGCCTTACGGCGCATAATCTTCAAGATTGGCTGGCGGATCAGGGTATCGATATAAAGGGCATCGGCCTTTTTCTTATTGGGATACGCCTTTAGAAATTCGCTCACGACGGCGTCTTTTTTATCGCCGTAGGCCTGTTTGAGGCGCTTTTCTACTTCAGCATCCGTCCAGGTATTTTTATTGTCATACTGACGGTCCGCAGCGTCTACAATATCCTGAAACCCTGTCCATTCCGTCAAGTTGGTCCCAATGAGCAGCGGCACCTTGCGGCCCGCTTCGGCAAAGCCTGTTTCCGTCACAGGGTTGGTGGGAAGGAAATCCCCATCGACGACAGGTTCCCAGCTAAGACCGTAGCCTGTCCCGAGGGCCTGAGGGACCTTATATTCGGTGCCCACGGTCTTAAGGGCTTTACGCGAGGCTGCGGCAAGCGTTTCATAAGGAATCGTCTGCAGGCGTTCGAGATTGTCCTTTGTCACGCCCAGCTCTTTCAAAGTAAGATCTGTCACTTTTTCACTCTGCTCTTTGCTCATGACGTAGGGGCCCATGGACTCGACGGCGCCGCTTTCCACGATGCCTTTTTGGAAGAGCCCTTTTGCACTCGGAGCAGTCATGAGGGTGAGCACCTTGGCACCGCCGCCGGATTCACCAAAGATGGTGACGTTTTGCGGGTCGCCGCCAAAGGAGGCAATGTTATGTTTCACCCATTTGAGGGCATCCACAAGGTCTACGATTCCAATGTTGGCCGAATCCTTATACTGGGGGCCATATTTTTCAAGGTTGAAATGACCGGCAAGGTTCAAGCGGTGATTCACGGAAACAACGACCACATCACCGCGACGGCTGAGGTTGGCGCCGTCATAAGCGGGTGACTCCAGGGAAGAACCGGCTTCAAAACCGCCGCCATGGAGCCAAACCATGACGGGGCGCTTTTTCCCATCCGTGAGGTTTGGTGTCCACACGTTGAGGTTCAAGCAGTTATTATCCATGGTAAAACTGCGGCCCGGTTCTCCCCACTCCCCATTGGGAAAATTGCCTTGGGCCTGAGGTGAAATGGGGCCGACCTGCGTTGCCATACGGATCCCGCGCCACGGCTTCACTGGTTTTGCGGCCTCAAAGCGGTGCGTGGCTTCCGCATAGGGAATGCCATAATAGGAATAGATTCCATTTTTGATGAATCCTTGTACGCGGCCCGCGTCCGTCTCTGTCACGGCAATTCCGGGTCCCGCCTGAAAAGTCTGGTCTTTTTGGGAAAGGGATGCTTGAACGCGAGCAGCCGCTTTTTCGGCAGCAAGCGTCGGTGCAGCAGCTCTGGCAAAAGCCGGGGCCGATGAAAGCAAAGCAGAAAGAACAAGTAACGATACCCATTTTGAAGATTGCATAAAAACCTCCTTTATTTTTACTCGACGCATGGATGGCGCCGATCTGCTCCAGTTAAACCAGACTTCTTTTTTCATGATTCACCCAATCGGTCATGCAGCTAAAGAAAACCGCTCATGATCAAGCGCTTTATTTCTGTCAGTTTTGCACACTAGGGGTTTCTTATCTACTGGCAGAAGTCCTGCGTCAATCTGGGCGATTTTCTTTAGTCGTACAACTTTATGGGACGATGATTAAGCCTATGGTTTTGACTTTTAGAGCAAGATCCGCAGGCTTTAGACAGCCTTAAGGCCTTTAGGCCAGCCACCTCGGGCGGTCTGAGCCAAGCTGCACCACAACATCTTTTCCAGCTGACGCTTGGCACAGCTTTTTTGCGGTATTCAGCCGGTCATATTTTTTACTAGCTTTAACCTCACAGTTATAGGCCGCTTTTCTTTAATACGCCTCCTCAAAGATTTCTCTGATTTCTTCCTTACCCAGCTGCCGGAAGCTGCCGGGAGAAGCAACGCAGCCAGCGGCAACGTCAACAAGGACGGCATGGTCGATGTTCATGTCGCGCAGTCTCGTTGGAAGGCCGATTTCCTTGATAAAAGCGGTCAGGGCCTCGATGCCTTTTTGGGCACGCGTCAGTTCGTCGCCTTCACTAGGGTCGATATCAAAGACTTTTTCAGCAAAACGGGCAAACTTTTTGGTCCCATCCTTTACGATATGACGGTAGTAGACGGGATGCAGTACGGCAAGACCAGCGCCGTGGTTGCAGAAGGTATAGGCGCCCAGGCTGTGTTCCAGGATGTGGCACTGGAAGTCCGTCTTCTTTCCCAGTTTGAGGATCCGGTTTTCCGCCATAGTCGCAAGCCATACAAGGTTGCTGCGGGCTCCTTCGTCGTGAGGATCCACAAGGATGGCCCGGATATTATCGACAGCGCTTCTCATAAGGGCTTCGTTCATGACGTCAGACACGTTATTGTCATTGGGTTCACTGAAATAGATTTCCATCATATGGGAGAGGCTGTCAAAAGCACCGGAGATGAACTGGAATTTCGGCACTGTTTCCGTATATTTGGGGTTCAAGATGGCAAATTGAGCGTTCAGTTCCGGATAGTCGCGGCCCGTCTTTACTTTGAGGGATTCGTTTGTAATGACGCTGCCGCCGTTCGTTTCACTCCCCGTTCCCGATACGGTAAGGACAATGCCAAGGGGAATGGGTTTTGTTTCGATCTTACCAGCATGGGCCCAATACGCGTCCCACAGGTCCCCATCATAGACGGCACCAAGAGAAATGGCTTTGGAGCAGTCCATGACGCTGCCGCCGCCTACAGCCAGAATGAGGTCCACCTTTTCTTTTTTAGCAAGGGCTGCCCCTTCAAGGACCTTGGCATAGGTCGGGTTGCTGCGGATGCCGGAAAATTCGACAACGGTCTTGCCGGCTGTCTTAAGATATCCCATGATTTCTTCATAGATACCCGTTTTCTTGATGCTGCCCCCACCGTAGGTCAGCATGACCTTGGGGCCGTATTGAGCGAGCAGGCCCGGCAGATAAGTGGAGACACTATCGTTTCCAAAATAGACTTTCGTAGAATTTTGAAACACGAAACTATTCATGATTGTCACCTTTCTTTTTTCTTGTTTCCTTGTTTTTCACGGAAAACCCCGGACCAAAGGACCAAAGGGCTCCAGTCCGGGGTCTTTGACAATTTTTCATGGTTTATTTCAGGGATTTCACCCAGCTGATGACATCCTGGCTGAGCACGTTTCCTTCAAAGCGATGGCCTTCAAGCCATTTGCCCGTACCCGCTGCCTTTTCAAGATTTGTACCGCTGTCCCCCATTGGTGTAGACATGCTCGTGGCAAAAGGAATGACCGTCTTACCTGTAAAGTCATGCTTTTCTACAAAGGTGTAGACCACATGAGGTGCCTGACGCCACCAATGCGGGAAACCGATGAAGACGCGGTCGTATTTGGCCCAGTCCTTTGCGTCGCCTACATAATCCGGGCGCAGGGACGGATTATTGTGTTCTTTCTGAACACGGCTGTTTTTGTCATTGTAGTTCAAATCATTTAGCGTGTAGGGCTGTTCCGGTTTGATTTCAAAAAGGTCAGCGCCCGTTTCTTTGGCAATGGTCTCAGCGACCTTTTTCGTGTGACCTGTTGCGGAAAAATAGACGACGAGGGTCTTTCCGCTCTTATCCGCCATTGCGGCTGCGGCCGGCTTTGTCTCTTTTACGGGCTCCGTCTGCGCCGCCTGGCTGCTGCAGCCCGTACTCACAAGAAAGAGGCTCGTCAGCGTCACAACAGCGAAAACGTGGCGCAGGAGATTTTTAAAGGAAAATGCTTTCTGCATGCTTGTCATGCCTCCTTATCTAGCAAGCCCATTTGCTTTCATCCAGTCTTCCAGGATATCCGCAATGGCTTCATTATTCGTATCGCTCATGAGAAAGTGTGTGTTGCCCTTGATGCCTTTTTTCGGCAGGTGAAGGAGCGTTGCCTTGCCGCCGTGATGGTTGACCGCGTCGACCCACAGCTTTGCCATGGCAAGACGGACGCGCCAGTTATCAAGGTTCCATGCCTCCGTCCGTTCCGTCGGGATATTGTCGCCGTAGACGACGAGAATGGGTCTCTTCGTAAGTTTTTCAAAGTCCGAAAGCTTCACGGCCGTCCCTTTAAGGGCGCCGAAAGGACTTGACGTTTCCATAGGAGCGGGTACTTCGCCTTCGGGGAAGATGAAGCCGCTTCCCGGTTCAAGGGCAATGATGCCTTTCACATGATCACTTTTGATGGCCGTCCACCAGCCAGGACCGCCTCCCTGGGAGTGGGTCACAAGGACGCCGTCGCCGCTTCTTTCAAAGACCTTTGCCATAGCGTCGCTGATGACCTGTTCATCAAAAGCACCCGTGTTGGGAGTCATGCTGCGGAAAAACTCTTCCCGTGCCGCTTCGTCCCACTTGACGTCGACACCGGGATAATAATTCGGATAGAGGCCAATGCGGAAGTTATCATACCAAAGCTGCTCCATGGGTGTCTTTGATACGGTTCCTCCCGTCGTTGACTGACCAGCTCGGCCGCGGCGGGGTTGATCCACGACGTAGGTGGCATACCCTTTTTCAAGGAAGATATTTTGGAAACCATCCCGCCCATCAGGCGTTGTTTCCCAGGTCTTGCCGGACTGACCGGCCCCATGAAGGAACACAATCACATTCTTTTTGGCCTTCACAGGCTTTTGATAGAACACATAGGCGTGATCACCGTGAAGGGTCTGACCGGAAGGATCAAGAGGCTTACTGTTATCGAGCGTTCCCGGTGCCGTCACAACCGTCCCCCCTGCCGTAAAACTTCCCTGGTCCGCAAGCGTCACAGGGTTATGGAAAGCTTCTGCAGAGGCCGTAAGAGCAAGGGAAAGGACGAGCGCCGCCAAAAGGTTCTGTTTCATGGACTATTCCTCCTTAAGGTCTTATGATGATAGGGTTTTCATCGGTTCTTCTCTTCATGACTTTATTCTACTATTCGGTAGTAAATACCGGTCAAGTATTTTTTTATCCTTACCATTCTTTTTTTACAGCCCTCAGCCAAGTCCGGTGACAAGAGCAACTACCGGCATAGTGATGACCGCAGCGGCCGTTGTTACCGCAACACCTTGGACTGAAACAGGATAACCTTCTTTATTGTAGAGATTGGCCAAAAGAGGAATGACATTGCCCGACGGCGTAGCAAGGGCGGCCATCAAAACCGCAAGTAGGTAGGTGTTATCAACGAACTGTTTCAAGATAAGTGTCACAACAATGGGGAGAACAAGCATTTTGAGGATGGTAAAAGCAATAATCTTCTGATTGATGAGGCTCTTCCAGTCCGTATCAAGGAGGAAGGAACCCAGGAGCATCATGGCAAGAGGGCCCGTCATGCTCCCCACCATACGGATAGAACTGGTAAGGATATAGGGCAGTTTGATGCCGGACAGATAGATAACAATGGCAAGGACGCAGGATATCATGCCCGGATTAACGAGGTTCTTCCAGCGAAAAGGTTCCTTGGCGCCACCACCGCCCTTGATGGTTTCAATGACATAGGAGAAAAAGAGCAGGTTGAAGGGAATGAGAAGAACCGTCATATAAATGAGCGCTTCCTTTCCATAAATAGCATCCACCATGGGAACGCCCATGAAGCCGATGTTCGTAAAGACGACCATGACGTTCACGATGCCTTTTTCCGCCTTGCCATAGTGAAGGATCCTCGGAATGAGGAAGGCTGCGAGCATCAAGAGGGCCAGCATGACAACGACGACACCAAAAGCATAAAGAAGGGCACCGCCTTCCATATGGGGCCCATCTCCGGTCACACCGGAAAGGATGATGGCCGGATAAGCAACCTGCAGGACAAGCTGCGTAATCTGGCCCTGATTATCCGGCGTCAGGATATTCTTTTTCCGTGCCCAGGCGCCGACGACCATGATGATGACAAAAATCAGCATCTGCTGTAAGACTTGCATGATAAAACCTCCTTAGGAAAGGCCCTTGGCAGAAAGCCAGTCCGCCATGAGACCTGCAATGACTTCATTGTTTTTATCGGCCATGAGGAAATGGGTATTGCCCTTGATGCCAAGGTCGGGCAGATGGACGATTTCCGCCATCCCGCCGTGTCGGTTGACGCAGGACACAAATTCTTTTGCCATCATGAATTCGCTGCGCCACTTATCGGGGCCAATTTCATCAGTCGTGCCATCCGAAATGTGGTCACCATAAAAAAGGACCATGGGAAGCTTCGTCAGGGCAAGGAAGGACTCAAGGGGAACGCCCATGGCCTGGGCCTTGACGGGATCGTAGAGAGTCGGCACGGGTTCCGGTACTTCCCCTTCAGGAAAAATAAAGGGCGATCCACCCGGTTCAAAAGCGATAATGGCCTTGACCTTATCCGTGCGGAAGGGGGTGCGCCAGCCAATGGTGCCGCCCATGGAATGGGTCACGAGGATGGACGGGCCCATCTTTTCAAGGAGTGCGGCCATGGCATTGGCACTCACATCGTCATCAAGTTCGCCTTCGTACGGCGTCCAAGAGCGCTGGAACTGGTTATACGTCTCAGCGTCGCCAGCCATGGCCGAATCTTCGTAGGGGACGGGCGTATCCCCGTCAAAAATGCCGCAGCGACAAAGCATGTACATCGTCTTATCGGCATACAGAGGATTTTTTGCATAAGGATTGCGCCCGTCATCCGCTTTTAAGGCAAGACCGGCTTCCCCCATGCGGGGCTGGTCGATGAGGACCGTCGTGTAACCCTTGCGCAAAAAAAGGGTCTGAAAGCCTTCGCGGCCATCAGGCGTCGTTTCCCATGTCCGTTTGCACTGAGCGCCGCCGTGCTGAAAAATGAGCGGATAGGGACGCGCGTCCACGGGTACCTGGTAAAAGGCATAGGCATGGTCCCCATAGGCAATCTGTCCTTCTGGTTCAAGAAAATGGTCCGTGCGGAAAACGCCGTCATGTTTCAGCGTCGATCCGCCGATGGCAAAACTGCCTTGTTCAGCAATGATAAGAGGTTGTTTGGGGTTATTGGACATGGTTGGTTCCTTTCTTTTTTACTTGGAGCAGAAATTGCTCCGATTCGATGGAGTTAGGTGTCCCCATTACTGAAAAAAGATTTTCTTGATAGTAATGGGGACATGACCTATCGTAAGAAGTCACGTAACACAAATTCATTTTAAAGTCACCCAAAAAAATGCCGTCGTCGGGCGGGCCACTCCTAAGAATATTTTCGGATTGCAGAAGAAACCTTTTTTGCCTACGGTCCATATCGACCCATCTGCGTTGTCAAACGCATAACAAATGTCTGCTAAGTTTATAATGGACGCCGGCTATATGTACTCAAATGCGGATCCGGTACTTTGGCAGCTGCCTGGTCCTATAAAAGGCGGCTGTAAGGGAAAAGACCAGAATGCAAAAGAACCAAAAGGCGTGACTAGTCCGAAGCACAGGGGTATCGCTCTTCGGATTATTTCCCTTGGGATGACAAGAAACGTGTTTTCAGGGGCGAGGGACCAAAACCAGGAAAATTTTACAAGCATATATCATTAA
>ERZ1504231.557-NODE-557-length-10779-cov-3.585509_pt1 | contig 10779 bp, 8 predicted proteins | sample MGYA00571885_ERZ1504231 | MGnify/ENA primary metagenome ERZ1504231 (study PRJEB39906, sample SAMEA3182103) | gut metagenome | biome: human; feature: gut; material: Stool; isolation source: human stools | place: Canada | collected 2013-02-19 ...
AAGAGACAGGATGGCGGCGGTTGCTTGTCACATAAAGCAGGACGTTTTCCGGCTGGGACGTGACGCTGCCGTCAATGGCTGATTTGAGGATCTTGTATTCCTGTTCTCCCTCGTCAAAGGATAGGTCATCCAAAAAAAGCACAAAACGATAGTGCTTTTCTTGGCCGAGGAGGGATAGAAGACGGGGCAGGTGGTCCAGTTGGGTTCGCTCCATTTGGACAAGGCGCAGACCTTTTTCTCCAAAGCGGGAAACCATGGCTTTGACCAGGGTGGATTTTCCCGTTCCCCGGGCCCCGGTGAGCAGCACATTGTTACCTTTCTTTCCTGCTGCAAAAACGGCCGTATTGTCAAGGAGGGCTGTTTTTTGCGCCTCGTAGCCCAAAAGGTCCCTATCGTCGTAATGGGGAAAATCGGAAATACCGACAAGGAGGCCGTCTTCATCAAGGCGAAAGGCGTCAAATTCAGAAAAAAGACCGGATCCATAGCTTTCGTAGTGGGACAAAACGATTGTTGCCCCTTCGTCCGGGTCCTTGGCCGATAAGAGGGCCTGCAAAAGGGCAATTTCCCCTTTACGGGCATGGTGTATCGTGGGCTCGTAATGAGCTAGGAGCGGGGACAGGGAAAGGTCACACGGGTCCAGGAAAAGATAGGGCCAGAGAATCGATAGGTCATGCTGGAGGGCCTTTTTGAGAGAGGGTCCTGTCTGCTGCCCTTTTTCCAGAAAGCGGGACAGGGGAAGGCTGGCGCCTCCCAAAAGGTGGACGAGATAAGTGGCCGGAAGGCGGCCCCAAAGCCCTAAGGTCTCGGCTTTTTCCACAAGCTGGGCACTTAAGGAAGGGGCTGCCTTACCGCTTTGAGCAGCTTTGGAAAGCGCTGCTATGATAGGATCTGTCAAAAGACCGTGAAAGGCCAGGAGTGCTTCCAGGGGTGGTAGGTTCAGCATGGGATTCCTCCTTTATTATGAAAAAAGGAGCTGCCTAAGGCAGCTCCTTGTGGGGATCAGGCTTTTGCAGGAGCTGATTCCAAGACGGTCTGTTCTTTTTCGTAATCCGGGTCAAAGCGGGGATTGAGGACGTTGAGATAGAGATAGGCCAAGACGGCACCGGAAATATTGTGCCAAGCAGAAAAGACAGCACCAGGCACAGTAGCTGTCGGCATGGCGGCAAAATGGGCTTTGGCAAGCCCCACGGCAAGTCCGGAATTCTGCATGCCCACTTCGATGGAAAGGGCCACTGCTTTTTTCCAAGGAAGTCCGACCAGTCTTGCCACAGCAAAGCCCAAGGCATAGCCCAGGCAGTTGTGCAGGATGACAACGAGGAAGATGACGCCTACATTGGCTAGGATGGCCGCTTTACTGGCTCCGATGACACCGCCGATGATTAGGCTGATGGCAAGGGCAGAGACAGCCGGTGTATAGTCCGTTGCCGCACGGGCAAGTCTCGGCAGGAAGGTCCGGAGGGCCACGCCAAGGCAGATGGGAAGAATGACGATCTGGAGGATACTCAAAAACATGCCCACAGGATCAAAGGCAATCTTTTCCCCAATGAGGAGATAGGTGATAAAAGGCGTCAGAATCGGTGACAGGACGGTCGATACGCTCGTCATGGTGACCGATAGGGCCAGATCCCCTTTGCTCATGAAGGTAATGACGTTGCTCGATGTGCCGCCTGGGCAGGTGCCGACCAGAACGACACCGACTGTAAGGGCCGGACTCAGGTCAAAGGCGCGGGAGAGCAGATAGGCAAGGAAAGGCATAATAAAAAACTGCGCCACAGCGCCCAAGAGGACGTCTTTTGGCCGCTTGAAGACGAGAACAAAATCCTTAAGGGACAGGGTGGTCCCCATCCCAAACATAACAACACCAAGGAGCAGGCTCAGGACAGAGACACTGCCCACTTTGCCGAGGACCCAGCGGAAAAGGCCGGGATCCATAAAGCCTAGGACAAGGAACGCAACGGCAAGGAGGCCGAAATATTTTCCAATCAAGGCACAAAAGTTTTTCATAGGTAAGACTTCCTTTCGATTATTTCATGACAGCGCCCGTATTGGCGCTTGTAACAAGGCGGGCATAGCGGGATAGGTAACCCGTCTTGACTTTTGGTTCCGGTCTTTTCCAAGCGGCTTTTCTTCTTGCAAGTTCCGCCTCATCAACCAGCAGCTCGAGTCGGCGATTCGGAACGTCGACGAGGATCCTGTCCCCATCTTTGACAAGGGCGATGGGACCGCCTTCCATGGCTTCCGGGGAAATGTGGCCGACGCAGGCACCGCGGCTGGCTCCGGAGAAGCGGCCGTCCGTCAGGAGAGCAACCTTGAGCCCCATACATGTAATGACGGCTGTGGGGTTGAGCATTTCCCGCATACCCGGGCCGCCCTTCGGGCCTTCGTAGCGAATGACGACGACATGACCTTCCTTGATTTCACCGCCCGTAATGGCCTTGATGGCTGCTTCTTCCGAATCGTAGCATTTGGCTGTTCCTTCATAAGTCAGAAGCTCTTTTTCCACAGCGCTTTCCTTGATGACGCTGCCCAAAGGCGCAAGGTTTCCTTTGAGGATGGCAATACCGCCCTTATTCATGTAGGCGTTGTCAATGTCATGGATGACTTCATGGTTTTCGACGAAAGCATGGGCCAGACGGTCCTTTAGGGGACCTGTCACGGTGAGGCAGTCCGTATGGATGAGGCCAATTTTTGTCAGTTCCTTCATGACCGCGGAAATGCCGCCTGCTTCGTCAAGGTCCTGCATATGGTAGGAACCGCCAGGGCTCATCTTCGTGATATAGCGGGCCTTGCGGCTGATTTCATCAAAAAGGTCAAGGGATAGATCGACGCCTGCTTCGTGAGCGATGGCCGGCAAGTGTAGAACCGTATTGGTTGAGCCGCCAATGGCCATGTCAACGGCAATGGCATTTTCAAAGGCTTCAAGGGTCATGATGTCGCGGGGAAGGACATTTTTCTTTACAAGATCCATGACTGCCCAGCCGGCTTTTTTTGCCAGCATGCGGCGGCGTCCGGAATAAGCGGCCGGAATGGTACCGTTACCTGCTAGCCCCATGCCCAATACTTCGGTCAGGCTGTTCATGGTATTTGCTGTAAATAAGCCGGCGCAGGAGCCGCAGCTCGGGCAGGCTCGGAATTCCATGGCTTCCATTTCATCGGCCGATAGTTCGCCGGCTTCAAATTTTCCGGCTGCTTCAAACATGGTGCTGACACTGATGTCGCGCCCTTTCCAGCGGCCGGCAAGCATGGGGCCGCCGCTGACGACGACAGTGGGGATGTTGAGCCGTCCGGCTGCCATGAGCATGCCCGGCACGATTTTGTCGCAGTTGGGAATCATGACCAGTCCGTCAAAGGCATGACCATTCGCTACAGCTTCGATGGAATCGGCAATGAGTTCGCGGCTCGCGAGAGGATATTTCATGCCGTCATGGCCCATGGCAATGCCGTCACAGATGGCGATGGCAGGAAATTCAACGGGCATGCCGCCTGCTTCGGCCACACCCATCTTCACAGCATCGGCAATTTCCCGCAGGTGCATATGGCCGGGTACGATTTCGTTGAAGGAATTGACAACGCCAATCATGGGACGCTGCAGTTCTTCATTGGTGTAGCCCATGGCATGGAACAGGCTGCGGTGGGCAGAACGTTGGGATCCTTTTTTTGTGATATCACTTCTCATGATACAGACCTCTCTTTCATAACAATTGGAGTGCAGGGAAATCAGGGTATAAAAAAACGCCCCTCATCATGAGGGACGAAATGATTCGCGGTACCACCCTTATTCCCATCCGGATGAATGGGCACTCAACGTACTGACATACGCGTTTCCACTAACGGGGATCAATCGTCAGGACTTACTGGATTCAGTCCTGCTCCTCAGGGAGGATCTTCGTCTGCGGCCAGATTCCGGCTTTCACCAAGCGCCGGCTCTCTGTAATCTGGTGGAACAGAGTACTTGTTCCCGTCATTGGATTTGTAACCTATTTGAGTTGACATGTGAAATTCTATCCATCTATTGTGGACTTGTCAAGCTATTTTTTAAGAAAAGGACCGCATTGTTTTAAATTGTCAGGATTGAAACAGAAACGAATCGACAAAGGGGAAGATAAAGGGATGAGACCTGTTTTTTTGAGAATAAAAAACAAAAAGTCAGCTTTCCATTGACAAATATAAACAATATAGATAAAATAACTAACTATATTTAAAATCATTGTATATGTTATGGAAACAATCCTGTTGTATGTCTACTGGAAGTAGGGGGAATGGCTGATGGAAATGTGGACTTCGCTTTTGATTGTCCTTGCTGTCTTTGCTTTGGGCGATGTGATTTCGATCCTTACGAAGGCGCGGATTTCGTCCTTGTTTGTCATTATGATGACCTTCCTGATCCTTTTCCTGACCCATACGATTCCTCCGGATATCGTCAAACGGGCCGGTCTGGGGACCTTGGGCCCCATTGCCATTGGCATGCTCCTTGTTAATATGGGATCCAGTGTGGATGTGAGGATGCTCAAAAGGGAGTGGCGCAGCGTAGCAGGAAGCATCATTTCCATGATCATTGCTGTCGTGAGCTGTTTGGCCATGATTCCCCTTATTGGTCGGGAAAATGCCCTTGCCTCGGCGCCCGTCATCAATGGCGGCGTGATTGCGACCAATACGATGGTAGCGGCCGCCCTTGAAAAGGGTTTGCCCTTGACCGCGGCTTTGGCCGCTTTTCTATATGCTACACAGAAATTTGTCGGTACCTTGCCGGCTTCCTATTTTGGCCTTCGAGCCGCGCGGCGTTATTTGGCTGATTTTCGCCGTGCCAAAAAAGATGACCCCACCTTTGTGTTTGCTTCCCAAAGGGCAGAAAACAATCCGCGGCGCCAAACCTTTGCTGAGCGGCATGGACGGCACTATACCGCCTATATTTGCCTTTTCATTGGAGCCTTGTGCAGCTATGTCGGTTTTTGGGGCGGTGTCTTTACCCATAAATGGGTGGGCCTGACCATTTGGTGTATGCTCTTTGGCATTGGCCTTCGGGCCTTGGGCCTTGTGCCGCCCAATTTCATGAAGAATCATGGGGCGTCGACGGGATTTTTCATGTTTGGGGTCCTTACCGTCATTGTGCCTTCCCTTGCCAAAGTGGATCTGTCCATGCTGCCCCAACTGGGATTTTTCGTGGCCTGTGTCTTTGCGCTCACGCTTTTGGGGATTGTCGTCATATTCAAGGTTCTTCCCGTATGGAAGATTGTTGGGGATAGGGACCTTGCCATCGGTATTGCTATGTGCCAGATGATTGGCTATCCTGGAACGCAGCTCATCAGTGACGAAATTGCAAAGACCGTAGGCGAGACCGATGAGGAAGTGGATTATCTTTCAACCCGCATCGGGACGGCTTATGTCATTTCAGGCTTTACATCGGTCACGATTTTTTCCATCATCGTTGCCAGTATCATGGCTCACCTCCTATAATGGGGAGAGAAAGGAGAAGCGCTAGTGAAACCCATACTTGAAGAGTTTAGGGAACTTGTAGGCATTGACTGTGCGTCCGGAAAGGAACGGATGCTGGCTGATGTTCTAAAAAGGAAACTGGAAGCCTTGGGCTTTACCGTAAGGGAAGACGAGGCAGGCCGCACGTTTGGCGGCGATACGGGAAACCTCATTGCCATCCTTCCTGGAACGAGGAAGGGATCCGTCCTGTTTTGCAGCCATATGGACCGGGTCAAGAACGGCCATGGCATCAAGGTTAGGGAAAAGGACGGCGTGCTGTATTCTGGAGGTGATACGATTCTCGCTGCCGACGATGTGAGCGGCATCTGTGCTATCCTGGACGGTGTACGTCGTACCCTTTCTTCAGGGAATCCCCATCCGCGCATTGAAATTGCCTTCACCGTCGGTGAAGAAGCCGGCCTTTTTGGTGGTAAGGCCTTGGATCTTTCGGTTTTTCAGAGCTCCTGCTGCTTTGTCCTGGACAGTCCCGGTCTTTTGGGGCGGCTCGTCAATGGGGCCCCCGGTCATGTCCGTTTTGCCATCCACGTCAAAGGAAAACCGGCCCATGCCGGTAATGAGCCGGAAAATGGCATCAATGCGGCCCATATTCTCTGTCACATCTTGGATACCCTGCCCGATGGGCGCGTGAATGAAGAACTGGTGGCTAATTTCCCCATACTGGGAACGGGCAATGAGTCAACCAATGTAGTCTGTGCCGACGCCTGGGCAAAGGGGGAAGCAAGGAGCCGGAATCTTGAAGAACTTTCCCGGTACGCTGAATTTGTCAAGACCCATGCTGAAGACTGCGCTAAAAAGACGGGGGCTCTTGTAAGTGTGGAAAAAGAACTTCTTTATGAACCCTTCCTCATTGAGGAAACGGCGCCCATCCTTCAAAAGGCCAAAAAAGCCCTGAGGCGCCTCGGCCTTACAGCCCGTGTCGAGGCTGGCGGGGGCGGCATGGATGCCAATATCTTTAATGCCAAGGGCCTCACTAGTCTTGGCATTGCTACAGGCTACAGCAAGAACCACACCTTGGAGGAAAATCTTGATGAGCTAAGCTTTATCAAGAGCGGCCGCCTTGTGGAACTTCTTATTGAAGACAGTTAAAAAATCCCTGGCACGCAGTTTCGTGTGCCAGGGATTTTTTAACTGTCTTCAAGGGCTTTTTTTAGGGCTTCAATACCGGGAGCAATGTCTTCTTTGGCAATTCCTGCAAAAGATAGGAGAAATTCCGGTTTTTTGCTGTCTGTGGAAGATGTAATGGGGGTGATTTTGATGCTGTGCTGGCTTGCTTTTTCAGCAAGTGCTTGGGCGCTCATTTCATAGGAAAGGGCGATATGAAGGTCAAGGCCTGATTCAAGGCTGAGGAATGTAACTCTTTTGCCAAAGATGCGCTGTAGGGTGTCTTGGAGAAGGACGCTTTTTTCCCGATAGCGATTGCGCAGTTTTTTTACGTGTCGCGTTAAGTGGCCTTCCTCAATATAGGATGCAAGGGCCAGTTGCTCTACTGTGGACGAAGTCTGGTTGTAAAAAGGGGCTATTTTTTGAAAGCGGGGAAGAAAGCTTTCCGGCAGGACCAAATAGCTGATACGCAGGCTTGGCAGCATGGTTCGGGAAAAGGATCCGACATAGATGATGCGCTCACGATTGCCAAAACTGTGTAGGGCTGGGACCGGATGATGGAGATAGCGGAATTCCCCATTGTAATCATCTTCGAGGAGATAGACCCGTTCAAATTGTGTTGCGACAATGAGGTTGCTTCGTTCCTTTTCCGAAAGGGCCCGCCCTTTGTAGGGGTTTGTGGGACTGACAACGAGCAGTTCCGGCCATGATTTGGAGGGAACAGCGGGGTCATAGCGATCCGTGGTCCATCCCATGAGGTGAAACATCCATTCAGCTTGGGGAAAGCCGGGAGCTTCGAAACTGACTCGTTTTTCCTCGACAGGAAGCAGAGGGATGAGTATGGACAAAAGGGACTGGAGACCGGCGCCGACAAGGATCTGTTCCGGGCGGCAGACAACTCCCCTTGATTGGTAGCTGTAGCGGGCAAGGACTTCCCGGAGACGAGGTTCCCCTTGGGGATCGCCGTAACCTGAGAGCGTATCAGGACTGTGCAGGACACGGCTGATGGCGCGGCGCCAGAGCACGGTGTCAAAAGTGGTCGTGTCAATGTAATGGTTGGCAAAATTAAAGGAAGGACGGTGGAAAGACTCCTCCTGCAAGGGGGGCATTTCCACTGGTACTGCCGGTTTGGTGAGGGTAATGCGGAAGCCGCGGCTTGGCAGGTTCTGTACATATCCTTGATCGATGAGGATCTCATAGGCTGCTTCCACGGTTGTGCGGCTCACTTTGAGGTCTTTTGTGAGTTTGCGGATGGAAGGCAGCATGTCTCCGCCCTGCAGATGATCTTCCTGAATCTCATCCCGAAAGTAACGGGCCAGTTGTTTATAGAGGGGCTGTCCATCTTTTTTTGCCTTAAAATTAAAGGTTGTTGTCATGGTGTGACCTTCTTAGTTGAAATATCTCCCCTATTTTATCATATTTTGGGCTTTTTGCAGCCATCCCAGAATCGATTTTTTGGAAAGAAGGATTGAGAAAAGCCGAAAGAGTCGATATAATGAAAAGATAAAATGGCTTTATTACAGGAAAAGCGTTTGTGGGAAGGGGAACCAGATGCGTAAATTTTTGGCGCTTAGCGCCTTCTTACTCTTATTGGCGGCGGGCTTTCTCCCTCAAGGGGAAGCGGCTCAGTTCTTTGCCCAGCATTATACCTTTACGGCAGAAGGCCAGTTGCAGCCCCCGCTTTCCGTAGAATTTGTCAAAGGGGATGTGCGGCCCATCAGTGCTGTCCTTGCTGGTCTTCATGATGGGGCAAAGGTCATGACCCTTGCTTATCATGAACATGGACAGATTGCCCTCTATTCTTTCCAAAAAGGGAACCAATATGTTCTTTATCGGCTTCGCTTCCGAGAGAACCAGGAGGATCTGTTGATCCTGTCCTATGGACCGCGGGGTGCGGGAAAGACGGAACTGAGGGACCTTTCCGTCATCGGTGCCGACGTGCTGGGGAACGTACGGCCGCTTCCCATTGCTGGGTTCCAGCCAGTGGCAGTCTTTAACAGCCCCCTCCAGATCCGGAAAGATGAAGCCATCCTCTTTCTTGACCGGGCCCCAAAGGTCTTGTCCCTAAAATGGGATGCACAGGCTGAGCAGTACGTGGTAAGCGGGATCCTTTGATCTAGTTTTGATCTGTCAGTGGTCAGCAATAACATCATATGATGAAGGAAGGACCAGGAAAATTCCTTGATTTTCCTGGTCCTTGTTTGTACGCCCGGCATGGGCGCATTCTTAAGGGTGAAAGTCCCTAGACTGCCTTAGTCGGGGGAAAGTCATAGCCGAACACCAAAGGAGACATCGTGAGGTGGAATCTGAAGGAAGGGGCAGGCAAATTTCTGACCTGACAAAGAGAATCCGCATAAGGCCAATTTGAGATGGATAAGGTCGCCAAACAGATTAAAGTCCCATAGCGATTTGGAATCCCAAAGGGTAGATGCGGCAGGTGAAGGGAGAAAAAGAGTGCGTTCTTACCCGGGGAGGCCTCACGAACATGGCTGGATCCATGAAGTTGGCGGCCATGGCCCAAACAAGATTTAGCGTGAGGAGTCAGCTGAGACCATAGTACTGGATGGTCTATAGCCCGTCTAGGAAGAACCGAATTTTAGGAGATGTCAGTTAATGAAGGGAGTCAAGTGGGGAACTAAAATCAGAAAACTTCATAGAGAAGGTTGCCCGCAAAAAGCAGCTGCCAAGCAGCAAGGATATGCGGGAACGCCTATCCCTGTAAGGACTGCCGAACACAACGACATCATTGCAAACTTGTGAGCGGACAGTCTGTTGGGGCAAATCCTGACGCGGGACAACCTGAATGCCGCATACCACGGAGTAAAAGAAATAGCCCGTCATGGTTACATAACCATGACGGGCTATTACAAGCACGTTTATGAAAACTAGGAAACCGCCGTGTACCGAACGGTAACGGTACGCGCGGTGGTGTGAGAGGTGGGGGTTCCACTTGGAAATCCCTTTTACTCAATCGGTCAGCGCAGGCTTTCCTCGATATGGGCGAGGTTTTCCTTCATTCGTTCCAGATAGCCCTTTCCGTTCTCGCTGGTTTCCATGGTGTAGATGGGAACCGTTTTGGCCCCAATTTCCCGGGCTAGGGTTTCCGAGGTCTTGGGACTGACCTCAGATTCCGTAAAGATGGTCTTGATGCCTCGGGCTCGGCAGTAATCCAGGAGACGGGCCATCTGTTTGGCACTTGGTTCTCCTTCGGCAAAGACGGATTCGATACTGTCCATATGGAGCCCAAAATCCCGGCAAAGGTAACCAAAGGCCGCATGGCCGGCAACAAAATCCTTGTGGTCAATCTTTTCAAAACGCGGCTGGTATTCCTGATAAAGGGATTGAAGCTGTTTCTTGTAGGAAGCGGCATTTTTTTTGTAGGTTTCTTTATGGACCGGATCGGCTTGGGATAGGGCATCGGCGATGTTTTGGACTTCAATTTGGGCGGCCGTCAGGCTGAGCCATGCGTGGGGATCATAGGGCCCGTGATGGTGATGCTCCTTTTCCTCAGCGCCGTGATTGTCCTCATCTTCCTCTTCCAGGGGAATGGGGGTGACGCCTTTAGAGGCCTCGACAACGATCAAATTGGGATTTCCTGATGTTTCCGCGATTTTCTGGGCCCACGGTTCCATTCCCAGACCATGGACGATGAGGAGTTTGGCATTGTGCAGGGTCTTCATCTGATCGGCTGTAGGGGAAAACCCATGGGGCTCTGTGCCTTCGGGAATCAAGGAAACGACGTGGATGGCGTCGCCGCCCACTGCCTGCGTAAATTCCTTCATCGCATTGAAACTGACAACCACTGTGAGTTTTTCATCCGCTTTTTTTTCGGTGGGCGCACCGCCGCATCCTGAGGCCAGAAGACCGAGAATGAGAAAGGCTGCAAGAATAAATTTTTTCATGGTACCTCCTTCAATTTGTTGCAAATCATTTGCAATAACAAATTCATTGTACCATGGTCGGATTCGTTCGTCAATAGTTGCAAATGCCTTGCATTTCTATGGGTATCCTTCTATAATAGGAAGACAATAAATGGGTTTCTTGGTGCTGATTGTTTTCCAAGACGCTTTTTGAGAAAGGATTGAGCCATGCTTTCATTATCCCATATTGATTTTGCTTATGAAAAGGGACCCCTTCTCCTTCAGGATTTATGCATGGAAGTCCATGATGGGGACTATGTAGCGG
>ERZ1504231.584-NODE-584-length-10344-cov-3.317621_pt1 | contig 10344 bp, 10 predicted proteins | sample MGYA00571885_ERZ1504231 | MGnify/ENA primary metagenome ERZ1504231 (study PRJEB39906, sample SAMEA3182103) | gut metagenome | biome: human; feature: gut; material: Stool; isolation source: human stools | place: Canada | collected 2013-02-19 ...
CTAATGCCATTTAACTAATTTATATGCGTCCAGTTTTTGGGGTACACATCACCCAGTCCGGCGGCAAGAAGTTTTTTATAAATCTTTTTCATGATAGGACCTCCCTGTAAGCATGGGATTATTATACAGCTAAGCGAATTTTTATGCAACAAGAATCAATCCTTCATAATAGGCCAAATGTCCCTATACGCCTTGAGGAATACAGGAGCTTTTTTAGTGCAATCTCAATCGGTCTCTCGAGGATCTCTTTTCCATGGAATCAGTGCAGTCAGCGCCCTTTGTGGATTCTTCCTAAAAAGACGCATGGCGGCATATTTTAGTTCCTTTCGGATGAACCTGCAACGCATGCCTTCTCGTCATGAAACAACATACCCCCATAGCTCTCAAATCGTTTATCTGAGGCTATGGGGGTACGCATCACCCTTTACGATATACGGCGCAATCACAGGCCAAGTGTCTTTTATCTTCCAGCGGTTTCCTCACTCATGGAAACGACAACGAGGTTATGCTCATTGGCAAGGGCAAGGGCCTGTTCTCTTTCTACAAAAAGAGTACGGCCGGTTTCCATGACGATGCCGGCACAGCCCGATTCAATCATGGATTCCATGGTCTTTACACCGACACCGGGCACGTCAAAGCGATGGTCCTGGGCCGGTTTGGCCGTCTTTGAGACAATGGCCCCCCTGCCCAGGCTGCCGCCGCGCTTGATGCAGGCATCGGTACCTTCGATGGCTTCCACGGCCATAATGGCCATGTCCTTGACGACGACCGTTTGACCAATATCAAGACCGCCAATCTTTTTAGCCATCCTGAAACCATATTTCATGTCTTCCCATTCCTTATCCGTCGGTTTACGGCGGCTAAGAACACCTTCTTCCGGCATGATGTGCTTGAGGAAGAGGGTCTGGTCCATGACGTGGATTCCCATCTCTTCAAGTTTTGCCACAAGGGCATTCATGATGGTGTCGTCATGACGATCCGGCAGGGACATAAGGAGCTTTACAGCCTGCCAGTCCGGAATGAGGATGCCTCCTTTATAGAGGATTTCTTTTGTTACCTTGCCAATCATGGTGACTTCGCTGACCCCTTCATTTTTGAGGGTGCTGAAGATTTTCCAAACTTTGCCGATATTGATTGCATAAAAGACGTCGGCTTCCTTTGGGAGATCTTCATGGGTTTCGGGCACAAGGGCGATAGCGACGGTGCGGTAGCCTGCCTGTTTGGCGCCGCGTACGACGTCAACGGGCAAGTGTCCTACGCCAGCAAGGACGCCTAAGGTCTTTTCCATCATGGAATCACTCCCTCCCGTGGGAGACGGATGAACGGCAAATACCCCGTTCTACGCTGCGTAAAAAGCGCATAAAATGCTCAACTTCTTCGTAGCTGTCAAGTTCCTGTTCCATAGTGGCAATAGCATCTGGCAGGGAAAGGCCACGTTTATAAAGAATCTTATAAGCCTTTTTCAGCTCCCGGCGAACAGGCATGGCAATTCCAGCACGGGAAATGCCTACGCTGTTAAGGCCTGCCACGACGGGTGGGTTGCCAGCAACGATGACAAAAGGCGGTACATCCTGGTTGATTCGGCTCATGCCGCCGCACATGCAGTTGCGGCCAATCTTGGTGAACTGGTGCACAGCCGTGAGACCGCCGATGACGGCGCGGTCTTCGACAATGACGTGACCGGCCAGGGTCGCCACGTTGCTCATGATGACGTTGTTGCCGACAATGCAGTTATGGGCAACATGGGTATAGGCCATCATCAGGACATTGTTGCCGATGCGCGTTTCATTGCCTTCCCCGACAGCGCGATGAACAGAAGCACATTCGCGGATGGTCACATGGTCACCAATAATGGTCGCCGTATCTTCCCCTTTATATTTAAGGTCCTGGGGCACTTCCCCAATGCTGGCCCCCTGGAAGAATTCACAGCCTTTTCCGATGGTCGTACGCCCCGTAATGACGACATGCGGATGAATGATGGTCCCTTCCCCAATCTTGACATCCGGTCCAATGACTGAATAAGGACCAATCTTTACGTTTGGGCCAATCTGTGCATGCGGGTCGATGATTGCTGTTTCATGAATTAAACTGGAATCTGCACTCATACTGATTCACCCCTTGTTTATTGCTTGTTCTCGGCCAGAGCAAAGAAGAAGTCCCCTTCGCAGGCTGGTTCCCCATCGACGGTGCCTTCGCAGTGGGCAACGCCCATGTTGCCTTTGATTTTCGTAATGACTGCCGTCGTAACGAGCTGATCACCCGGTTTGATTGGACGGCGGAAACGCACCTTGTCGATCTTGCCAAAGACAGCAATCTTACCGCGGTTTTCTTCCGGATAAAGCAGCGTCACGCCCCCAACCTGTGCCATGGCTTCAATGAGCAGGACACCCGGCATGATGGGATTACCCGGGAAGTGGCCCATGAACTGCGGTTCGTTGAAGGTGATATTCTTGATACCCACAGCCCGTTTCATCGGTTCCAGTTCGACCACACGGTCAACGAGGAGCATGGGATACCGATGGGGAAGGATTTTTTGGATTTCCTGAATGTCTAACGTAATCATTTTCTTGACTCCTTACTTTCAAAATCTAAGGCGCTGCGGCGATTACTGGGCCGGATTCGCCTTGCGGTAGGCATCGATTTGGCGGGAAACGCTGTCGTTGAAGGCGTGCCCCGATTTCATACAGATAACATGGGCCGATATGGGTCCCAACAGATACAAGTCACCAATGACATCAAGGATCTTATGACGGATAAGCTCGTCAGGGAAGCGGACCTTGGACAGGGTTCCCCCGTCCTTAGTAAAGACAACGACATTTTCGACGGTGCCGCCAAGGCCAAGGCCCATCTTGCGCAGTTGGGCAATTTCCTCTTCAAAGGCTACGGTTCTTGCCGGAGCAATTTCCTGGGAAAGCGTATCCCCCGCATCCGTCACATCAAGGACCTGGGTCCCAAGCAGCGGATGGGGATTGATGGAGGTAAAGGTCACGCGAAAGCCGTCATAAGGCAGGACCACAAGATAGCGGTCGCCGTCATAACAGCTGAAGGCGTGATCAATGGCGTAGACGTGACGCGGTGCGTCCTGTTCAAGAAGGCCCATCCTTAAGATAGGATCCATGAAGCCTTTGGCTGAGCCATCACCAACAGGCGGTTCGGCGCTGTTCATTTCGATGTAGCAGTTATCAATGGCAAGGATGGCAAGGGCGGCCATGACGTGTTCGATGGTCGTGACGCTGGCTCCGTTTTCAGTCAGCGTCGTGGCTCGTGTCGTTGCCGAAATATTTGAAGCAATGGCTCGCACACTGGGCCGACCCTCAAGATCCGTACGGATAAAGACAATGCCTGTGTCCGCAGGAGCCGGCTTCAGCGTCATTGCAACTGGGTTGCCGGAGTGGAGCCCAATCCCGTCACAGCAGACATCTGCTTTGAGGGTGTGCTGTTTATTGTTGTCCATATTGAATCACCTTTCTATGTTCAATTGCCCGTCATGGGCGTGCTGAAATGCTTGCGGTCACGGTAACGTCTCTTTCCATCCTTCCAGCGGTCATGGACCCAGAACCACATAGCCGGGTCGCGGCGGATTTCCTCTTCGGCAATCCGGATGAGCTTTTCCATGATAACGTGGCTGTTTTCTTCTCGGCTCAGTTGGGGATCTGCGTGAAAACAGGGATGAATAACGGCCGTAAGCGTCCCATCAGGCTGATTATGCATGAAAAGCGGGACAATGGGAGCTTTGAAGACCCGTGCCAGCTGGGCTGCCCCATCAGGGACACGGGCCGGTTTCCCAAACAGTTCAAGGTGCTCCCCCGTATGGGCAGAATCTTGATCGTAGAGAATTCCTACAAGATGTTTATCTTTTAGATAACGTCCGATGGAAAGCATGCTGCTCTTTCCATGGTTGTAGGTGACATGCTGGCCGACCATCTGCCGGTATTCGTTGATGAAGCGGTCCGCGTCACCATCGTTTTGTTTGCGGGTGATGGAAAGGATGGGATAGCCCAGAAGGGCCATACTGGCCCCCAGCATTTCCCAATTTCCGTAATGGGCCGTACACATGATGACGCCGCGGCCTTCGGCATAAGCCTCTTCGAGGTGTTCCAGGCCTTCGAAGTGGACAAGGTTCCTAAAATTGGCTTGATTGATGAGGGGATAGCGCAGGACTTCGATGAGCATGCGCCCGAAACGGGTAACGCTCTCCTTGGCGATGCGTTCTGCTTCAGTCTCAGACACGCCAAGACATTCCTTGACGTTTTCCTTGGCCATATAGCGCCGCCATTTGGGTGTAGCCAACCAGCCAATTTGGCCCAAGGCATAGGCCAGGGCATCATTGAAGCAGGTTGGCTGCACGCAGGCAATCCGGCTCATCAGTTTCATGAGGGAATACGCAAGCATTGCAGCAGTGCCTCCTTAAGGCAGGGTCTCCTTCTTTGGCACCCCTTCCCGCGGGAATGAGCTGCCCAAAGGGCCCTTGAAAGGATGCGGCGCTGCCTTGGGACAAATCAGCCCGAAAGGCGGCCGCGGACCTTTCTCATGAGTTAGAAAGTAAAGTTGACGCTCCCATAAAGATGATGGGTCCGATAGCCAACTTCAGCCGTCGTAAATTTAGCAAGGGGAATGGATGCGCCATAGTTGAAATGGCTGCCGTCATATTCCCCCATAAGGGTAAGGGACTGGCTTCCGAGCTTGATGTCCTTTTCAATGGCACCAAATCCCTTTTTGTATTGGTCCGTACCAATCCCGCCATGAATCTTAAACCCAAACGGCAGGGCCTTACTGACGACAACATAACCGCGACGGTCCTTTTCATCCCCCAGGTCGTCGCCGCCAATGGCAATGGCCGGAGTTACAGGGGTTTCGCGCAGAAGCTCCCATTTCGCACTTACTGTGCTATAGATATCGCTGTCTTTCGGATCAAAGCGGGCGCCTGCCACTTCAAGGCCCAGGGGCAAGGCCACATTGCCATGAAGGATCTGTCCATCCTTTGTCATGTCGTAACCAACGGAAACATGGCCTGGCAAACGGACAAAGGCGCTCGGGGTATTAATAATGCCGCTCGTTCCGTTTGGCGTAATCTTGGCTTCTGCCGCTAGCGGCATGGCAGAAGCAAGCGTCAGAATGGCAAGGGTCGCAACAGTCTTTTTCATGAAACCAAAACTCCTTTATTTATCGTCTTTTTTCTCGAGGGTTTCCACGAGTTTTTCCAGTTTGCGGACTTTTTTCACAAGATCACCGAGCTTACGCTGACTGGCCATCATGCGCAGCCAGTCTACATGGCTCTGCGCCGGGAAGCCAGCCCAGACAACATTGTCCGGGACGTCACTGATGATGCCGGTTCGCCCGGCAAAGGTGCAGTTGCTGCCAATCTTGAGGTGGCCTGCGGTCGCGGCCTGACCGCCAAAAGTCGTATTGTGGCCTACCGTGACAGATCCTGAAATACCGACGTGGGCCACAAGGATGCAGTTTTCTCCGATAACATCATTATGCCCGACATGGACAAGGTTATCGATCTTGGTGCCCTTGCCGATGACCGTACTGTCAACGGTTGCTCGGTCAATACAGGTGTTGCAGCCGATTTCGACATCATCGCCAACAACGACGTTCCCTGTCTGAAGGACCTTGGTATGCTTTCCTTCGCTCGTGATATAGCCAAAGCCATCACCGCCGATGACACAGCCAGCCTGGAGGATGACCCGGTCACCGATGATACAGTTTTCACGGACTGTGACATTCGAATAAAAAGTGCAGTCGCTGCCCACTTTTGCATGGCGGCCGATATAAACGTGCGGGTAGATGATGGCATTATCCCCAATTTCAGCATCTTCTGCAATATAGGCAAAAGGCAGGATGGCGGCATTTTTTCCAATACGAGCCGTCGGATGGACAAATGCGTACTGACTGATACCTGATTCGACACTTTCAGGCGGACGGAAGAGCATCAGCAGTTTGGCAAAAGCCGCCCGTGGATTCTTTACACGGATCAGGGCCTGGGGTCCTTTGAGTTCTCCTTCTTCAGGAATCATGATGGCGCCGGCCCGGCTCTTACCGGCCAGTTCCAAATAGGGCGGTACGGCAAAGGAAATTTCCGTAGGGCCTGCTTCCTCAAGCCCGTTCACGCCTGTAAGCTTCAGGGAAGGATCTCCTTGGATAATACTACCCTGTAAGAGATCTGCCAGTTCCTGCAGCGTTTTTTCCATAGCTAACATCCTTTCTTGTGATTTGTTCAGTCTGGGCAGTGCGCTCCCCTGCGTACCTGTCTATCCCAGAGTGACAAAAATGGAGCGTTGGAATACGGGAAAAAGGCGAACACACGGTTCGCCCTTTATGTCCATTATTTCATGGCTTTGATGATGTCTTCCGTGACGTCGACGCCGCCTTGCGGAACAGCTTCCTTCACGAGAATGGCACCGAGGTTCTTTTCCTTGGCAACCTGAGCCGCGGCAGCTTCAAAACTGCTCTTTACTTTATTTTGCTGCTCAGCCTGGAAGGTACGGATTTTGGCACTTTTTTCCGTATAGATTTTTTTTGCTTCTTCATCGCTCTTACCCTCTGTTTCCTTGGTAAGTTCGTCTTCCATAGCCTTGCCTTTTTCCTGCAGTTCCTTTGTGGCATTCTTGAAGACTTCACTGTCCGTCTGGACCTTCTGCATATCTACAACGCCAAACTGCTGATTGCGGCCACAGCCAAAAGCAAAGATGGCCATAACGATCATACCGATTGCCAAAATTTTTTTCATGTTTCTGATCCCTCTTACTCAACTATATTTTGTACTTCTTTTTCCACGTCGTCCGTGATGTCATCGGCCGATATATTGGCCCGCGGATTCCGAAAAACCAGGGTGTACTTCCTGGTAAGATTGATTTTCTTGATGGCGCTGAGGATATCACTGTCGATTTCCTCACGCAGTTTCTGCGTCTCCGCGTCCTGACGCTGGATCTGAGTATCCATGGAAGCAATGAGCGTATCAAGCTCTTTTTGTCCAGGTTGCTGTTCTTTTTTCGTCAGGTCAAGACCCGTTTCTTCCTTTACAAGATCCACCGTAAGGGATTGTTGGAAGGCATCCATGCGGGCACGGCTTTCGCTGATATCAGAAGCCATCTGCTCCTTGATCCACGCCGCTTTCTTTTCCTCGATGGCCTCAATGGCCTCACGGCGCTTATCCAAAAGCTCCTGTTCTTCTTGGAGCAAGGCATTTTGGGAGGCTTCACTCATCTTGATACTGCCAAGCTTTAAGCGCACATTAAAGAGCGGGATACGGAAGCGGGTTTCCACATCTTCCCGGTCCTTTTGGACATAGGATTCAGCCGCTGCATCAAGGCTTTCCGCCTTTTTCTGGCGAAGATCCTGTTCCTGGGCTTCTTTTTCCGCAACCTTTGCCGCCAACTGGGCGGAACGGAAGCGGTCTCGGCCCTTTCCTGCAAGGGAGCGCATCTTACCCAAAATGGCAAGCTGCTGATGACCGTCCTTGAGCTGCCGCTCCCGGAGGGCCTTTGCTGTTTCAAGGTCCGTTTTTTGTTTTTGCCACACCTTGTACTTGGGATGCTGTTTGACGAGCCGGTCCCAGTCCACGACGGCAAACCGTGGTACTTCCCTCGAAAGGAGGCCGTTTTTCAGGGACGCACAGCCCGCTGTCACCATAAGGCACGCCACTAGGAGGCAGATAAGCTTCCTCATAGGTCCCTCCTCCTTCATGAGCCCTTAGTTTTTCTTGGCTTGTTTCTGGAGTTCTGCCTGGACATCAGCCGTCACATCAACACCGCCATAAACGACAGCGCCTTCATTGACGATGACCGTAAGCCCCTTGGTCTTGCCGACGGCGACAATGGCGTCATCAACTTTTTTCTTCAAGGGGTCGACAAGTTCTTTCTGCTTATCCTCGAGGCCTTTTTGCAGCTCTTCGTGGAGCTTTTGCTTATCGGCGTCGCTCATGTCCTTGCTTTTTTCGTTGTACTGGCTTTCAGCATCCTGGGCAGCTTTCTGCATTTCCACCTGAGCATCCTGGATGCCTGGGACGGCCTGGACCAGTTGGTTGTAGTTTACTTTGCCAATGGCAGAATCAGTTGTTCCGCCGGAACCACCCGTGAGACCGGCACCCCGCACAGCAATGGCGAAAGCACCGATGACGAAGATGGCGGCAATCGCAAGGGACACCACTTTCACGTTTTTCTTATTGGCAAATTCAATCATTTCTATCCCTCGTTCCTCGTTTTTCTCTTAGAATTGTCCACCGAAGCTGAAGTGGAAGCGGCCGCCCCGATCAGAACTGTCAAGGCGATAGCCATAGTCCAGACGGATTGGGCCAAGCGGGGAGTTGATGCGCAGTCCCAAGCCCACCGTGTACTTCAGGTCGGACAGGTCAAAATCCGTTTCATCATAATCCTTGCTCCAAGCATAGCCAGCATCCGTAAAGGTGACACCCTGAACCTGCTTGATGATTGGATAACGGAATTCCAGGGAGCCCTTCAGCATGCTGTTGCCCTTGAACTGGTCATCGCGGTAGCCACGCAGGAATTCACTGCCGCCGACGGTAAAGCGCTGGCTGAGCGGCATATCCCCGTTGGCATAGCCGGCACCGAGATTAAGTGCCCAGACATTGTCCTTACCCATGCGATAGTAGTAACGATAATCGGCTTGATATTTTTCAAAGCGGAAGTCACCGCCGAAGTTTGCCCATTCAAAAGAATACATGGTACGCTTGCCTTCGCGGGGATCATAAATGTTATCACGCGTATCAAGGATACGGGCAAAGGTGATACTGCGGGTCGTACCGAAGTTCTTCTTACGGCGTTCCGCAGCAACGTCTTCACCAAGATACCTGCCTTCATCAACGCCTTCAAAGTACTGGTTCGAATCGTAGCCATCGACCTTGCCCTTGTACTTGTCGTCGCGGTTTTTCAAGGTAATCTGGTTAGTGATAAATTCGTTGTCAGTGACGCGGCTGAAGAAAATTTCTTCGCCGATGCGCTTTTTGTAGTAACGGGCAATTTCATCGCCGTCACGATCGTAATCGGCATATTCGTTCGTCATATTATAGAACGTAAAGCCCGCCGTAGTTTCCTTGTCATCAATCCACGGTTTGATGTAGGAGACTTCAAAGTTGGTATTGGTTTCATCATCGCCGCCAAATTCCCAACGGACATTGACACTGTCACCCGTCCCGCGGAAGTTCTTATCGCCGACGCTGACCATGCCTAAGAAACCATCTGCATCGGAGTACCCGGCCCCAATGCCGAAAGTTCCCGTGCTCTGCTCAACGACCGTGATTTCAACGGATACGGTATTGGGCATCTGACCTGGATTCAGTCGGATATTGACATCCTCGAAGAAGCCGAGGTTGTAGATTTTCTGCATGGAACGGCGCGCCAGCTTGGCGTTGAAGGGATCGCCCTTTTTCATGCGCATTTCACGGATGATGACATAATCCTTCGTCTTTGTGTTGCCCTTGACGCGATAATCTTCAATGACGCCTTCAGCAACCTGAAGGATAAGATGGCCATCAGGGAGCATGCGGATATCGCTGACTTTAGCCAAAATATAGCCTTGTTCCGCATAGAGGCTTTCCACCTTGCAGGCCCCGACATTGACGTCGCGGGAATTCACCACTTCGCCTTCCTTAAGTCCCATGGCACGGATGATGTCATGGCTCGAGATCTTCGTGTTGCCTTCAACTTCAAGTTCCGTGAGGATGGGGTTTTCAGCGACATGATAGACAATCTGGACGCCTTCGGGAACGCGGGTAAAGGTCGGAACGATATCATAGAACCAGCCAGTTTCATAAAGGGAACGGATGTCGTCCTGCATTTGAACCGCAGTAAACTTCGTACCCGCGCTCATCTTGAGGCTGTCTTGAAGGACTTCCGCCTTTTCATGCTGATTGCCCTCAAAGGTTACTTTCGTCACCGTCAGATTCTCATATCCCTTAACTGAATTGGCAAGCTTATCGTATTCGTCAACAATGCCTGCTCCATCATCAGGCGTAAGGAAACTGCGGCCAGGCGCCTTGCGGTTTTGGGCTTCGGCGATTTCCTTCTGCTGCTGCATACGGGCTGCCAGCTGCTCATCCTGGGCTTCTTGCTCCTTGCTTTCTTTTTGGAGGGTTTCCTTCCCCACCTTTTCGATATAGGTAATGCCATTGCGGCGCACTTCACGATAGATGGGCTTATCAGGCAGGGTTTCTTCTGTCTTGGCACTCTCTTTTTGAGAGTCATCCGTGATTCCAGTTCCGGTGCCAATTCCTTCTTTTGCTTCTTCCGTTACCTCAATGGTTCCGACTTCTCCCGATTGGGTCTGGACCCCATTTTTGGTCAACGTCACTTCCTGGCTGTGGGAAACCTCTGCATAGGCAGG
>ERZ1504231.625-NODE-625-length-9665-cov-3.999688_pt1 | contig 9665 bp, 8 predicted proteins | sample MGYA00571885_ERZ1504231 | MGnify/ENA primary metagenome ERZ1504231 (study PRJEB39906, sample SAMEA3182103) | gut metagenome | biome: human; feature: gut; material: Stool; isolation source: human stools | place: Canada | collected 2013-02-19 ...
GACGAAGGCGCAGGCGGAGGCCCTGTTTGCCGCCGGCGCGGATGTGATCACCTTGGGCAACCATACCTTCGGTAAACCCCAGATCGCCGCCTATCTGGACGAGGAGCGCTATATCCTCCGGCCCGCCAACTTTACCGGCCGCGCGCCCGGCCACGGATATCAGATGGTGGACTGCGGCCCCTTTACCGTGGCTGTGATGGTGCTCATCGGCCGCTGCGACCTGGACTTCAACGCCGAAAATCCCTTTACCACCGCCGATAAGCTGCTGCGGGCGCAGACGGACAAGCCCACCTTTACACTGGTGGAGTTCCACGCCGGAGCCACCAGCGAAAAGCTGGCCATGGCCTACTACCTGGACGGCCGTGTCTCTGCCCTTTGGGGTACCCACACCCACGTGCCCACGGCGGACATGCAGGTATTCCCCAAGGGTACCGGCTACGTCACCGATCTTGGCATGACCGGCCCCATCCGTTCTGTGCTGGGCATCCGGCCGGAGCAGTCCGTGGAGTTCTTCCTGGGCGGTCTGCCGGGCCGCTATCAGGCGGCGGAGGGCCCCTGCTCCGCCCAGGGGTGCATTTTTACCCTGAACAGCGACACGGAGCTGTGCGAAAAAGTGGACAGAATAGAAATAAAATAACGGATACACGCAAGAAAGCGAACTGAATGAAAACAGGAGTGAATTTTTGACTATGTCTGTGGAAAAAGTAAGAGAATACCTGACCCCCTACGGTGTCGCGGATCGTATGCGCGAGTTTGAGGTCTCCAGCGCCACGGTGGAGCTGGCTGCTCTGGCTGTGGGCGTGGAGGGTGCCCGTATCGCCAAGACCCTCAGCTTTAAGGTGGGGGAGGACCCCATCCTCATCGTGGCCGCCGGCGACGCCAAGGTGGACAACAGCAAGTATAAGCACTTCTTCGGCGCTAAGGCCAAAATGCTCACCGCCGAAGAGGCTGTGGAGCGTATCGGCCACGCCGTGGGCGGCGTGTGCCCCTTCGCTCTGCCCGACGACGTTAAGACGTACCTGGATGTGTCCCTCAAGCGCTTTGACACGGTGTTCCCCGCTGTGGGCAGCGCGGCCAGCGCCATTGAGCTGACCTGTGACGAGCTGGAGCGCTGCTGCGGAAAGAACTTCGTTCAGTGGGTGGATGTGTGCAAGGGCTGGCAGGAAGAGGAAGCGTAAATGGTACGGGTCGTTCACGCAGGTGACTTCCACCTGGACAGTGCCTTCGGTGCGCTGACGCCGGAGCAGGCCCGCCAGCGTCGTATGGAGAGCCGCCGCACGCCGGAGCGCCTGGTGGAGTGGGCCAACGACCATGGTGCAGACCTGCTGCTCCTCTCCGGCGATCTTTTCGACAGCGACAGCCCCTATGGCGGCACCGCGCCCCTGCTGGCGCAGGCACTGGGGTGCTTCCGCGGTCAGGCGGTCATCGCCCCCGGCAACCACGATCCCCTTATACCGGACGGGCCCTATGCCCGCACGCGCTGGAGCGACAACGTTCACATCTTTACAGAGGACCGCATGCAGACCATTACATTTCCGGACCTGAACTGCGCCGTACACGGCGCGGCCTTCACCGCCCCGGAGTGTCCCACGGACAGTGTACTCCCCGGCTTCCGTGTGCCGCAGGACGGCCTTATCCACATTGGCCTGCTCCATGGCGACGTTACGACCTCCGACAGCCGCTACCGTCCGATCCGCGCGGCGGATATCGCCGGCAGCGGGCTGGACTATCTGGCGTTGGGTCATGTTCACAGCTGCAGCGGCGTTCTGACCGCCGGGGCGGTCCCTTATGCCTATTGCGGCTGCATCGAGGGCCGCGGCTTCGACGAGCTGGGCGAACGGGGATTTCTCTTCGGCGAGGTGGGGGCTGGCACCGCCGATCTGCGATTTGTCCCCTTTGCCCGGCGCCGCTACTGCATCGCCCAGGTGGATGTCACCGATGGCGACGCCCTCACCGCCCTGGAGCGTACCCTGCCCCATGATACGGAGCAGGATATCTACCGCCTGCGTCTGACCGGTACGCCGGAGCAGCCGCCCCGCCTGTCCCTGCTGGAGGAGGCCCTGTCGGGCCGATTCTTTGCCCTGCAGCTGCGGGACGAGACGGCTGTGCGCCGGGACCTGTGGGACAAGTGCGGCGAGGATACGCTGCGGGGCCTGTTTTTGCAGGAACTGCGCCGCCAATACGACGCCGCCCCGGACGACGCTGTCCGCCGCCGTATTGAGCAGGCGGCCCGATTCGGCACGGCGGCCATGGACGACCGGGAGGTATGAGCATGAAGAATATCCTGATGATCGGCACCGGCGGGACTATCGCCAGTGAGATGACGCCCTCCGGCCTGACGCCGGAGCTGAACAGCACGCAGCTGCTGTCCTTCGTTCCCCGTATCGGCGAGATGTGCCATGTGGATTGCGTTCAGCTCTACAGCCTGGACAGCACCAATATCCGCCCCGCCCATTGGCTGGGTGTGGCCAGGGCCGTGCGGGAGAATTACGATAGATATGACGGCTTTGTTATCTCCCACGGCACCGACACCATGGCCTACACCGCTGCCGCGCTTAGCTATCTGATCCAGGGCAGCCCAAAGCCCATCGTCCTTACCGGCGCGCAGAAGCCTATCTGGTTCGACGGTACCGACTCCAAGCGCAACCTGACCGACGCGTTTCTCTACGCCTGTCGCGGCTGCGGCGGCGTGCAGATCGTATTCAACGGCAAGGTCATCCTGGGTACCCGTGCCCGCAAGACCTGCTCCAAGAGCTTTCAGGCCTTTTCCAGCGTCAACTATCCCGACCTGGCCGTGGTACAGGACGAGCACCTGCTGCAGTATATGCGCTGCGCCTGCTATCCCAGCCCGGTGTTCTATGACGCGCTGGACGACAAGGTGGGACTGCTGAAGCTGATTCCCGGCACCCCCGCCGCTGTGCTGGAATTCATGCTGGACCGGTTTGACGGCCTGGTCATTGAGTCCTTCGGCGTAGGCGGCTTGCCGGAATATGAGGGCGACGCCAGCTATTTCGATATCATTCACCGGGGCATCGCGCTGGGCAAGCTGGTGGTCATGACAACCCAGGTGCCCAACGAGGGCAGCAATCTGGCGGTCTATCATGTGGGCGGACGGCTGAAAAGCGCCCTGCGCCTGCTGGAGGCCTATGATATGACCACGGAGGCCGCTGTGGCCAAGCTTATGTGGATCATGGGGCAGACCCGTGATTTCGACGAGGCGGAGAGGCTGTTTTACCGCCCGGTGGCCCGGGATATACTGTATGAGAATTAAAAAGGAAGCGCCGGGGGCGCTTCCTTTTTTGCAGTTTATGACGAAGAGGGGATACGTTTGCCTCAGCTGTTCTTTTTCGTCACCGGGCGGCGGTATAGCAGACGGGCCAGCTTCTTCCGGTCAAAGGGGATGAGAGGGTACAGGTACCCCTTGCCCACCAGCGGCTTTGCCGTCACGATCAGCGTCAGCGTGATCGCGATCCCTGCCGCGAAGCCCCACCAGTCCCACAGCCAGATTAGCACCAGCAGCAGCATCCGGCACAGCTTTGTGGCGTAGCCCATCTCATAGCTGTGCTGGGCGTAGTTGGCCACTGCCACGAAGGCCATATACACCAGCACCTCCGGTACCAGCCACCGGGCCTGCACCGCGAAGTCGCCCAATATCAGCGCACCCAGCATACTGAACGAGTTGCTCAGCACATCCGGTGTGTTCAGCGACGCGATCTTCAGTATGTCAATGATCAGCTCCACCAGCAGCAGCTGCACGATCAGCGGCACATAGTATTCGTCCTGTACCAAAAGGAAACGCAGGTTCTCGTGCAGCGTATCCGGGTTCTTCACCAGCAGGTACCACAGCGGTGTGATGAACATGGTCAGCAGCAGCACCAGCGTCCGTATGATCTGCAGATACGTGCCGATGAGGGGTGGGAAGTAGTAGTCGTTGATCTCCTCGTTGAACCGCAGGATCGTTGTGGGCAGCAGCAGGGCCGACGCTGAATTGTCCACCAGCACCACCACATCGCCCTCCATGATACACGCCGTGGCCACGTCCGGACGCTCGGTATACCGCACCTTGGGAAACGGGTTCCAGAACTGCCTGGGCGCGATGGCCTCCGCAATGGTCTCCTGACTCATGGCCACCGACCGCAACTGGATGTGCATCAGCTTTTCCCGCAGGGCCCGCAGCAGCCCCTCGTCTGCCTCGCCCTCCATGTAGCACAGGGCCACGTCCGTGCCCGAGCGCTCCGGCAGCTGCAATCGCTCCAGCCGCAGATGGGTGTCCCGTACCCGCCGCCGCAGCAGCGCCGCGTTCTGCATGAGGTTCTCTACGAAGCCGTCGTGGCTGCCCCGCAGTACCCGGCTGGTATCCGGCTCCTCCACCGACCGGGTGGGGAACTGCTTGGCGTCCAGCACCACCCCGCCGCCGAAGCCGTCGATGATCGCCAGCGTCTTCCCAGCGAATACGCCCATCACCGCCGTGTCACGGTCCGGCTCAGCCGCCGCATCGCAGGCGGACACATACCGCCGGCAGAAGTCCGCCGCGTCTGTCACACTGTTCAGGTCCGGCAGCGCCTGCCACCCGGCGATGACCCGCTCCAGCAGGTCCTCCTGGGCGTAGCCGTTTACCACCCACAGCCGCGCCTGCCGCCCGCCGATGGACAGGTCGCGCCCTGTCATATCAAAGCACCGGCCCACGCCCAGCAGCTCGTTCAGCTCCGCCGCTTTCAGCGAAAAGCACCCTGCGCCGCGATAATAGCCCGCCATTTCCGGGGCCGTCTCGTTTCCGCCCTGTTTTGCCTGTTCCATGATGCCTTCTGTCCTCCGTCTGCCATTTTCCGGTAGCATTTCCCGCCTGCGGAATTTTATGTATGCCCCGGACAGGCCCTGCATATCGTGTAAAAAAGGAGGTGGCAGCCATGAAAAAAAGCGCGGCGGCGGCCCTTATTCTGATGGTGCTGCTCTTCGGCGGCGCCTACCTCACCGCCACGGAGCCGGACGCGCCTGCGCCGGAGACACCGCAGGCGCAGGGGGACGGGGAGGTCGTGCTGACCATAAAAACCGGGGAGGCGGCGGAGCGGATGACGCTGCGGGACTACCTTGTGGGCGTGGTCCGCGGCGAGATGCCTGCTTCCTTTGAGATGGAGGCGCTGAAGGCCCAGGCCGCGGCCGAGCGTACCTACGTCTACTACCAGCTGGCGCAGGGCCGTAAGGACGCGCACCCCGACGCCGACTTCTGTACGGACCATACCTGCTGCAGCGCCTATCTCTCCGAGACAGCCGCAAAGGAAAAGTGGGCCGCCGACTTTGCTCCCTGGAATACCCGCGTTGTCCAGGCTGTGGCGGACACGGACGGTCTGGTGGCCCTCTACGACGGGGAACCGATCCTGGCGGTGTTCCACTCATCCTCGGCGGGCAGGACCGCCGCGGCCGGGGATGTCTGGTCCGGCGACCTGCCCTATCTGGCCAGCGTCGCCAGCCCGGAGAGTGCCGACACCGTGCCCAACTATTACAGCACCGTGACCTTCACCGCGGCGGAGGCAAAAGACCTTCTGCTGGCGGCCCACCCGGAGATAAAACTCACCGGCGCGCCGGAGACGTGGTTCGGTGCGGTGACGGAAAATGATTCTGGCCGGGTGGAGACTGTCTCCGTGGCCGGTACGGACATCGAGGGCACGGAGATGCGCCGCATCTTTTCCCTGCGCTCGGCCTGCTTTACCCTGACGGCGGATGCGGAGAGCGTTACGTTCCGCGTCACCGGCTACGGCCACGGCGTGGGCATGAGCCAGTACGGCGCGGAGCAGCTGGCAAAGGCGGGGAAGACCTGGCAGGAGATACTGGCGTGGTATTACACCGGTGTGACCATCGGACCGGCGGGCTGATATCGGCCGAGGGGCCGACTGAGGGGCCGACTGGGGTGCAGAAATGCGTGACAAGCGGGCAAAAACGTGGTATAATCTATAAATTATGCGGGATATTCACAAATTGTTCAGGAAAAGCTGGCCCCGCAGGATGTAAGATATACCCAACGATATGTACCGGGAGGAGAGCGCCTATGGCACGCAACATTCTGGTGGTCGAGGATGACCGCAATATATCCGATTTGATCCGTATGTACCTGGAGAAGGAGGGCTTCGAGGTCCGCAGCGCCTATGACGGCGGCAAGGCCATCGAGGAGTACGACAAGCAGGCCCCCGACATGGTGCTGCTGGATATCATGCTGCCCGTGGTGGACGGCTGGGGCGTATGCGCCCATATCCGCGAGAAGGGCAAGACGCCCATCATTATGCTCACCGCCAAGAGCGACGTGGGCGACCGCATCACCGGACTGGAGATGGGCGCGGACGACTATCTGGTCAAGCCCTTCGAGATGAAGGAGCTCATGGCCCGGATCAATGCCGTGCTCCGCCGCAGTGAGATACCCGACGACACAAAGAAGGAGCTGGTGTTTGACAAACTGGTCATCAATCTGGACAGCTATGAGCTGCTGGTGGACGGCAAGAAGGTGGACACGCCCCCCAAAGAGCTGGAGCTGCTGTATCATCTGGCGGCCACGCCCAACCGGGTCTATACCCGCAACCAGCTGCTGGACGAGGTCTGGGGCTTTGACTATTTCGGCGACAGCCGCACCGTGGACGTGCACATCAAGCGCCTGCGGGAGAAGATCGAAAATGTCTCGGACCAGTGGGAGCTGAAAACGGTCTGGGGCGTGGGCTATAAGTTTGAAGTGAAGTAAGCATGGGCGAGAGGATCAAACGTATCACCGGCAGCCTGTACTGGCGGCAGTTTATGCTCACCGCCGGTATGGTGGTGCTGACCATGGCCCTGCTGGGCGTGTCCTTCTACGCGCTGAGCTATAACTACACCGTCTCGGAGAAGCGGCAGGAGATGCAGGACCGGGCGGTGCTGGTGGCGCAGCTGTCCGTGGACTATTTTACCGCCGGCGATGACGCCGAGCGTGACCAGGGGGACGCGCTGCGCTCTCTGGCCGGCGTGGCCTCCCGGATGACGGACGTGGACTTTCTGATCTGCGACACCACCGGCAGCGTCCTGCTGACGACGGATGCCGATTTGGCCGGAAAGACCGTCGTTGTCCCCGAGGACATTACCCAAACGGTGCTGGGCAGCGAGAGACTGTACGAGGGCCGCAGCACCGTGGGCGTATATGAGAAAAAGCAGTTCGTGGTGGGCGTGCCCATGACAGACGCGGACGGCAACACTCTGGGCCTGGTGCTGGCGGTGATGAACAGCGCCGAGCTCATGCAGATGTGGCGCTCATTCATCGCCCTGTTCTTCATGACCAGCGCCATTATCCTGCTGCTGGCGTTCGTGGCCAGCTTTGTCACCTCCATGCGGCAGATACAGCCCCTGACCGAGATGGTCAAGGCCACCCGTGCCTATGCCGGCGGCGATTTCGATGTACGGATGCAGGAGACCGGTGACTGCGGCGAGATCAGTGAGCTGGCGGCCTCCTTCAATGCCATGGCCGACTCCCTGCAGGAGACGGAGCGCCAGCGCCGGGACTTTATCGCCAATGTGTCCCATGAGCTGAAGACCCCCATGACCACCATCGCCGGCTACACCGACGGCATTCTGGACGGCACCATCCCGCCGGAGAAGGAGCGCCAGTATCTTCAGATCATCTCCGACGAGAGCCGCCGTCTCAGCCGCCTGGTGCGGCGTATGCTGGATATCTCCCAGATACAGAACAAGGAGATGAAGAAGGAGGAGTTTGATCTCTGTGAGTCCGCCCGTATTGCCCTGCTGTCCATGGAGAAGAAGATCACGGACCGTGGGCTGGACGTGGACGCGGAGATCCCCGAGGACTCCGTCATGGTCCAGGGCGACCGGGACCTGATCACCCAGGTCATTTACAACCTGCTGGAGAATGCGGCCAAATTCGCCACCCCCGGCTCCCAGCTGTATCTGGGTCTGGCGGTCAACGGCGAGAAGGCCTATGTCACCGTCCGCAACCTGGGGCCCACCATTCCGGCGGAGGAGATACCGCTGCTGTTCGAGCGCTTCCACAAGTCCGATAAGTCCCGCAGTGAGGACAAGGACGGTTACGGCCTGGGGCTGTATATCGTCAAGACCATCCTGGCCCAGCACAAGGAGCAGATCACCGTCACCAGTCAGGACGGTGTAACGGCCTTTACCTTTACCATGCAGATGGCGCACGGCGCGCCCCGAGAGGTACTCTGAATATGTATGATGAAAATAAAATGCCGCTGACGCCCGATCCGGCGGCTCCTGCCCCGGAGCAGGAGCCGGACGAGGTCGTCAGTTGGTATGTCCGTCCGGACGAGGGGCAGGAGATCACGGGCTGCTATGTGCAGCCGGGCCCCATGCCCGCTGCCGCGGCGCCCAAAGCTGTCCGGCAGGAGAAGCGCCGCAGCCGCAAGGGCCTGTGGACGTTTCTGGTCATTCTGGCCGTGCTGGTAGGCGTGGTGCTGGGAGTGGCCATCGTCTCCGCCCTGCGGGGCGGTAATACGGACGGCTACGGCGATGACTTCGACGACGGCGATCACGATGCCAGCAGTATCGTGGATATCTTCCAGAGCGATGTGCCCACCATCCCCCGGGCAGACACGGACCCCGATCTGCGCTTTTATTGCGAAAAAGCAGGGGAGGAGAAGCTGACTATCCAGCAGGTCTATCAGCAGGTAAACCCCGCCACGGTGCTGGTGCTCACCGACCTGGGCGAAAAGGCCAGCGTCGGCACCGGGGTCATCCTGACGGCGGACGGCTATATCGTCACCAACGCCCATGTGATCGCCGGCGGGCAGAACGCGCTGGTGGCGCTGTACAACGGCGACCGCTACGAGGCGGAGCTGGTGGGCTTTTCCAGCACCGAGGATCTGGCACTGCTGAAGGCGGTGAACGCCTCCGGCCTGCCCACTGCGCCGCTGGGCGACAGTGAGGAATGCCAGGTGGGCGATACGGTCTACGCCATCGGCAACCCGCTGGGCGTTGAGCTGCGGGGCACACTGACCCAGGGCATCATCTCCGCCATCGACCGTCCCGTCACCATGGAGGGCCGCGTGATGACGCTGCTCCAGACCACCGCTGCCCTGAACAACGGCAACTCCGGCGGCCCGCTGATCAATGAGTACGGCCAGGTCATCGGCATCAACACACTAAAGATGAGCAACACCCTGTCCGACATCTCTGCCACGGTGGAGGGCCTGGGATTTGCCGTCCCGTCCAGCCGTGTGGTATCTGTCATCAATGATATCATCGCCACCGGAGGCTTCCGCGGCCTGCCCTCGATCGGCGTCTACGTGAAGGAGACGGAATTTGCCGACGGTACGACCCACCCGGTGATCGATTCCGTCACGGAAAACTTCGGCGCCGAGGAAGCGGGGCTGCAGAAGGGCGACGTAATTCTGGCGGCGGACGGTATAGGCGTCAGCACCAACACCGATCTGCTGGCCGTCCGCCGGACCCACATCGTGGGCGAGAGCGTCGTGCTCACTATCCGGCGTGACGGACAGACCTTTGATGTGACGGTCGTCCTCTACCCGGTGGAGGGATGATCACTTTACAGCGCAGAAACAGGGACAAGGCCATGGCCTTGTCCCTGTTTTACACCGCAAAACGACGAATATTTACAGATAATAAACAAATAGTATACATTTTATTGCCGGAATTTGCGGCTATTTTCGCCTTCGTTCCCG
>ERZ1504231.629-NODE-629-length-9625-cov-8.667189_pt1 | contig 9625 bp, 9 predicted proteins | sample MGYA00571885_ERZ1504231 | MGnify/ENA primary metagenome ERZ1504231 (study PRJEB39906, sample SAMEA3182103) | gut metagenome | biome: human; feature: gut; material: Stool; isolation source: human stools | place: Canada | collected 2013-02-19 ...
TTTAAGGGGGCAGAATCGCTTGGTTTTAGGGGGCAGCTTACACTGGATTTTCCAATTATTATTTACAGAAGAATGCTTGATTTAAATATCGGATTATTTGTCAAACATATCTAATCTATCGTTGTTTTGTTAAGTTATATCCTTCTGCATCCTTTTCACTTTTATCATAGGCATTGTTAATATACTTTTGAGGATTTGACAAAAACTCATCTTCTTCAACAAAAGCAATATAAGAACCAGTCAATGCGTTTACACATTTACATTGATTACAAGAATACACTTTAGGATGTTGGTTATATCTATTATTGTTTATGATATCATAAACCTTTGAATCATAATAATTAGTAACAGAACATCCATCTGGTTTAGTTGAGGTGTATTTAAACCAGTCATAGCCCCCATTTACTTTCATTATAACACCAACGACCCCATTAGTATGCGATGTTCTATTTTTTCTTGTTATATTCTTAAGACAATACTCAATTTCCCAATCAATCCACTTACTTTCTTTTATATGCGGAGAAATAATTACAATCGTTACAGATGTGTCATACATCATATTTTTTAGGTTCTTCTTTATATTCTCAGTAGACGTATCTGTTAAATCAGGAGAATCACTTGTTTCTCCTTGATAGTAACTCGCATCATCCCCCAATGCCTTTATTATCCTATCGCGAAGATCCTGCGCTTCGCTATATTTATAAGAAATAAATGTTTTATGTGCCATAGTTATTTTACTTTTTTAATTAACTCTATTACTATTTCTACTACTTCGTCTAATGTTTTTGTATCATCGCCCAAAGACTCAATATCATGTCGATAAATATCAAAAGTATGGTCGTCTTGTCTTTCTTCCAATAACTCATTCCATAATTCTTTAGATATATATCCTGTTCTACCAATAGGGATTAGGAAGTTACCCTGTTCTTTTGAAATTTCATATTCTGACCGCATTCCATTAGATGGAACAATAGTTCCACTTTCTTTCTTATTACCCAACAAGAAGATTGATATACCACTATAAGATATCATGTCTTGTCTATAAGTTTCCCACATTTCTTTTGCATCGTCACCTTGTGGAAAAGGTCTCAGAATTAATTGGTCTGTAAGCGATTTTTTCTGATTATAATATATTTCAGAAAGAGCACCACTTATTACCGCACTACCCACACCTAAACCATATCCTGAAACTATTTTATATCCTTCGTAAATTAAGCGACCGCTTAATTTACTTATAAATTTTTCATATGCGTCTTTACCATCTGGGTTGTATTCAGCTGCCGCACCAGATAGATATACTGTACGACCATTATAAACCCTCTTTATACTTTGTAATATTTCTGTTATCTCTGAGTATTCTTGAATAAGCACGGTTTTTATATTGAATCGTTTTAAGTCATCAATAAAATATGATAGTTTTCTCTTCTCATATTTAAATTCGTCCTCATCTTTATAATCTGTTTTAGAAACATCTTTCAGGAAACAATAATGTTCCCTCATATTTCCTTTTAGACGTGCCCTTAAATGTGCACATATATAATAAAAATTAGGATCCGTAAAACTAAAGCCTATAAACAAAAATGTTTTTGTCATTAAGTCTCCGGATAATGTATTTATAAAAGGCGCCTTTTCTTGATTATATGACTCATAGTCATCGCGAATCAATACAGCATCTTCTGGATGATCAACATCTCCATGCATTTTATAAACTACAACATTGCGTCCTTTTAAAGTAGTCGTGAGGTTCGCACAACAAGTTTTTATATCACAGATCTTACCATTATTCTCCAATGCCTTTTCTATTAGTTTATCATAGTTTGTAGTCCAATATGTAAAAATAGGCAATTTAGCGAGTATATTATGATTAACATTTGGTTGTTTTCCTGTCTGGAAAGCATCTTTAATTATATCATTTAATTTTGTTCGATTACATCCATTTTTATTGTAATAGTATTGTGCTATCGCTACCAAATCTGACTCCTTTTCAATATCAAGCTCCAATTCCTCGGCAATCTCTCTTAGCAATTGCTTCCAATTAACGCATCCACTTGGAGCAGACAATCCAGCACCTGCAAATATAGCAGCATCACCATTATTAAGAGCACTAAGATAATTCTTTATGAAAACATTTTTATTTATTGGCATAACAAAAATTTATTTAGGATACTGATTACGAATTCTAATGGCCTCTTCTACCCACTCATTTATATGCTCTTTGATATAATCATACACATTGGTACTGATTTTATATGGAGGATCATAAGTCTTACATATTTCGGACAAATTAATTTCGTTACTATCAGCTGGATGTTTATGTTCGATTATATAGTTAAATGTCTTATCAATACAGAATAATTTGAATGGATTATCTCCTTTTATATCCTGCTCTCCTTCAATGTTCTTTAGATTATGCACATAAATACCAACAACTCCTTTGCCCTCTTTCCATGCATGTTTAATTTCATACCTACACCACTCTCTTGATGCAGTATCAGAACCGATTAATACAATAACACAAGAGCGATAATCCATATGAGTATCAATCCACCTTTTAATAGAATCATCACCTTTGCGCTTAACCTCTTCCCAATCATTGGAAGAAACTGGCATATTTCCTTCTACTACTCCAATATTCCGAACCTGTCCGGCTCTCCATGAGTCATTCTTAAAATGAAAACTATAAAATACTTGTCTTTTTATCATATAGAATTATTATTTAATAATTTGATAACCTGGTGAATCTCTGAGTATGCTTTCAAATCCTCTGGCGATTTCTTGCAGAGTTGACACAATTTTTCCGAGTTTGATATAGCTCGTTCCAAATCACCATTCTCTGTCAGGTATTTATAGAGTTTGGTGCGTATGAAATATCGTTTTGTCTTTTCATACCCAGGCATATATTTCTGCAATTCGGGAAGCAGTTGTTCGTAACTCTCATATCGCCGACAAACTACATTAGGCAAGAAATGGAGTAGAAACCAAAACTCCGTGCAAGGATTCGTTTCTACAAACATCACCTTTCTGGCATATTCCTTCTTGCTATACTCTTTCTTTGCCCGCTGATACAACTGCATTTCGGAAGGATATTGATATAACTTGTCCATATCAAACAGGCATACGATATAATCATATTGCTTGTTCAAATAAGATTCTACCAGTTTCAGAATGTGATTGATGTCGCTGCGCTGCGGAAAATCCGGAGCGACCTTGAAAGGATAACGACACGCAATCCTTAGAGAATCGAAATAGAACCATTCCGTTTCTCCTTCGCCTATGATGGCGATACTTTTTGTTACTGTCCGTCCCATATCATTAGTCATTCAGGTTGATATACTGGCTACCCAAAAACGGCAACTTTACCAATTTTCCCTGCTTGTAAGCATTGTATGGGGAAAGATTCTTATGCAGTCCCAAAGAAGACAGGCGTACTATTTTAGTTTCGCCAAGTTCGTCTTTATCGGTGAACCATATTGTATCACGACGAATGAAATCCTCATTGAGAAGATTGATGTCGTGTGTGGTCAGGAGCATTTGGGATGTTCCATTACTGTTTGCCAGAAAGACTTTCAGGAAATAAGCCAACAGTTCATAATGAATACTTGTCTCCACTTCATCAATGGGTACAAACCGATTGGTCTTTAACAGGAAATTCAGTATCACCGCCATTCCCAAGAACCTCATGGTGCCATTGGACTCGTATTCTTCCGACAAATCATATACTTTATCGCCTGCCTTATGCTTGAAGGTCAGTTCCGTATTTGTAATTTTCCCCTTTCTAAGCATTTCAGCCTTTGCATCTTTATCAATAGGGGCATTCTGAATCAGTTGTTCCAATTCAGGGGTAATCAGCTCTTCCTCTTCGTGTAATACCACATCTTCTATATTGAAATCGGACGCTTTCAGGAAATTTAAAATGAATTTCTTCAAATCTCCTGCCTCGTCTTTATCCAATCGTGATTTGACATATCCCGAAAGCAACATACCGGGAGCCAATACATCTTTTACCTGCTTGGCAAAATAATCGTACACATCATTCAGCCTTGTCCGTTCCACGTTGCTTTTGCCAAACGCGGCAAGCACACTGCAATTATTGATAGTGTTGCCGGAAATTACATCCTGGCTTTTCTTTGTCATTTTCAGATTTACGCCAAAGTCGATAGTCGAGGAATCTGTCGTGGTATCATAACTTCGGTTATACAGCTTGGTAGGGCGAATGGAATCATAAACAATCAATGTCTCGGAATAGATATGCTTTGCATCCAATTCAAAACTAAGAATGTACTTCGACTGATTGATATAAAACACCATTGACATCTTTGTCTTTTCGTTTCTTGAAGTGTCATCCAACATGAAAGGGACAACCCCGGTTTTCTCGGTCCGGTCTTTAGGCATTCTCAAAACCAGCATCTTGAAAAATTCAATGGCATTTAATATATTCGTTTTACCGGAAGCGTTGGCACCATAGATGATGCCCACTTTCAGCAATCTTACACCGTCCTTAACTTCATACGAATACTCATCAGACATAAAAGTATCTGCCGATGGCTCAAAACTGATTTTCTGAACCGATTTAATGGAGAAAAAATTCTCAATGCTGAACTCTGCTATCATAATCGTTGATTTTATCTATTGTACGGTGCAAAGATACAAATAAAATCTCGTACAACAAGCTATAAGTGCGATTATTGTAGAAAAATTACACAATGCGAATACAAAATCAACAAACAGCTATTTATTGGAGCTGCAAATTAACCTTCTGATTATCTCTGAAAAGTGTTGACAGATTTGAGGACAGTAAACGAATGTGGTTTATGGCAGCTGGAGAAGTTAATTATCCAATGCCATTTGCGCCATCCCTTGATTTTATTTACGATGGCTAAATAGTGGTACCAAAATGATACTAAATTATAAACTTGTTCTGATTGTATAGTTTGTATAATATCAGACTATTATTGTTGCCCACAAGCAAAAGGTTTTGATTGACAAGGGAAGTATTTCACATAAGCAGGCAATAGAAAAGGCAGAAAAGGAATTCGCCATCTATCGCAAACGCGAAATGGATTTGCTTGAAAGTGATTTTGATAAAGAAATCAAAAAATTAAAGGACAAGAATGATAATAATCCAAACTAATTCACTACCTTTGCATTTGAAGTCAGCGTTCTTTGGGTTTAACAAGGCAGAATACAGAACTTCGCTCGTTTCCAAATCGTTACCTATCAAGAATCCAATCTTTGCAACCCATTCAAATTCAGCGACAAAGACAATGCACAATGTCTTGCTGTATGAAATGTTACATGCTTTGATATCCCAGCTTGTTCAACCCATTTGTGTAAAATTACATTACTTCTCCCCAGTGAGACCAATCCGGCAAACACCTTTTCCGTTTCTGGTGCATTTCCTCTGTCTGGCAGATGTTTTATGGCTTCCGAACAGAGTGGAAGCGATATGGCTTCTTTCGTCTTCTTCTGAATAATACTCAATAGTGCATTGCCATTTTCATCATAGCGTATATCTTCCCATCTCAATGCAATAATATCACAATGCCTCAATCCACAAAAACAGCTGAATAAAAATGCTTTCCTTAATAAGATATTATAAAAAGGAGTATGAACCAATCTGGTCAATTCCTTTATAGTAAGTAATCCCTTTCTGTTCGATTACGTTTTGGTTTGTCCTCGTTCTTTATCTTATTCATCGGATTAACAGTTATATAATCTTCAGAGACGGCCCTATTCAAGCAGTAGCGCAGCGTTTTCAAATAATAGAATTGGGTGTTAACATGCAATGTCTTTTCCTTCTTACAATGTTCTTGTTTTGTTTTCTTCAAGTAATCTATAAAACCCAACAAATAAGTCTTGTCCACCTTCCTTAGCAATATTCCATTCGGAGTATATCTTTCCAAATGGCATACAACGGCATGTATGGCACTTTTCCGTACTCTATTGTTCACACTTTGTTCTGCTATTAATTTCATATAGCCAGTCAGCTTCATATTGGACAATCTGTTATGATTAAATCCGTAAGTTTGATTATATATTTCCAAAATCTTCTGAGCCTTTATCGCATTTGCCAAATTTAGCGTCTCGACATTTCTTTTTTTATCAGCTTGATTATGTTCAGGGATAATATACAACTTTAAGAATTCGTATTGCCGCCTTCCATTCATATAAATATCCAGATATATGGATTGGCATCCATTAACCAATTTTTTTGTTCTCACCTTTATTGGCTCTTTTAAATTCAATTGCTTTTTCATATTCTTTAAATAAAAACATACAGTTTATTATTAGTAGTAACAAAGCAGTAACAAAAATCAATCCTACAAATTGCTTTCATGTTCTATCACTCTTGTCTTTTTTTATAATTACCTTATTAACTATCAAATATTTACAGTATAGGGCACAGCGTTACTGAAAGAACAAATATAATAATAAGCCAGTAACAATTAAACTATCAAGAGTGTGGCTATTGCTATGGCGGCGGAAACTTTCTCTGGAAATTTATTTTCCATCACTTTGCTTCCACACTTCCACCCACCTTCTGCATTCCCCTATCCATCGGCATTTGCCCTGCGGTGGAAGCAAGCCGAAAAGGTGGAAGCAAATTTTGCTTCCACCTGCCTGAAACGCCGAGGTTTTGCAGTAACCACCTGTTTACTAGCATAATATTACGTAAGAGCTACATAAATCAATCAGTTCGTTTTTCCTGCATTTTCGAGCTTGCTCTTCTACGAAATCGGTGGATATCGAGTTGGGCGGTAGGACGCATCATTCCGCAGGGACTATGAAAGGTACCGGTAGAGTGAGCCATTCAAGCGGATGATTTCTAACTCATGGCTATGAATAATGCCGTCTAATGTCCTTTAAGTTGTTGTACAATACATTTGCGCCCTATCCACAATAGATGCAGGCTACGTACTTCATCCGAAAAGTCTTGGGGTTAGTGACGCCTAACAGTCATGAACAACCCTGCTTACGGCCATAAAGCAATCGCTTGACGACCATTAGCAGAGTTGTTCATGGCCGTTAGGCATCATTAATCCCCTATGCAACAGCAGACAAACAAAGAGAGAGAAGCCAAGGATTGTCTGTGTTTTAGATAGAAAGCCCATTTATTAGCAGGTGTACCGGAAGAAAAGTCATGCCGCATAATAGTTCTGGATAATAATGTACCCCAGATTTCTCTTTATTATCATCCCATAAAGGGAGATTCGGTGCTCCAAGCAGAACGTGATGACTGGAATGTAAGCTATGAATTGGGTGATACTTGGAAAAATGCACGGAAAATAAAGTTGAAAAATAGTTCTTTGTTCAAGATTGATATATTGGTGTATCCGGAATTCTCTTTCAAGAACGTGATTATTACGCAGATTTATCAAATTCTATTTGATTTGAGCCCTGCAATAGAAATTTCGTTATGGAAGGGGATGAAAGCCACAGCACAAGTGAAGATACCGGTTTATAATGATGGATATGGAGCTCGGGAAGGAAAGGTTCATCCGGGTTTCCTAACTCTTTCACAACGTTTCAGGTTGCCTTATAATGTTTTTGGTAAATTCTCTGTAGGCTATTTTAGTGGTAACCGATATGGTGCTGATGTAGATTTCTTTCGCCCCTTTAAAGATGAACGTTTTTCTTTGTTGGCAAGAATAGGATATACGGGAGCTGGACGTTGGGACGGATTTAGGTTCCAATATGATCCTTCATTATGGCGTATGACGTGGTCTTTGGGTGGAAATTTCTATTGGCCACGATTTAATACACTGTTCACACTGAAGGCTGAACAGTATTTGTTGAAGGAAAAGGGGGTTCGGTTTGAAATGATCCGTCATTTCCGCTATTGTTCGATAGGCTTTTATGCGATGAAGGCGGAGCATGCCAAAGCAAATGGAGGATTTCGGTTTCAAGTGGCATTGCCTCCATACAAATATAAAAGAAGGGGGCATATCCCACGTGTGAATACTTCTACTAACATGGGCATTGCTTATAATGCGGGTAATGAAAGGTATTATTATAAGGACTATAAGGCAGAAGCAAGTGATAATATAATGGAAAGAAATAGTTTTAACCCATATTTTATTAAGTCAGAATTGTTAAATTTTTAATTAATTAATTGAGATGAAAAAGAAAATTTTTTTAAGTGGCGTAAATGCTAAATTAGCATTGGCGGCAGTGGCTTTGACAAGTGTGATGTTCACAAGCTGCGAAAAAGAAGAATTCAATGTTGCGCCTGTAGAATTGGACCCTGCAAGTGCTACTGTTGCTATTACTGTATATGATTTATCAGATGGTTCTATCATAAATGGTGCAAGCATTACAGAAAATGGTGCTGCTATTACTAGCAATCCTTTCGTAATTGAAGCTGGTTCAGATGGAAAGATTGCTGCTGCAACAAGAACTTTTGCAGCTACAAAAGACGAGTATCTGTCTGGAGAAGGCCAAGCTACTGTTCCTGCTTTGAATAAAGGACAATTTGCTTTGATTCCGGTAAGTATTTTCTTGCAACAAGAACTGAATGCTGCTGAAGATGTTGTTGTTGATCAGGATGAGGAAACTATTACCCCTAGTGAAGTTGGAGGAGAACAAAAAGGTGGTGAAAATACAAGTAGTAAAGAAAAAGAAATGGATCTGCCATATACAGCAAAAGTTGGACAAGAAGTTACTAATATTGCTGCTGTAAATGCATCGATTGATGCTATGCCTATAACTAGAGGATTGTCTGATGATGAAGTAAAAAAGGTGTTGAAAGCATTGGTTAAATCATATAGCCCGGGTATCACAGATGTAACTTATACTAAGAAAGTAACAGTTCCTGCTTATACTATTGTAACTTTGAAGACTACTACAGAATACGAAACTTCTGATAATACAATCTCTACAGTGGTGGATGGCAAACTGTACACTATTCCTAATGTAAAGATTAAGAAGGTAGTTAAGACTGTTGTAGATCCAGTCTTTACTTCAACTGAACATGGTCATGGTCACGGTCATGGCAATGGTAACAATGCCGGTGGTGGTGACGGTGCTGCTGAATAATAATAGTTTTAGTTATTATTTTAATTTTAAACTAAAGGAATAATGAAAAGTAAATTAGTAATAGCCTCCTTATTATTAGCAGGCGCTTGTGCAGCAAATCTGAATGCACAAGAAAAAACGAACTACTACACTCCGAAATGGAGCGATAATATCTTCGTGAGTGTAGGTGGTGGTGTCCACGCTATCAACAATGATGGTTTCAATAAATTGGCTCCGCATTTCAGCGTATCAGTTGGTAAGTTAATTACTCCGACATGGGGTGTACGTGCTCAGTTCAATGGTGTTACTCAGCACTTGTGTCTGGATAACTCATATTGGGAACATAATAAGACGTACTTTGGTGGTAACATTGATGCAATGATCAATCTTTCTACATTGTTCGCAGGCGTTAATCCTAACCGTTTCTTCGAAGTTTATGGATTCTTGGGTCCTCAAGTGACTGTTGCAAAGTCAGCTAATGTGCTGATTCAAAACGATGGAACAATGATTCCTGATGGAGATGAAAAGGCTAGAGCACGTGTAGGCGCTTCTGCTGGTTTGGGCTTGAAGTTCAATATCAACACTAAGTGGGCCATTGACGTAGAAGCTC
>ERZ1504231.637-NODE-637-length-9508-cov-2.875489_pt1 | contig 9508 bp, 10 predicted proteins | sample MGYA00571885_ERZ1504231 | MGnify/ENA primary metagenome ERZ1504231 (study PRJEB39906, sample SAMEA3182103) | gut metagenome | biome: human; feature: gut; material: Stool; isolation source: human stools | place: Canada | collected 2013-02-19 ...
GCTTGCACCTTTAATTGCTCGAGCAACCATATCCTTTAATTCGGTAGTTATAATATCAATCTTCATTTACTTAACCTCACAATTTCCATAAATTTTTCCTGTTCATCAATATACTTAAATCTACCTGAAGTATGAACAGTTACAGTTCCCGCCTCTGGCTTTTTAATTCCCCTTGCAGTCATACAAGAATGTTTACCACTAACAACTACAATAACATTTTCTGTTTCTAAAATATTGGATAAAATATTTTTAATTTGATTTCCGATTCTTTCTTGCAGTTGAAGTCTTTTTGCAACCATATCTGCAATACGAGCCATCTTAGAAAGTCCAATCACTTTTCCATTAGGATAATAACCAATGCTTACAGTCATGTCATACATTAATGCAAGATGATGTTCGCAATGACTAAATACAGGGATATTGCAACAGGTAACAATATCTTCAGAATCCTGTGGGAAACATTTATCAAACATTCTAATAATATCTTTGTCTGTAACAAATTCGCCTTCGCATTGTTCCATAATCATTTTAGCGAATCTTTTTGGAGTTTCAATCAATCCTGGGTCATTTGTATCTTTATTTAATGCTTGTAAAATAAGTGTACCAGCTTGTTCAAGAAGCTTTAATGATTGCTCCTTATCAATATTTACTTCCACTTTAGACACCTCTTTCATTCGGATCCCAAATAATTTTATGAAGTTGTACTTGTACCATTGCATTATTCATTTTATTTTCTTTAATAAATTCAACTAATGCTTTTGGCTCAATTGCTCCGAATACTGGGCTTAACACATAAGTACAAACTAAATTTTGTTCATAAATACGTTTAAATTCAGCTAAATCTTCTTCAGTAGCAACAACAAATTTCAATACATCTACTAAAGTTAAATTTTTTAAGTTTTCTGATTTCATACTACCATTTTGACCACTACTCGGACATTTCCAATCCATTGTGACAAAAACTCCGGGTAATGTTACACAATCCGGAAGAATAATTGACCCATTAGTTTCAATATTAACATGATAACCAAGCCACGATAATTCTTGAATTAACTCCTGCATATAACCTCTAAATAAAGGTTCTCCACCTGTAAGGGTAACTCTACCACAGCCGGATTGACTAACAGCTTCTAATATATCATGCAATGACATATTAGGTTCTTGAGGTTCCTGTGCATATTTTGTATCACAGTAACCGCAAGCTAAATTACAACCATTAAATCTGACAAATGTTGAAAGAAATCCAGTACGAATACCTTCTCCTTCAATACTTGTAAATATTTCGTTTACACTATAAACTTTATCTTGTTTTGTCATAAATAGCTAAATTACCATCACTTTCTTGAACTTCTGCCCTAACACAATTTGCAACATTATCACAAATCATTTTTGCAATATTTTCTGCTGTAGGATTTATGTCCATTTTTTCATTTAAATCCTGATGATCAAACATATCTGAAATAAATTGTTTAATGTGGGTAAAATCAACCACCATACCATTTTCGTTTAATTCATTACTTTCGCATATCACTCTGATATGCCAGTTGTGACCATGCCTTTGAGTACATTTACTTGCATAATTCAAATTTAATTTGTGGCAAGCTGAAATTTCTAAATCTTTAATTACTGTGTACATTTCTTTCCTCCTGGTTTAATTCGATTATGATATCTTTTTACTTTAACCTCATGGATAAGGCTTAATAACTGTTCTGCATTGACTAAAACATTGCTCATTGTATATTCTTTTTGGTCAATAGCCTTTTTAGCTTTAGCTTCCATTTCTTTGATAATTTCACCTTTTAAACAGTTCATATTATTACCTCATTGCAGGGTCTTTAACACCATTTAATTCAAAAGCTTTCTGACGGTCTAAACAAGTACCACACTCACCACAAGGTTTATCCCCGCCTTCATAGCAAGACCATGTGTATTGATAAGGTACGTCTAAACGTAAACCAGCTTCAACAACTCCTGCTTTATTGAAGAAAATCAAAGGAGCTCTTAAAGTAACCTGATAGGCTGTACCTTCAAGAATTGCTCGACGCATACTATCTACAAATTCGCTTGTACAATCCGGATAGGCTCTACCTGCCGCATCATCTAAATGTGCACCATACCAAACTTCACTTGCATACAAACTTAAAGCAATAGCAGTTGCTACACTTAAAAATAATCCATTTCTGAAAGGAACATAAGTATCAACAGTTCCTTCCCCGCCTTTTTCTTTAAGTTGTTCAGCATAACTTTTATGTTCAATTTCTCCTCTATCTTTCAATAAGGGACAAGAACTAAAATCCATTACACTACTAACATCGTGTTCAATGTGTTTTACCTTATAATATTCAGCAAGCTTTCTTGCACACTCAATTTCTTTTTCGTGTTTTTGACCATAATGAATAGATAAGGCAGTAACCTCGTCATTTCCATAACTGTTTACTGCCATTGCTAAACAAGTGGCACTATCTACGCCACCACTTAATAATACTACTGCTTTCAAAATAATCGCCTCCTGATAAGTTTTCCACCATGATAGGTATAATCTTTTGCCCAATCCATTAAGAATGTAACATTCCATAGATCACGCTGAACATAATCTTCCATAAGTTGTTCAAAGTCAAACTTCTTACTGGAAATATAATTTTTCAAGTCTTCTAAAGCAACCGCACTACCATTTAAAGGGTGAACTATTTTATCCTTTTGTTGAGCACTAATAATAACAGTACCCCAAGGAGTATAAATAGCTCCATTGTGACCGCTTTGAATCCATGAAGAACTATCTGCTGAAAATACTGGAAATGACTGTAATATCTTTCTTACTGTCATTCCAAAAGCATGAACCTTAACATTCGGATTACTAGAACTTTTAATAATGTCAAAACATAAATCTAAAAAATTCTTTTGTACGTCTTTAGGCTTACCAACCATACCACCGAGGGCAATATAGTCCAATGGAACCCCATTTTCATCTCTCCACTCTAAGGCTCTGCGCAGACACCATATAGGCTCACCTACGTGAAAAGTAAATAATAAACCTTTTTTGTTAAGCACTCTCTCCCTCATATAAATGAAGTTTTTCCAAGTTTTAACAGCTGCATCATTTACTTGTGCCTGTGTTGGTTTATTTCTGATGTTTCCGGGAATACAATCCAACTGCCCAAAAAGGTCAATATACTGTACCCTATCATTTAAGAAATAAATATAGTCATCTACGTTGATATAAGTACCTTTAGTCCACGCTGTAAAAGCCCCACTATCAATAAATAACTTTCCCCTTTTGCCATAGGTATCGACCCACCTGATCCATCTATCAATATTTTTTCTTTCATTTAAAAAAGAAAATAGATGGTTAGCTCCCATGTCAAATAAACATTTGTCAACATGGTCTGTTACTTGACCTGCGAAGTATAAATCAAACATTTTAAACCCCCTTTTCTATTTACTATTATACTACACTATTATAGTAATGTCAATAAAAATAACCATTACGATTCAATCGTAATGGTTATTAATGGTCTTATTCGTTTTCATACCAGCATTTCGTAACTTCGACATCACATTTGAAAGGAATAGATAATTTAACTGCATTTACCATACATTCATTTATCAACTCTGCAACACGATCTTTATTTTCTTCCGGACACTCACCAATAATTTCATCATGTACTTGAATTAATAAACGGAAGCCAAGCTGTTTTAACTCTTCACATCTACTAATTTTAAGCATTGCGAATTTAGTTAAGTCCGCCGCACTGCCCTGTACCCTTGCATTAACACACATTCTAGTTGCGTCAGCAATTTTCATTCGATTATCAACTACTCTAATTCCCTCGTTATTAGCTTCTGCAATTATAGCTTTAACCTGCTTAAAACTTTTACAGTTCTCTAATTTACTCCAATAATAGTTTACTGTTTCTTCAGGAACTTCTGTGTTTTCATCTTCATCATCTGCAAGAGGATCATAATCACGAGCAACACCATCTTTCCAGTAAAACTCGTAATCAGGTAATTGCATATCGGGTAAACGTCTTTTACGTCCCCATATAGTCGTAACATATCCTAATTCCCTTGCCATACTTCGACTATCATCACGGAAATCCCTTAACTTCGGAAAGGCATTTAATACAGCATCATAAATTTCTTGTGCTAATTTTTTAGATATGCGCAAGTCCTCTGCAATAGCTGGAACACCTTTATCATAGTTAATTCCTAATAATATTGCTTTTGCCCTGCCACGTCTGTCCTTTCCTTCGGGATTATGTGTACCATCAGGTCTGAACTCTAAGCATTCTTCATAAGGTACTCCAAACGCTAATGAAGCGATTTCGGCATATAAATCTTTTCCATCAAGGTATGCTTGAATACCTTTTTGGTCTTGTGCCAAATGCACAGTAAGTCTAGGCTCCTGTGCAGAATAGTCACAAGATAACATTACATAGCCGTCACTAGCTTTGAACATCTTACGAATATCTTTAGCGTGACTGGGAATGTTTTGCAAGTTAGGGTCATTGCTTGAAAACCGACCTGTTACTGTGCCTAATTGATTAAACCGTGCATGAACACGCCCTGTTTTCGGATTAAGAATTTTCGGAAATTTATCCACATAAGTAGATACTAACTTTGCCGCCCCACGATATTTTAATATCGCTTTAACCAAATCATTATCATATTGTAATAATATTTTTTCACCTGTACCTCTCGGCTCTTTTTTACTGGCAGGAGGTAGTTCTAAAACATCGTACAATAAAATTGCAATCTGTTCAGGACTTGCTACGTTTATTTCTTCAGGTAATTTACAAGAAGAACCTTTTTTAATTCTATAAGCTTCAATTTCAGATTCATACATTTTTAAAGTTTCTTTAAATTCTGTATTCGCTTCTTCAACCAGCTTATTATACTTGATGGAAAGTTTCTGTTGTACATCTAAATCAAATGCAACACCAGTATCTTCCATTTCCGAAACGACAGGAACTAAAGGCATTTCTAATTCGTGGAATAATTTAGCTACATCCACGAGGTCATACTCCTGACATACTTGTGATGTTTCTGTTAAAAATGGTCTTTGAAACTCTGCCAATTCATATGTTATCTGCGGATCATTTGCAGCATATAAATAGGCTATATCTAAAGGAATCATTGTAAATGGTATTCCTTTAAATAACTCACTAAATGTATGGGACTTGTCTTTGCCTTTATTAACATACTTATCCCATAAAGGTTTTAAAGCATTGTCTTTATTATTTTCGTCCAACAAACGCTGTGCAATATAACCGTCCCACCAACAAGGCAAGATAATTCCTAAAGTATGTTTTAATACACGGCAATCGAAATCGCTGTTAAACATATCAATCTTTACATTAGCATCTTTTAATCTTTGTAATTGACTTCGGACAAACTCGGGAGTAAGTTGACCTTTAATCTTAACTCCAGTTAAATAACTAATGTGATTGATAGGAATATATCCCGCCTTATGGTCAGGAGTATATATACAAACACCCGCTAAGGTGGTTGTTATAGGATCAAGGCTTGTTGTTTCGGTATCAATTGCTCCAATTCCATTTTCAATAAATTTATCAATTAATCCTACTAAAACATCTTCTTCCATAATATTAAGATACATATCTTTTTTATCAGCAAAATACCTATTGGTCATTGCTTTTATGGAAGTAATGGTACTAGCTAAATTACCTGCTTTTAATTTTACACCGCCAGAAGATAAAACAGGTAATTTAGATTTAGCCTTACTCGCTATTTCAGCATCAGTTGCTTTTGTTGAACGAGGTTTAAAATTAAACAGTGCCATTAAAATTGAACTTCACGACGGCGGTTTGTTCGTGGACTACCCTCTCGACGTCTTGGCTGAACTTCCTGTTTCTTTTCTTGTGTTACTTCAACTCCTGGCATAATACCAGTATCTAAAAAGTCATACAGTTCATCAGCTGTTTTAGTAAGCAAGAACTGGTCTGGAACTTCCGGAACTTCCGGAAAATCCTTCAAAGTTTTGCCATTTTTTTCTAATGGAAAGAATTGATATTTTGTTTGAGTATTGCCTTTTTCACCCTGACGTTCAATTTCAAAATTCATACCGCATAGAGGTTTATAACGATTACAATAACTTTTCAAATCATCAACAAAACTCTTGCCACGTTCCCAAAATTGAACCTGACCATTAACATACAATGGAACAAATACTCTTAATGCTATTTTACTTCCGGAAGCACATAAAGGACAAGCCTCTACTTCATCCCCAACTTCCCGCAAGCATTCAACCCAACGATCGCGTCCATTAATTTTAACTTTATGAAGGGAATGACATTCAACATCATCAATTGTTTCATATAATATATTAACTTTTTCGATATCCCCATCGTTTTTCATTTGAAAAAACTGTGTTGATGATGTTACTACTTTATCGACATCTTCAAGTTTTACGCGAGCCATTGATTATTCCTCCTCTTCAACCTCTTCGGATTCTTCTACTTCAGCTTCTACTGGTTCTTCAACTTTTTCTTCTTTTTTTGATTTTTTAGATTTAACTCCTAGTTTTTTAGCCATTTCTTCTTTTTTCTTGGCTTCAGCTTTTTCTTCACGTTTTTTACGAGCAGCTTCTTGTTTTGCAACCTTTTCTGCACGTTGTTTATTAATGCCCTTTTGATACTCTACATGAGCAGCTACAAGTTTGCGAATCAAATCAACATTTTCATCTGTTACTTCCGTAATTGGCAAACGAGCATCAAACATATGCTTCATAGGTTTGTAATTAATTCCCAAATCTAAATCTTTTAATACTTTAGTACGCAACCAAAGCACAACACCTTTTGTACTAAAAGTCATTGCCATGCACATATGTCCAGCAACTTTAAAAGTATGGAAACCTTTTACTCGTGTTTTAAAAATTGTGCAATCAGCTGCAAGAACAATCTTTTCTACAATATCTTTCAAGGGAGAAATTTCACGAGGTGCTTTCGGCTCTTTGACTTTTTTAGGTTTAGGTTCTTTAGCCTTAGAAGCTGCTTTCTTTTCTTTTGCAGAAGCTTTTTTAGGTTTAGGTTCTTCTTTCGGAGTTTCTTCCTCCTCAGCTTCCTCAACCTCTTCCTCGTCTTCAACATCTTCAGATTCAGTTTCTTCTTCTACTTCTTCATCAACAACCGGATCTTCAGGTTCTTCAACTTCCTTGTAAAAGCGTTTATATGCTTTTGCATTAATAATTTTTTCTTTACCAGTTTCCGGATCGGCTAATACATAATCTTCGCCTTCCATTCTTACAAATTCAAATTCTGCATTGTTTCGAGTACAAATTACCTTCATAATACTACCACCTTTTTATAAATTTTATTGGTGAAAACCTTCACCTTCAAATACATTATACTGCTTAGATATCTCAATGTCAATACCTTTTAGATAAAAAATATTCGGGAAGATTATTATACTCTTCCTCTGTTAAATCATTAATATCTTTACCTTGTGGGACTTTTAAAACCTTAACTAATTTATTAGGTAAGTTTTTGATTAACCTATAAGCACCACGTTCTCCAGCTTCATCACCATCAAAAGCAGCTATAATATATCTAAATGGTAACTTTTTAATTAAATCATATTGATTCTTTGCTCCTGTACCTAATAACGCAATAGCGTTATCCCCATACTTAGTAGCCGTAATTGCATTAATAATACTTTCGCAAACAACTAATGTATTTTTACTGTAGTCCAGCTCATATACCCCATACAAGGGCTTATCTACTCCCTCGGGGTAGTGATAGAGCTTGAAATCTATTGCACGTCTTGCAATAAATAAAGTATTGCCCTGTTTATCCCTCACAGGAAATGTAATGCAGGGGAATGTCTTTTCACCTTTCTTTAATTTAAAAGCTGGGTCATAACCTACATCGAACTTTTCAATTAAATCGTCTGTCATACCTCTCTTATACATATAGGGATGAATATATCTATAACGATCTAACTCTTTTTCTGATACATATTTTTTAAGAATTGCATCCGCTTTATTTCTGTTAAATTCTAATCTTATATCTTTTCTATCCTCAATTTCTACAGATAAGAATTTAGATATTAACCATTTTGACCCATAAATACCATCATCATTAAAACCAAATAAATAACTAACCATATTCTCTAATGATGTAGTCGCTCCACAGGTAAAACAATGTACAGTACCAGCCGGGATTTTATTTTTACCTGTACCTTTTTCAACTCTTGTAATACCGCAGGAAGGTCGCCTTTCCTGTCCATTGCTATGAAAAGGGCAACAAAATTGAATATCTGTATCACTAACAATAAATTTACCTAAAAAGGTTATACCTGTTCGATTATAAATTTCTGATTGCAACATTGATAAAATATGTAAATCATCTTCTAGCAAAGTTTTACCATTAACACTAAACATCAAAAAACCTCTTTTCTATCTTTAAATTTCTTTTTTTGAGTTTGTTGTGCTTCTTGTTTTTGCTGTGGTGTAGATGAATCTGTTGCACTGGGAACATAAATAAATCTACCATTATCAATATCCCAAAAATAAATAAAGTTGACTCCGACCGTACCACTTCTATTCTTCGTTAAGGATAATTTTAACCCCGCTCCAGTTTGTCGTATAAATAATACCTTTGAACTATTTTGACCAATACTATCACTATCTGCTAAATTGGATAAATCAGCATCAGCATCTACATTATCCTTAGATATTTCCCCATCACGATTTAACTGAGATAATCCAATTATTGGAATATTATGATTTTCTGATAAACGCATTAAGCCTTCTGTAATACTAAATAATTGCTCTGTTTTACTTTTTCCTTTACGATAATTTTCATCGTCCATTAAACTGTATTGGTCGATACCAACAATATCCGCATGACAAGAATTTATCATTGATTGAATAGAAGATAATGTTGCTCTACCGCCAAAGCTTTTAGGAGTAAAAATATAAAAGGGCACTTTCTCTTTCTGCATATCAAGAACAAACGATTCATAGCCATTTGTTTCTGTGCCATTAATCAATGAACGATTTGAAAAGTTACCTAATAAGGTATCAAAGCGATACCCTATTTGATATTTATTCATTTCGCCACTATACATGGCAACAGTTTTTCCTTGCTTCCACGCCTCTACTAGCATTTTTAATAATATCCAGGTTTTGCCCTGATTAGGTCTGCCTGCAATAGTCAATAATTCGTTTCCTGGTTCTAATCCATAAATAGCGTCGTCAAGCTGTGGAAAACCTGTTTTGATATAATTAGTACCATGTTCTTTTTTATGCTTATGCAATTCAAGTCTTTCTTGTGACTCTTTAACAATATCCACACCACCAGCAGTAGCCTGACTATTTAATATTGCTAATTTACTTGTTAAAAACTTTAAAGCTTCATTCGCATCATTTTTAACAAGGTCTGCGCACTCGGTAATAACCGGAACCATTTGCCCATACAAGTATTCTTCTCGAATGGTAGCGACTAAATATTCATCGGTTTCTTTCACATCAAGCAAAGTAAATTCTGGA
>ERZ1504231.711-NODE-711-length-8527-cov-3.231941_pt1 | contig 8527 bp, 7 predicted proteins | sample MGYA00571885_ERZ1504231 | MGnify/ENA primary metagenome ERZ1504231 (study PRJEB39906, sample SAMEA3182103) | gut metagenome | biome: human; feature: gut; material: Stool; isolation source: human stools | place: Canada | collected 2013-02-19 ...
GACCTTGACCTCATCGAAGCCAACGAAGCGTTTGCTGCTCAGTTCGTAGAAGTCGGCCGTGAGCTGAACTTCGATCCTGATAAAGTCAACGTCAATGGCGGTGCCATTGCCCTCGGTCACCCGATTGGGGCTTCCGGCGCCCGCATTCTTGTAACGCTTCTGTACGCACTGAAAAACCGCGACAAGAAGCTTGGCCTGGCAACGCTCTGCATCGGCGGCGGTATGGGTACGTCTGCTGTTGTGGAAATGTTATAATCATCAATCACTTAAAAAAAGTGGAGAAAGAGGGAATGATTCATGGATTTTAATCTGACTGAAGACCAACAAATGATTAAGGAGCAGGCTGCTGACTTTGCAGAAAGATTCCTGGCTCCGACCATTGAAGAAAGAGACAAGAACCACGTTTGGGACCGCAAGATCATCAACGAAATGATCGAAAATGGCTTCCAAGGCATCTGCTTCCCTGAAGAATACGGCGGAGCTGGCATGGACGTTCTCAGCTACATCCTGGCTGTTGAAGAAATGTCCAAAGTCGATGATGGTACGGGTATCACCCTTTCCGCTTCCGTTTCCCTGTGCGCAACGCCGATCTACATGTTCGGTACGGAAGAACAGAAACAAAAATACCTGACCCCGATCTGCGAAGGCCGCACCATTGGTGCTTTCGGCCTGACCGAACCGTCCGCTGGTACGGATGCTTCCGCTCAGCAGACCACGGCTGTTCTGAAGGGTGACAAATACATCCTGAACGGCTCCAAGATCTTCATCACCAACGGCAGCGAAGCTGAAACCTATGTCATCTTTGCTATGACCGATAAGAGCGCTGGCGTACACGGCATTTCCGCTTTCATCGTAGAAAAAGGCATGCCTGGCTTCCGCTTCGGCAAGATCGAAGACAAGATGGGCGGTCACACCTCCCTGACAGCTGAATTGATTTTTGAAGACTGCGAAGTTCCTAAAGAAAATCTGCTCGGCAAAGAAGGCGAAGGCTTCAAGATTGCTATGCAGACCCTGGACGGCGGCCGTATCGGCGTTGCCGCGCAGGCTCTGGGTATCGCACAGGGCGCCCTCGACGCTGCTGTGAAATACTCCAAGGAACGTGAACAGTTCGGCCGCAGCATTTGCAAATTCCAGGCCCTGAGCTTCAAGATGGCTGATATGGCCATGAAGATCGAAGCTGCCCGTCTGCTCGTTTATCGTGCAGCTAACCTGAAGAACGAAGGCAAACCGTACTCTGCAGCCGCTGCTATGGCTAAGTGCTTTGCTTCCGACGTTGCCATGGAAGTTACGACTGATGCTGTCCAGATCTTTGGTGGTTACGGCTACACCGTTGACTATCCGGCTGAACGCTATATGCGTAACGCTAAGATCACCCAGATCTACGAAGGCACCAACGAAGTTCAGCGTATGGTCATCTCCCGTGATCTCTTGAGCGACAAAAAGAAGAAATAATCTCGCTCGGCATTCCTGCTGATTGATGACACTTTGATCCCTCGCCCCCTATGGGGACGGGGGATATAAAGTATCAATCGTTCTCTGAAAAGTTGTAAATATCTTTCTGCACATTAGAGGGTGCAGAGGGATCGCTGCGGGTATACTGACAGGACCCGGAAGCTGCGCTTGCTTCCAAAACCTTTCGCGGCACTGTTTCCCATGCAGCTATCCACTGCATGAATTTACCTTAAAAGGAGATATTCAGTTATGGAATTAAAGAAAGTTATGGTTATCGGCGCTGGTCAAATGGGCAGCGGCATTGCACAAGTCATGGCTGCTCATGGTGTAGAGGTTGTACTCCGCGATATCAAACAAGAATTTGTTGACCGCGGGATCAAAAATATTGAAAAGAACCTTACGCGCAGCGTAGAAAAAGGCCGCATCACCGAAGATGAGAAAAAAGCGACCCTGGGCCGTATCACCGGTGTTGTTGAGATGACGAAGGAAACCTGCAACGTTCATCTGGCTATTGAAGCAGCTACGGAAAACGTCAAGATCAAAAAAGACATTTTCCAGACCCTTGATGAACTCTGCCCGGAAGATGCCATCATTGCCAGCAACACGTCTTCCGTTTCCATCACCATGCTTGGCGGGTTCACGAAGAGAGCTGATAAATTCATCGGCATGCACTTCTTTAACCCGGCTCCTGTCATGAAATTGGTAGAAGTCACCCGCGGCCTTGCTACGAGCGACGATACCTTCAAAAAAGTGTATGACCTGGCTGCAGCCCTTGATAAGACCCCTGTAGCCGTCAAGGATTCTGCTGGATTTGTCGGCAACCGGATCATGATCCCTATGCTGAACGAAGCCATCTTTACCCTGATGGAAGGCGTTGCCAGCGCGGAAGACATCGATGCCGTTGCCAAACTCGGCTTCAACCATCCGATGGGACCTCTCGCCCTTGCTGACCTTATCGGCAACGATACGGTCCTTGCCATCATGGAAGTCCTCTACAAGGAATTTGGTGATCCGAAATACCGTCCGTGCCCGCTGCTCCGCAAGATGGTCGAAGCTGGTTATCTGGGACGCAAGACCGGCAAAGGATTCTACGATTACAAGAAATGATGGGCGGTGAACAGGATGTATGAATACAAGAACCTGCTTGTTAATACAGCAGAAGACGGCATCACGACGGTAACCATCAACCGTCCGAAAGCCTTGAATGCCCTGGACACGCTGACCCTGGAAGAAATGAAGGACTGTTTCAATCGCCTGGCTTCTGACGTTGCGACAAAATCCGTCCTCATTACCGGTGCCGGCCCCAAATCCTTTGTTGCTGGTGCTGACCTTGGCGCCATGAGCAAAATGAACGTAACGGAAGCCCGCTGCTTCTCCGTCCTTGGTCATGCTGTCTTTAACGCCATTGAACGCATCCCTGTTGCTGTCGTAGCAGCCATCAACGGATTTGCCCTGGGCGGCGGCTGCGAACTGGCCCTTGCCTGTGATTTCCGTTTTGCTTCCGACAACGCCAAATTTGGTCAGCCGGAAGTCAACTACGGCATCATTCCGGGATTCGGTGGCTCCCAGCGTCTGGCCCGCCTTATCGGGACGGGCGAAGCAAAAGAGATGATTTATACCGGGTCCATGATTGACGCTGAAGAAGCCCTGCGGATTGGTCTCATCAACCGCATTACGACTCAGGAAAACCTCATCCCAGAATGCGAAGCCATTCTCCGCAAGATCATGAGCAAAGCTCCGATGGCCATTGCATCTGCAAAAAATGCCATCAATACGGGCATGAACATGGACCTGCGCAGCGGTCTTGCTTACGAAGCACAGGTCTTCGGATCCTGCTTTGCTACGCGCGACCAAAAAGAAGGCATGGCAGCCTTCCTCGAAAAGAGAAAACCTGTCTTTACCAACCGGTAACAAACATCGCGCAAGCGATGATAAAAAGACCGTGAAGCGTGGTGCTTCATGGTCTTTTTGTATGAGAGGGCAACCCGTTTTGCGTAGCGAGGAAAAGGAATCCTACTTTTCGGTAAGGCCGATTGAACAGGCTTTTCGGTGGGAATCAGCCACTAGCTGCGCGTCAGGCATCAACCTGGCTGAGAAAGCAGCGCGCCATCAAAGATCAAATCCCTTTCCCTTCATCCTTAACCTGTGTTATACTTTTCTCATCATATTGTGAGGAGGAACATCATGAAAACAACATACAGCAGAACCGAATCCGTATGGCAGCGCATGAATAACAGCGAGAAAAAAGCCGTAATGGCCTATGGCGAGAAATATAAAGCTTTTCTTGACAAAGCCCGCACGGAACGGCAGTCCGTCAATTTCATCATAGAAGCGGCCGAAAAAAAGGGATTCAAGCCCCTCTACGACCTGAAGGCCCTTCATGAGGGAGATAAGGTCTATTGGAACCAAAAAGGCAAATCAGTCATCCTTGCCGTGATCGGCAAAGAACCCGTCAAGGAAGGGCTGAAGATTGTGGGCTCCCATATTGACGCACCGCGCCTTGACCTTAAAGGTAACCCCGTCCATGAGCAGGATGGTCTTGTCTACTTCCGTACCCATTACTACGGCGGCATCAAGAAGTATCAGTGGCCCTGCATTCCCCTGGCCCTGTGCGGCGTCATCTATACGCAAAAAGGCAAGAAGATCGAGGTCAATATCGGCATGGACGAAAATGATCCCGTCTTTTACATTACGGACCTGTTGATCCACATGGCCCAGGACCAGATGAAAAAGACCATGGCCGAAGGCGTGACTGGGGAACAGCTTCAGGCCATCATCGGCTCCCATGCTGGAAAAGAGGAGAAAGTCAAGGACGCCATCTTGAATCTCCTCAAAAAGACCTATGGCATAACGGAAGAAGATTTCACGACGGCTGAACTCGAATTGGTACCGGCCATGAAAAGCCGTGATGTCGGCTTTGATCGTTCCCTCATAGCGGCCTATGGCCAGGACGACCGTGTCTGCTCCTACGCCAACCTGGAAGCCCTGCTTGCCGCCAAACCGGGGACCAAGACCCAAGTGGCCCTCTTTACGGATAAAGAAGAGATCGGGTCCTACGGGAACACAGGTATGATGAGCTCCTATTTTGTGAAGTTTGTCATGAAGATGCTGGCCCTCCAGGGCAGCGGGGCCCTGCTGGACTTTTACGAAACCATGGAAAAGAGCGAAATGCTCTCTGGCGACGTCAATAGCTGCCTTGATCCCATGTTCCCTGAAGTAACGGAGAAAGATAATTCTTCTCTCTGCGGCTATGGCCTTGCCTTGACCAAATACACGGGGGCTCGCGGTAAAGCCGGCAGCAATGACGCCAACAGCGAATTCATCCAAAAAGTCCGTCAAATCTTTAATGATGGCGGTGTAGCTTGGCAGATTGGCGAACTAGGCAAGGTGGACCAGGGCGGCGGCGGAACCATTGCCTTCATGATGGCTGATTGGGGCTGCGAAGTCGTTGACTGCGGAACCGCCATGCTGAGCATGCATTCTCCCTACGATCTCCTGTCAAAAGCTGATGCGTACGAAACCTACCTGGGCTACAAAGTCTTTTTTGAAAGCAAGTAACTGAACATGACTGAACGAACACTGCTTCTTCGGAGGCAGTGTTTTTTTGATAAGGGAAGGAACTGGGGAAACATAGATAATAATGATTCTTAAAATTATAAAAGCATTAAAAAACAAAATGTTGGGTTTTCTGTGAAAAATGAACTGTAACTCAAAAAGGTATAGTATAATATGTTCATCCATCCACACAAGTTAAACGGTGGATGGATAACCTAACAAATCCAATGATCAAAAGTAGTTTTTATGATAGTGATGCAAACTTGAAAGGAGCATGAACGATGCAAAAAGTCGATCTTTTAAAAGAATATGGTCTGTACATCAACGGTGAATTTGTACCCGCCTCAGACGGAACTACGTTTGCCGCCCATAATCCAGCCAATGGGGAAGCTTTGGCTCTGTGCGCCGAAGCCACCAAACAAGACGTGGACCGCGCCGTCAAGGCGGCCCGTGAGGCACTCCCCAGCTGGTCCAAAACCTCTCCCATTGAGCGTCAGAACCTGCTCCTTAAGATTGCGGACATCATCGATGAGAATAAGGAACGGCTGGCCCTTGTGGAGACCCTCGACAACGGCAAACCCATCCGTGAGACCATGGCCGCTGATATTCCTTTAGGCTCGGATCACTTCCGTTATTTTGCGGGCTGCCTGCGCGCATGGGAAGGCTCTGCCACCATGCTTGACGACAACACCATGTCCCTTGTTCTCCATGAACCTGTAGGTGTCGTCGGTCAGGTCATCCCTTGGAACTTCCCCTTTACCATGGCCTGCTGGAAGCTTGCACCGGCTCTTGCTGCAGGCAATACGGTTGTCATTAAGCCGTCTTCCCATACCTCTTTGTCCCTGCTGGAACTGCTTCGCCTCATTGACGGCGTCCTGCCCAAAGGGGTCGTGAACCTCATTACCGGCAAAGGTTCCCGCAGCGGTCAGTGGCTCCTGGATCATCCGGACCTTGATAAGCTGGCCTTTACCGGTTCCACAGAAGTCGGTCACGGCGTCTATCAGGCCGCTTGTGACAAACTGATTCCTGTGACCTTGGAACTTGGCGGTAAATCGGCGAATATCGTTTTTGATGACGCTGACCTTAAGCAAGCCATTGACGGTACCTGCAAGGGCATCCTCTTCAATCAGGGCCAGGTCTGCTGTGCCGGTTCCCGTCTCTTTGTCCAGGAAGGCATCTTTGATGAATTTGTCAGCCACCTGAAAGACACCTTTGAACATGTCCGGATCGGGGATCCGACAGACCCGAATACCCAGCTGGGCGCCCAGATTTATCGTTCCCAGCAGGAAAAAGTCCTGAACTATGTCAAAATCGGCGTGGAAGAAGGGGCAGAACTTGTGACAGGCGGCGAACGCTACACCGAAAATGGCTGTGATAAAGGCTTTTTCATGAAACCAACCATCCTCATCAGCCATACCAATGACTGCCGCGTCTGCCAGGAAGAAATCTTTGGCCCCGTTGTGGTCATCCAGAAATTCAAGACCCTTGACGAAGTGATTGACCTTGCAAACGCCAGTGAATACGGTCTAGGCGGTGCCGTCTTCACAAAGAACATCGATACGGCCCTCAAAGTGGCCCGTTCCGTCCGCACGGGACGGATGTGGGTCAACACCTATAACGACCTGCCCGCCGGCGCACCTTTTGGCGGCTACAAAAAATCCGGGATTGGCCGGGAAACCCACAAAGTCCTCTTGGAACATTACAGTCAGTTGAAGAACATTCTCATCAACCTGCGTGAAGGGGTGAGTGGGATGTATGACGTGAAATGATTTTGGAAAAAGTAGCAACAGTTTATGCGGCGTTTGCTGAAAACCCTGTTGAAAAGTGCACAAAATATCCCCGTGAGTCAATCACGGGGTATTTTTTGTTTGAAGGACCTTATTCAGGAGTGCGTCAAAACGGACTGCCGTTTCCGTTGCAATAGCCTTTGTCACGTGGATATAAATCAATTTCGAGGAGTGTAACCTATTTTGAGTAAATCAGCTATTGCACAAAAAAATTTCATTCTCCATACTTAAGGGAATATAGAAAGATTGGGCATCCTACTGGCGCAGTTACCGCTGAATGCGATGCATACAAGATGACCCAAGACTATGGCTGCTAATTCTTTATCGATATTAACGATGAGGACGAATCTGGGTTCATTGCACAGAGGACAATCGGGGCCCAGATTGCGTCGATTTTCTGCACGAGGGGCCTCCACTGGCTGTTCGATAGAAAAATCTATGGAAACAATGGGGCATGACCTGTCGTCTGAAGGATTGTTTCACGATTTACGATAGGTAACGCATGGGTGCTTTCTGCCGTCTTTTTTATCCGGAGTCAATAGGGGATGACGCTCGGACCCAAACCGCCCCCTGACGGGGGAACGGGTCCGAACTTAATTCGCCCTCAAACATGTTCTTTGGCTTTCCGCTGCGCTCCAAAGCAGCCTCAGAACTCCGGGCGAATCTGCCTCGCTAACCGCTCGCAAGGAAACGTCACTGGCCTTCCTCATCCACCACCGAAAGGGCATGCTTGCCTCATTAGAATGAGGCAACATGCGGCTTTCGGTCCCCCGCCTTACCAAGGCGGATTGATGCCGCGCATCGAGTCCTAAGGCAAATGGCTGTACACAGGATGTTCCAGCCGCTATCGTGATTTCTACGTTTCAAAAAGACCCGCCTCTTACAATGGCTATAAAAAGCTAATAGCCCAAAACCGAGCCTACGACTGCGTCCGGGTTAGGGCTTACCTTGCCGATTTTTCTTACGGTCTTTTGCCACCGTGCTTTCGCCATGGAGACGGCAAAAGCCGATCCGCCTTACCAAGGCGGATTGATGCTGCGCATCGAGTTTTAAGGGAAACGACCGGAAGTGGATCGTTCTAAGCGCCATTGTGCTTTCTATTTCAAAGGATCAGCCTCTTACAAAAACCGAATATAAGATAAGAGCCCAAAACCGAACCTACGTCTACGTCCGGTTTTGGGCTTCTCTTATGTTTTTTTGTCTTCCAATCTTTTGCGTTCCAATCGTTTGCCTCTATGTTTTCCTCTTCGTGTTTTCGCCTTGGAGACGGCGAAAGCCGTTCCGCCTTGCCAAGGCGGGGGACCAAAAGCCACTTGATTCTGCAAAGCAGAAGGCAAGTCCTTTTGGTGGTGGATGAGGAGGGGCAGTTTGGCGCCGTGCGTTCTGGTCTTTCTTCTATTTACATGATTCGAATGGGGCTCAGATTGGTTCAGATGCGAGGAAAAAAGCTGCAGGCTGACGACGTCATGCAACGAATGCCCCGTTCCGATCTTTTCTTCCATTTGCTTTTTGCGAATTCGGTTCAGATGGATCCAGATGCGAGGAGCCCCCACTTCCACCGACGACAGGCGGAAATTCCCGTTATTACGTTTTCCTAACGCCATCGTATTTCCGTCCATTTACCTTTTTCGAATATGGCTCCAGATTGGCCCAGATGCTAGGAATAACGCGAAGCAGGCTGACGACGTCGTACAAGATTTGGGTACTTCTAGGAAGCCTGCCGCGTTTGACAA
>ERZ1504231.739-NODE-739-length-8170-cov-3.946765_pt1 | contig 8170 bp, 7 predicted proteins | sample MGYA00571885_ERZ1504231 | MGnify/ENA primary metagenome ERZ1504231 (study PRJEB39906, sample SAMEA3182103) | gut metagenome | biome: human; feature: gut; material: Stool; isolation source: human stools | place: Canada | collected 2013-02-19 ...
AATTCCGTTGACTGGAAGGACATCTATTTCCTGACCTATGCACAGAGCATTGAGTCCAACCTGATGCAGATGATATTGGCAAAAGAGAAGCTCAATCTCTTCATGAAGGGCGACGAAGCAGATATGGATGATATTTACGAACGATTTGGAGTGGACTACGATCTCACATCGCTGCTGTTATACCGCGACATAGATGAAGACGGCCGTTTCAGCATTCGCTGGGGCGAACAGGAAATTGCGTAAAGGAGGTATCGAGCATTGAGGCAAAGAGAAACCAAGGCGGAGCGGTTCGTGCGTGTGGCTGAACAGCGCACACAACGAGCCGTAGACGCTATCCATTCGCTTTCTAATTGTGCAAGCCGCGTGTGTTACGATTACACGCCGGAACAGGTAGAACAGATCATAGCGGCACTGGAGGTGGAAGTAAGACGCCTGCAAAGTGCATTTACGGGCGAAAACCGCTTTACACTGCGCCCATAAGTCAGAGGCCCCGGATGATTTCCGGGGCCTCAAATATAAGTCAATAAGGAGTATAAACATGAAAAGAGAATCTGCCCCGCAGGAGTATACCTGTCGGAATTGCCCGGAGCGGTATTACCATGCGATCCCCGCTCCCCAGAAGTCAAAGGGACTCATGATGCACTTTGGCGAAAGCTATTGCACCCTGCCGAAGAGAGCCAGGCATCTTAAAAGCCGTGATCTGAACAGACGGGCACCGGAATGGTGCCCGGAGCGGAAAGTGCCGAACACGCTGCGGATCTACTATTACCGCAGCCCGGAAACGTATATGTTGGACAACGTGCTGCATCAGGGCTTTGCATTCACACCGCTGCCCACGGCAAGCCGCTATGCAATGGCATATGAGGGAACTTCCACACTCTCCCCGCGGGAGTTTTGGCTAATGCCCTGCGTTTGATATAACGGAAGCAGTTGACCATGTTCTTGCGGGGGTGCATGACATTCCGGGCAAAGGCCACATCCTCAAGGCAAAGCGTCTGGATATACTCGGTGACGCACTGCTTCATGTTGCGGCGTGTCAGTCGTTCGGAATCGTCGCCCACACGCTTCATAGAGGCGGCCATCACTTCGTCATCGCTCATCGCTACCGCGTTTTCCCATGCGGCCTGTTCAGCTTCCTCCTTGGCTCGCTGCCTGGCCTCCCACTCGGCTTTCCGCTTGGCCTCAGCCTGCTCATGCTCCTGCCGCTTACGATCCTCTTCCGCCTTTTTATCTGCTTTCAGATTGGAAGGTGAAGGGGAATCATCTGCGTTTTGCTGCATCTGGGAGAGCAGAGCCTTCGCCTGCTCCTCCTCAGCCTGCTGCCGGTCGTCTGCCCGTCTGGACGCCAACTCTGCGGCATCCTGTATCGCCGGGCTTCGATCCTGTACATTATCCCGCAAGTCTGCGGCCATCTCTGAATATACTCCCATAAGGCTCCTCCATTTCAAAATAAAACGGCATTGGGCGGGTGATAGAAACACCTGCCCGATGCCGTTCGTTTATGGTGGAACAGCTCAGTGCCGTTCCCGTTTATCTTTTGCCAGCTTTGGCGAGAACTTTACCGGCAGGAATTTATCATTCCCATCACAGTAAAAGTATCTGCGCCCGTTTTCGTCAAAGAACTCGATCACCGTGGAGGGTGAAACGCTACGTCCATGATAGTCCGCAGGCAGCTCGCCGCTGTATCGCGCCGCCACCAGTTTCAGGCGGATGGCGTCGTCCTGCTGCACTTCACACACCAGAGTTCCTTCATAGACCAGCGCGTACTCCGAGGCGGGCGGCTGTTCATAGCCGGCCTTCTGCAAAGCCCTGATCCCGCCAAAGGCGAAATCCGCGGCCTTGCCCTCAGATACATCCGGCTGGTAGATACGGAAACACTGCTGCGCTCGCAGGGATAAAAGATACTGCTCCAGTGCCGCGTCACCATCCCGCAAAAAGTGGGCGTACTCCTGCTCACTCAGACCCAGGTGATCGTGGAGCGTACTGCTGCCGGTGTTCCTCTCGTGCCATGCGGCGATCTCCTCACTGATGGCGTCAAAGGAACAGAGCCCGCAGACAAACCGCGTTCTGAAATTTATCTGAGAAACATCTCTTTGCTCTTTTTTCTTCCGCATGGCAAGCTGCCAGTCATCAATGCCTTTATAATTCGGATCCCACGTCAGGCGGCGGCACTCCAACCCATGGCTGCGTGCCATGAGATAGATTTTCGACGCGCCCTTGCTGACAGCGGCGTTGTGATACTTGTCCATATCCTCGGCTTCAATGATGACCTCTGTGCCATTGGCGGCCAGCAACGCAAACAGCATATCCAGCTTGTTGACGTTGTTGGCACCTGCCGTGGCTGCAAAGGAGCGATCCATCAGAAAGTGGGCCACGTCCGCTTTCAACAGCCCTTCCGTCACATAGACAACCCGCGCAAAGGGATCGCCCACGAAATGGACAGGACTGCCGGAGGATACTCCGCGTTTCTTGGAAGCGGAGGATAGCCACAGGTACTTTGTCCCGCTCTTGTCGGGGTCGCTCTCCTGATCTCGGATAGGCGTGTCCAACCGGATCTGTGCGCCGCGTATCATTCCATCAATACCTTTGGCGGGGATGATGATCCCTGCCGTGACGGAATTGAAGTTGACCGTCCATTTGTCATCCTTACCTACATAGAAGCCGGGAACGCCCTCCACCTTACAGCCTCGGCTGCGCAGCTTTTGCGCCAGTGACCGGCACAGGTAGAAGGGCGGGGTTCTTTTGTCCCCCAGCCGTTCTATCTGTTCGTCGGTCAGCCCGCGCACCTCCCGGAGATGCTTGCGGTGTTGAGGCGTAAGCGTCAACAGCTCCAGCAGCATGGAAAATGTCTGGTGGATCTCCTGCGGTGAGGCAAGGACGGATTGCTCGATCGCCGCCTGTTCCGGCAGCACCTTTGCGGTGTACTCCGGCGCCGTAAGGCCGTTTTGCAGCGTGTCGCAGATCTCACGGTAGGCTTCGGAATTGCTGATCCCGTATACCTTTCCGTAGAGGGACAGCATACCGCCGCCTTCGTTGCAGTAGTTGCAGCGCCAGAGGTTTTTAGCAAAGTTGATGTTCATCTTCCCCCGCTTATCACCGCAGATCGGGCAGTCGGCATATACGCTGTCCGCCTGTCTGCGCCGGATATGCAGATGCAGCAGCTCAGCCACATCCAGGATATTGAACGGGAACTCCTGTGGCTGCGCCACCGCGCCACCTCCTTACCATCATCTTGAACGATTCGCCTGTCAGCTGGCATTTGCCAGACGCTGGAGCTTGTCCAGCATCAGCTTGGCGCCGGCCCGCAGGATATTGTCATCCCCGGAATAGCCCTTCACATACCACTTGAGGCTGGCTGGCCTCCGCTCGGCGACTTGCTTGAGCGTCTGCCCGCTGCATGTGCCGATGGGCACGATGATTTCCTCGGCCTCCGCTTCGGTCATCAGAGTGCAGATGGTATCCACATCCATGTCCTTAGTATAGCTGGCAGCACTCGGCTCGTCATACACAAAGGGCAGCTCTGTTTCCACCACGGGCTCTGCAGCCGCCTCCGCAGGCTGCTCCACAGAGATTTCCGCTTGCGGCACATAGGGGACGGTATCTTCATGGTGAACCGCTTCCGGCTCCGCCTGCTGTACCACCACAGGCTCCATATCAACCTGTATCGCAGCAGGTTCCGTTCTGACCTGTTCCGCTGCCGCTTGAGGTGCAGGGGCAGGCTCGCTCCGCATAACAGGCGTGATCGGTTCTGCGTAAGGCGTATCCGCCTTGGGCATCGGTGCGAACTGGACGCCGAAGCCGGCGTTGGTCAGCGCCATGTCCAGAGCATCATGCTCCGCGGCTTGAATATACAGGCCGGCAGGCGCGTTTTCCTGTGTCATGGTGGCGATGTAGCTGCTGGCGGGGTCGGCATCATCCTTGTCGAAGAATACCTTTGCCTCGATGATCGCCAACTGATCCGTGATGCGCAGCGGCGTCAGCCGCGTGCGTCCGGCAGGATATTTCAGCCGGAACCAGAGCTTTTTATATCGCAGGTCAAGCTCGTGTCCGTTGGCAGTCTTTTTCAGGAAGCGCAACGGATCGAAGCCTGCGACACGGTTCAGCTCAGACACGACGGGGACAGCATTGAACAAAGTGGATTCGGGTGTATTCATTTCAAAAGCTCCTTTCTAAATAAAAACATGAGACAGGGCGTAGATTTAACGCGCTTGCCTCATTTTTACAAAATATTCACAGTGATACTCAAGCACTGCGCTGCTGCACTTTGAACGTATTGGTATAGAGTGAGATCCTATGTCCTAACTGCGTGTTGCGTTTTCCGGTATCGTCTTTATGGACCGCCATGTAGAGCATGCCGATCTGACCCACCAGAATAACCTTTGACTTAGCGCGGGTGATAGCCGTGTAGACAAGGCTTCGCGTCAGCATCCGGGCATGGCTCCTCAGCAAAGGGAATAGTACCACATCAAACTCACTGCCCTGCGCCTTATGGACGGTGGTGGCATAGGCAAGCTCCACATGGCCCATTTCCTCCATGGAGTACTCCACGACCCTCGTGGGCGAAAACTGGATCGATATGCGCATACCGTCCCGCTCATCGTGACGGAAGCTGCGGATAAAGCCAATATCGCCATTGGACGCCTTAATACTGTTCTTGTTCTGCATCACCTTATCACCTACCCGAAAATAGAGGCTGCCCACCTTCAGATCGGCTTCCTCCGTCTGCGGGTTCACCAGATCCCGGATCGCCTCGTTGAGTTGGTCAACGGAGGCCGCACCGGTGGAGCGGAAGGGCGATAGGATCTGCACGCGGTCTACACCGTATTGCTTCACCTGTGCCAGATAGAGATTCCGCAGGTGTTCGGCTGCTTCCTCCTGGTTGGCGCATTTGCAGACAGTAAAATCATTGCCGTAGAAAAAGCCGGTGTCATTGTTGTTGATCTTCTGCGCGTTATAGGCGATAAGGCTGTCCTTCTTCTGACGGAATATCTCATTGAGCACCGTCACAGGGATCAGCCCGCAGTCGATCAACTCACGGAACACATCACCGGCTCCAACGCTTTGCAGCTGGTCCGCATCGCCCACCAGCAGCACTTTTGTGTTCGGCCCAATGCGGGAGAAGAACTGCCGCGCCAGCCACATATCCATCATGGACGATTCATCCACGATGATAAGGCCTGCGTCCAGCATATCTTCTTCACCTTTCCGGAAGCCGCCATCCTCACCAAACAGTCCCAGCAGGCTGTGCAGCGTGCTGGCATTGTTTACGCCGGTACTCTCCGCCATGCGGCGGCTTGCCCGGCCGGTGGGGGCTGCCAGCAGGATATTCTCCGATGGCTTCAGCAGCTTGAACACCTCAATGACCGTTTTCAGGACGGTGGTCTTGCCGGTACCGGGTGAGCCGGTAATGATGGACAGATCGCTGCGGAATACCATGTGAACAGCCTCCGTCTGCCGCAGAGAGAGCTCGACCCCCAACTGACGCCGTACCCTTGTCAGCAAGTCCTGCACATCCACCCGTTCTACCGGGCGGCAGAGCAACCTTGCGATGCTGCGGGCGGTTTCGTCCTCCTGCGCGAAGGTCTTGACCAGGTAATAGTTGCCGTTGCTGTTAATGATCTTGCCTTGCAGCAGCATGTCGTCGATCACAGCCTCCAGATCATCTGCCTTTACCCGCATCTGAGGAACAGGGATCATGCTGTTCAGCAGAGCCATGGACTCCTTGCGAAGCTGCTCTGCATCCAGATACAGATGACCGCCATCTCCCTTTGCACCCTCCAGTGCGGCAAATACCGCGCCGCGGATGCGCATGGGTGAGTTCAGCGGCCAATTGTTCTTTCGCATGATCGCGTCCACGCGCTTGAAGCCAAATCCGGATATCTGACAGAGTTCGAAGGGGTTATCCCGCAGAATATCCACGCTGTGTGCGCCGAAATGGTCATAAATCTTCGTGGCGGTGGTGGGGGTGATCTGAAAGGGGGCCAACAGCAGCATCAGATCACGAAGGGTTCGGCTCTCGTTATAGGAGGCAATGATCTCCTCCAGCTTTGCCTTGCTGACGCCCCGTATCTCCAGAAGCCTCTCCGGTTCATTCTCCAGCACATGCAGTGTATCTGCGCCAAACCGGTCTACGATCAGCTCGGCGGTCTTGCCGCCAATGCCCTTGATAAGCCGCGAGGAAAGATACCCCTTGATCCCTTCGCGGGTCTGAGGTACGACCTCCTCGCATTTCGTCACATGCAGCTGAAAGCCGTTTTTACCCTCTTTCCACTCGCCGTCCAGTATCATGCTGACCTGATCGGTGCGCGGCAGCTCATAGCCCACGGCGGCAAAATGGATCATGTTGTCCCGATGCCGGTATGCGCTGCGGGCTTTTTCGGGGATAGAACGGTCTGAGGTCTTTACGCTGATCACGCTGTACTTGTTGACAGGGTTATAGAAGATCGTCCGTTCATAGATGCCTGTATAAGCCAACTCATGCAGCCTCCTCTCGTCGTTTTTTCACATAGAAGCGCCGGCTTTCCGAAACAGTGACGTACTGCTCGTAGATGTCCGGGTGCTGCGCCTGCAAACGCTGTAGGTTGTCCTTACTGATGCCGGATTTACGCACAGGCTTATAGCTGATACTGTAAGCCGCTTCACGCCCCTGGCAGACAGCCGTGCAGCTCCGTCCCATTTCTGCGACGATACGGCCTTGCAGTCGCCGCATTTCCGCTTCGATGTGCTCATAGTTTCGTTTCTCCGCGTTTCGCTGGGTCTGAAGCTCCAGATACCGGGGGATCAGCAGTGCCATATTCCCCTCCAGTATCAGCTCCGGCGCCGATGGGTCAGCAGGCCCGAAATGACGCCTGACGCTGTTAAGGATCAGATCGCCGTCCTCCGTATAGGGTGGGGGCATGCCGGTGAGGATGTGGTTCTCCCAGAAATCCTGCTCCAGCGTGATCAGCTCCGCCTCATAGTCCCGGTCACGGTCGATATGCCGGATGATGACTTCATCTTCATTGTTGCCGTACAGGCAGCAGTAGAAGACCTCATCAATGTTCATCACGGCCATATAGTGCCGCCCCTGAGCCTCATAGTTGAGGGGAATGATCTCCTGCCCATCCTCGGACCACCAGTGATCCTTTGCATTATAGTTGGTGGTTTTTATTTCGAGGATCGCGGTTCGCCCTCCGGGAAGCTCTACAAAGTAGTCAATATCCGCCAGCATAAACGTATGCACCGGATGATAAAACATCTTCTTGATCTGATAGATGCGATACCCCGTTTTCACATGGAATATCTCTGCTACCAGATCCTCCAGCAGATGCCCCATCTTCTTGGCTACCCAGTTGCTCTCCGAGTCGTCAAAAGGCACGATCTTCAGCTTGTCATAGTAGAGATCCCGTGCCGTAGCAAACGGTGAGATTCCTAATATGGCGGCTGCATCGCTGCCGCCGATCCCCCTGCGCCGGTATTCCAGCCAGTCTTTCTCAGGAAGACCCTCCGTGCTGACCAGGACTGACGGCGCATAAGACTCGCTTGCGACTGCCATGGCTATACCCTCCGCTGCCCCGTCTGATGGGGTACAACGCGGGTATAGCTGCGGCGGTATTTTGCCGCCTTGCGCTCCGTTTTCCTGAGTTTCTGCCTGCGCCGGTCTCCTTCTCGATACCGATACAAGCGTTTGCCGGGATAATTCCTTCTGCTCATGTGGATGCCACCTTTCAAATATATTCCAAAGCCTTACGGCATTTGGGCAAATAAAAAAAGCGAGAATGACATCCTGATCCTCTCAGATACTTGCGCCTGCCGATGGCATGGCCGGTGTCATTCTCGCTGCAGGGGAAAATGTCCCCTCAAAAACAAAAAAGTCAACAGCCCACTGCTCTGCGGCATAGTGGTGTTGTTGACTAAAATACAAGCTTAACAACGTGTGCGGTTCAGAAACACTCTGAAATGCCTGTATAGGCGTTGCACAAAAAACAATTACATGGTGATAGTACCACAATATATTGTGGTAGTCAAGAAACAATATCGCTCATATAGAGAATTTGAAAAAATATTCCTTCGCATGTTAAATTTACGGTGCCTGATTTCTTTTTATTTAGTGTAAGGCTAAGCCAGTCAGAAGATGGCTGGTTCTATTACATGCACCTTGAAAACTGAACAGCCCCACCGGAGGTTATAC
>ERZ1504231.740-NODE-740-length-8163-cov-5.109151_pt1 | contig 8163 bp, 7 predicted proteins | sample MGYA00571885_ERZ1504231 | MGnify/ENA primary metagenome ERZ1504231 (study PRJEB39906, sample SAMEA3182103) | gut metagenome | biome: human; feature: gut; material: Stool; isolation source: human stools | place: Canada | collected 2013-02-19 ...
TATGACCGAGGCGGACGCCTACAAGCTCTGTCAGGAACACGGGCTGCTTTCCCCAATCTACGCTCACTGTCGAAGAAACGGCTGCTGGTTCTGTCCCAACGCCAGTGACTCGGAGCTGCTGCACATGGTCACAAAGCACCCGGATATGTTTGACCGGCTGATTGAATGGGAGAACGAGGATAACATCTTCCATCGTCGGATGACGCGCAGAGAAACCCCGTCTGAGGTAAAGGCTCGTTTACTGAGCAAATCCCAGACGGGGTTTTCTTCGCCCAAAAGCAAATAAGAAATGGAGGTTTGAGATGGCTGAAAACAAAAATGCACAGCAAGTCCGCGAAATCACGGACAAGCTGGAACAGGGCATCAAGGAGCTTTTTGAATCCGAGCGGTTCAAGGAATATCTCCGCACGATGTCCAAGTTCTACAACTATTCCTTCAACAACACGCTGCTCATTGCGATGCAGAAGCCGGAGGCAACCTATGTTGCCGGTTATACCTCGTGGCAGCGCAACTTTGACCGTCAGGTCATGAAGGGCGAAAAGGGCATCAAGATTCTTGCACCCGCGCCGTACAAGGCGCAGGAAGAGCGCGAGAAGATTGATCCTGTGACGCAGAAGCCGGTGATCGGCGCAGATGGGAAGGCTGTCACGGAAACGGTTGAGGTCCTGCGTCCTGCCTTCAAGGTGGTAAGTGTCTTTGATGTTTCCCAGACGGACGGCAAGGAGCTTCCGGACATTATCGTCGATGAGCTGAAAGGCACCGTCGAAAACTACGAGGCGTTCTTCGACGCACTCAGGCAGGAATCTCCCGTCCCTATTTCCTTTGAGGACATTCCGGGCGGTGCAAAGGGATTCTTCTCGCCGGTTGAAAGCCGCATTGCCATTCAGGAGGGCATGAGCGAAATCCAGACGGTCAAAACCGCCATTCACGAGATCGCCCACGCAAAGCTCCACGCCGTCAAGCCGGATGAGAAAGCCACGCCAGAAGATAAGAAGGATCGGCACACCAAGGAGGTTGAAGCGGAAAGCGTTGCCTACACCGTCTGCCAACGGTACGGCATTGAAACCTCGGACTACTCCTTCGGTTACATCGCCGGTTGGTCATCCGGCAAGGAAACCAAGGAACTGAAAAGCTCTCTGGACACCATCCGCAAGACGGCGGCTGAGATGATCGAGGGCATTGACGCCAAGCTCAAGGTGCTGCTGGCAGAGAAGGCACAGTCCGTCGAGCAGGAAACCGTTCCGGAGGAAAAGCCGGAAGTCCCCATTTACCGCGAGACAGCGAATTACGCCTATGAAGCCGATGAGCTGGAGTCATATCGTGCTTCTCTCGCCGCAAACGTGGAATGCCGCAAAGCGATTGAAGCGGCGATCAGCTCCAACTACGGAGATAACCGGCTGGATGCGGATGCTGCCGTAAAAAGCGTCCTTGAGCAATTCTCTCCGGAGCGTGTCCGATATGTCCTCGCAAACACCATTCAGCAGAAAGCCTTTGACGGGCGCATTCCGCAGCCCCTCAAGGAATGGGCGAAGACCGTTGAGGTCTGCCCGGAGAATGCCTCCCGCTTCCTTGTGGATAAACCCAATCCCGGACTGACGGCACTTTTCGTGGATGCGTTCCGTCAGCAGACCGAACCCCAGAAGGAAGTCACTTCTGAGAAAACAGAGGAAAGAGACCCGGAGGTCGTTGCATGGGAGAACGATGAGATTACCTCTATTGAGGTAAAAACCGTGGAGGTCAAGTCTCCCTTTGCTCCCTTGCCGGAGGAAGCACCGAAAGCACACCGTCTGACTGCCGAGGAGAAGGAAATCAAAGCCGCCGTCATGGACACGCTCAAGGGGCAGATTGCCTATAACAACGACGGAATGCGGGCGTCCTATCGCGCCTCCAATCATTCCTTCAATCTGCTGGCGCGGAACGGTGTCAGGATCGAGGGCAACACGGTCACGCAGAACGGTGAGCCGCTGTTCAAAATCCATCGCCGTCATGCGGCGCGGAAAACACAGGGCTGTTACCGTGAGCTGATGCCGACGCTGGAATACATCAAGCAGGAGCAGAAGCAGGAAAAGCCCTCTATCCGCGATCAACTCAGGACTGCCGCAAAACAGCAGCCGGAGAAGAAATCTCCGGTCAAATCCAAAACGCACGACATGGAGTTGTGAGAAAGGAGAAGCATGAAGAAATACACAGATGTTGACATCGTTGCGGAGCTGCAGAAGCTCGTGGACAGTCATGTAGACAGCTACAAGGAAGACTTCGACATCGACAAGCGCATCATCCGCCGCGCTGCCGAAAGCCAAAATCCCGAAGACAAAACGCTGATGTGGTTCTGCCGTCCGCATGGAACGCACTGTCTCAACGAAAATCAGGTCTTTATTCAGGGAACGCGGGATCACAACACCTTCCGTTTCTATGCGGAGCAGACCTACGACGAGTGCGTCGCCCGCGTCATTATCCCGAAAGCCGTTAAGCGCGGCAAGGTGTTCGGAGATGTCTTTGAGATCAATTACCGGGAACAGGCGGCAAACGTAGCGCAGAACTCGGCTGTGCCGGATCATGATCGGCTGACCTTCGCAGATGGCTTTGTACTGGAAGCCCCCTGCCGCAGCAGCTTCGATGCAGCAATGGCTCTGATCGGTGAGCATGGCGGCGTCAAGACCCACCAGACGCTCCCGAAGGACGCGGATGCTCTGGTGGAAGTGCTGTCTAAGCAGAAAAGCCGCCGTGACAGACTGCCGGAGGCTGATAAAACGGAGGTGCTTGCACCTCTGCCCGTTGCTGAACTCCACAAATATGAGGCAGTCAAAAAGGCGCATCCGGACGCGCTGGTTTGCTTTGCCCAGAACGGCTATTTTGAGCTTTACGGCAAGGACGCGGAGAAAGCCGCGCCGCTTCTCGGCACAAAGCTCCTTGAGAAGAAGGTACGCGGCAAGCCCTCCATGCCGGTGACCGGCTTCCGTGAAGCCGCATGGGTAGCCGGTTCTCATAAGCTCTGGAAGTCCGGCGCAGATGTCTTTCTCAGCAAGGACGGCGAGACCTTCAAGGAACTCAAAGCCGCAGATTACATTCCTGTCGGAGCGACGCTGAATGTGGATGGGATCAAGTGCAAAATTGACGCGGTTGATTTTGCCGCTGATGAAGTCCGGCTGACCAACATCGAGGACAAGAACCGCCCCATCCGCTTTTCGGAAAGCATCCAGTATGTCCGCGCCTATGTGGAGGATGCCGGAACTGCCATCTACGACACCATCCCGAAGAAGCCCGCTGCCCGTGAATCCATCCGTGACAAACTGAAATCCGCACAGAAGGCACAGCCGACCCACACGCCGAAACCTCAGAAATCGAAAGGAAAGGATATGGTACTCTGATATGAAAAACTTTACCGTAGAAGAACTCAACCTGATGTGCTGCTTCAACACGTCCAGCCGGAAGCGGCTGATCGACGATATGAAGAGCGTCACCCTGAACGACATGGACGGTGAGATTGCGGAGCTGATGTATAAGACCGTCCGGAAGCTCGAAGCCATGACCGACGCGGAGTTTGAGGAACTGTATATCATGCCGGACGGCATGGTGGATGACTGAAAGGAGGATGCCTATGCCCGTATTAGACGGTGATTTTGAAGCCTTCGTCACGAACCTTGGCAAGTACAACGAGGGTATGCTGGTCGGTGAGTGGGTGAAGCTGCCCACCACCGAAGAAGAGATGCAGAAAGTCTTTGAGCGCATCGGGATCGGCAAGCAGGATGAGTTCGGTCAGCCCTACGAAGAGTGGTTTATCACCGACTACGAATGTCCGATCTACGGCGTTCAGAAGATGCTTGGCGAGTACGAGAGCCTTGATAAGCTCAACTACCTTGCCGCTTTGATTGACGAGCTTTCCCTGAGCGATCAGGAAAAGCTCGTTGCCATTATGGAGGCTGGCTGCGATGAGGTCAGCGACATCGACGATCTCATCAACCTGACGTTCAATCTGGACTGCTACGACATCATGCCCGGTATCAACGACGAATCCGATCTCGGCTATTATTACGCACACGAAGCTGGTATTTACTCCGAAAAGGATCTCGGTCCTCTGGCAAATTACATCGACTATGAGCGCTATGGGCGCGACATTGCGATGGATGAGCAGGGGCGATTCACCGATGAGGGCTATGTCCGTGTCGCAAGCGAACGCTGGGACAGGCAGTTTAACGGGGAGCTTGATGATATTCCCGATGAATACCGGATTACTGGCTCAGGGGAAGCCGCCGAGCGTGACAGCACCATCGCCGTTCTCGTCGTTGAGCCGGGAAAGGAGCCTTATGTGAAGGAGATTGACTCCGGTCTGGAGTCCTTGCAGCATGAGGTCGGCGGCTATATCGAGGCAATTTATCCCTACGAAGACCCGGTTGCCTTGGTCTGCAACGAGGAAGGTAAGCTGGAAGGTTTGCCCCTGAACCGCGCTCTGCGTGATGAGGACGGTGACATCTACGACGTTGTTGCCGGAACATTCTTGGTAGTTGGCTTGACGGATGACAGCTTCGGCTCTCTGACCGTAGAGCAGATGCAGAAGTTCTCCGACCTCTTCAAAGTTCCGGAGCAGTTTGTTAAGTTGGGCGATAAGATTGTTGCGATCCCCATGATCTCGAAGGAGCAGCAGAAGCAGGAAGCTACCGAGCAGAAGGACTTTGAGATGAATGCCGACACCTCCGGTCTGACGGTTGCCGGTCACATCGGGACGTGGCACACCATTGACCAGCACGAAATCGGCGGTCACAGCTTTTATCTGATGGAGCATGACACCTACGGCGATGAGGCGGCTTGCATCATCGTCGATGAGCGCGGTAAGCTCGTTCTTGATGATGTCTACAACGGCTTTGACGATGACACGCTCCGCCTTCTCGACCTTGAGGTCAAGGAAGTGCCGGAAATGCCCGATCCCACGCTCTCCGTTCAGGATATGAAGGACTACGGCTACGCATGGGCTGGCGTTCTTCCCGCCGGTCAGGAGGCGGCTGAAAAGGCGATGGAGAAGGGCTGCGAGGTTTACCGTCTCTATTCGGATAACACCGAGGGCTTGTGCGTGGATGCAAAGGAGATTGCCGACCATGCGGCAAAGGGCGGAATGCTCGGTATCAGCAAGGAAAGCTGGATGGCAGCTCTTGAGAAGGAAAACTACCTCAAGACGGCGGAGATGTCGATGGAGGATGACTACGGCATGATTGACGGGATCATCAACAACGGTCCGAAGGAGGAAAAGACCGCAGCGATCAAAGCTCCCGAAACCGGCGAAAAGTCCTCCATCATGGACAGGCTCAAGTCTGCAAAGGCTGAAAAGCAGAAGGAATGCTGCCCTCCCAAAAAGCACAAAGGAGAGATTGAGCTGTGAGCAGAAGTCAGAAATGGCGGCATGAGTGGTCGTTCTTCATCGGGGACAGCGGACGCCGGAAGTATAACCGCTTCTGCGTCCGCTGCGTCCATAGCTGCAAGCAGAGCTTCCGTGCAGATCTCATTGCCTGTCCGCACTTCTCCCGCAAGGCATCGAGGTGTAGACAGTTAGGGGGCGAAAAAGCCTGTGATTGCAAGCCTCAGAGCGGCGCAAATTGACCAACCTAAGTGATTGTATTCCCTGCGCAGTTTCTTCTTTAGCGCGGAAATAAGTGTCGATTTCGGCACTTGTTTGAATGCCCGGAAAACGAACCAAGAGCCTCTGTCGATGCCCGGTTTGGGTATCGGCAGAGGCTCTTTTTTTGTATTTTTTCTGTAAATACCGTTGAAAATCACGCGCTAATACACAGCGTCACTATTAGCGTTTCTGTATAACTATGCCTCTAACCCATATAATTGTTATAAGCGTTATAGAAAAGGTGTAGGTACGCGCTATGATTGACAAACGAATAGGTAAACGAGTAAAACAATGCCGGGAACGCCTCGGAATCTCGCAAGAAGAGCTTGCGGAAAAGACCGGGCTGACTGCAAATTATATTTCTACGGTTGAACGTGGTATGTCGTTTCCTCGCTGTGAGAAATTGATCATTCTTCTCAATGGGCTTGAGGTTTCGGCAGACGCGATTTTCTGTGACGTCCTGGAGCATTCGACAAGCTATAAATCGTCTGAACTCTCGGAGAAACTTGCTTCGTTGTCTCCGCAAGCGCAGAAGCGCATTTTGCAGATGGTTGAGCTGATGATTCAGCAGGAAACGGCAGATAATGGCTGAATCCGTCATGGGCTGTGTGATTTTATCACGCAGCCTTTTTTCTTCCCTTATTTCGACAGAATATTTCATATCTCCGTGCTATACTATGTATCAGAGACATAGAAACAGTCTCTAATACATAGTCAGGAGATGAAAAAGAAAATGAAGACCTGTGCTTTTACCGGGCATCGTCCGCAAAACCTCCCGTTTGGTTTCAATGAGGAAGACGAACGCTGCATAGACCTCAAAAAAACTCTCAGGGAGCAAATCATCAATCTCATCGAAAATGAAGGCGTCACGCACTTTATATCCGGAATGGCAATCGGTGTAGATATGTATGCCGCTGAGATCGTACTGGGACTGAAAGCGTCCTATCCGGGAATTACGCTCGAAAGTGCCATCCCGTGTGAAAGTCAAGCTGCAAAGTGGTCGGAAGCTCTGAGAGATCGGTATTTCGACATTGCGTCCAAGTGTGATAAGGAAACACTGATTCAAACCCATTACTCGCCCGACTGCATGGACAAGCGCAACCGTTATATGGTTGATCATGCGGATGTCCTGATCGCGGTTTGGGATGGAAGCCCCAGCGGAACCGGAAAGACGGTCAGATATGCTCATCAGCAGGGTAAATCTGTTACGGTCATTGACCCGGTTTCCCTTGATGTCACACAAGAATAAGGCAAATAATATCCCCTCTGAATCAAGCATTGTGAAAACCGTAAATTTACTTACGATAGTGAACACACATTGCACTGAACAGTGATTATTGGAAGCGTGTACGGTGTGTGCTGTCCCGTGAACTTTTCCACGGAATGCACTGAGTTTTCACGGCTTCGCAAAATGGAAAGCGCCACCCTACGAACAGTCCCTCGTCGGGAGAAAAATAAATCGCTGGAAACGGGAATGCCCCGGCACTGTGCATCTGGCACAGCGCCGGGGCATTTTTTCCATCACAGGAGGTCATTCAGAAGATTCATGCACTTAACCTTCTGTTGGAGATTTGCACTCCCGTACACATTCAGGGTAAAAGATACGTTCTTATGTCCGAGGATTTCAGAAAGAGACTTTATATCAAACTCCGGTATCTCGATTGCTCTAACTGCGAATGTATGCCGGATCTCATGAAACTTCACTTTCTCCAATCCGTTCCGTTTCAGAAAACGGGTGAAAAACTGGCGATAAGTACGAGGCTCTGTCGGCTTTGTTTTGCCAGTCAAGAAGTAGTGGTTAGGGTTATCCGTGTAGAACTTCTTGATAATGTTCATCAGAAGAGACGGAACAGGAATCGTCCTTGCAGAAGTTTTCGTTTTGGGCGGTCCGATGTGAAGATATGACTCGCCCTTCTTTTTGTCATAGATGCGCTGGACAGTCTTATTGATGCTGATGGTCTTATCCGTCAACGAGATGTCCTTCATCTGCAATCCGCAGAGTTCTCCAATGCGTACTCCGGTAAAAAGTGCAATTAGAATGCCAGCGGTCTTCCTGTTCAAGTTCATGTAGATGCACTGAATCAGCGCTTGCTCCTGATCTTTTGAGAGAGAAACTACCTTCTTAATGCCAAGTTCTTTCGGGTACTCGATGAGATCCCAGTTCAGCAGCGGAATCGCCCTTTCTTTGTACGCGAACTCCATTGAAAGTCTGAGAACGAGGATCACATCCCGGATGGTCTTTACCGTTAGCCCTCCGGTCTTGTCCAACCTACCGGCATCATGGAGATACGAAATGTAGCTCTGGATGTCCGTTTCGGTGATGCTGCCGATCTTACGCTTGCCAAAGTACGGAATAAGATGATTTTCGGCAATCAGCGTAAAGCTGGCATGGGTTGACGGCGTGATCATTGGCTTCTTTTGATTTAGCCAAGTGTTCACAAGCGTCTTAAATTGTGTATTGTTAGTCATATTGACCACCTCCACGAACATTATCCGTTGGAGGGATAATCAAGGCAGTATATTCCTCAAGTAACGGTCTCGAAAAGCGTCCGAAA
>ERZ1504231.760-NODE-760-length-7930-cov-2.282921_pt1 | contig 7930 bp, 5 predicted proteins | sample MGYA00571885_ERZ1504231 | MGnify/ENA primary metagenome ERZ1504231 (study PRJEB39906, sample SAMEA3182103) | gut metagenome | biome: human; feature: gut; material: Stool; isolation source: human stools | place: Canada | collected 2013-02-19 ...
GGCTTATGGAGAGGATGGAACCGTTGCTTTTACCGGCAATAACTCTTTTCGCCATATTTCTTGTTTGGTGCAATTTGATATAAAAGCTGCCGGTACATTATCTGATGCGGTTCTGACTAACTTGTCGCTGGAAGGTGGTAATATTATTTCTTCTGCTACTTATTCGTTTGAGACAGAAAAGGTTACTCTTACGCAGGAAGGTGATTCCGATTTGTTGAGTGTTTCCCTGAATAACCATTCAATGGCGGATGAAAAGGAAGGTGTTTCTTATTATTTCATATTGAATCAGAAAACATCCGATACTCCCGTTTCATTGACGTTGGAATATTCGGTTGCAGGTAAGTCTTATGCCGCTTCCATTTCTACTTTTGCCAAAGATAATGCATTTAAGGAAGGTACTCATCAAAAGTATAATATTGCGGTCAATGGAAAAGAAATACAAATAACGGGAGGAGAGATTGGCAGCTGGAATGACGGCGGAGAAATGGGGGATATTAACCTTGATGTAAAGACCGGAGATGAAGAAAATAAATAAAGGTCAGTTTCGTTTTATATTGTTTTTGTCATTGTTTCTGACACTGTCTTTCTCGTGTCAGCGTGTAATGGATGATGGAGAAGAAGACGATGTGTCGTCTTCTGATGGGACAGCATTGAAAATAATGGCCCGTTCCGGCGGAAATACATCTATTGAATATCCGGTTTATCTGTATGCTTTTAATGAGAAAGGAGACTGTGCGGCAAAGCAGAAGATAACTTCGGAAGAGGTGGAAATGAATCTGCAGTTACCTTCGGGAAATTTTAAGGTGGTGGCTCTTTCGGGAGTATCTAAAGGATATGTGATGTCCGATAATCCCAAAATCAGCGATGTAATCACTATGCAAGAAGGTGGTTGTGCTTCAAAAGCAATGATGATGGGAATGGCTGACGTTTCATTGGAAGGAAAGAATAAAACGGTGAATCTTATGCTTACTTACATGGTGGCTTCTCTTAATGTTGTTCTGACAAAAGCGGATAAGGTTAAACAGGTGAAAGTAGGTATATCGCCTTTGCATTCTTCTCTTAATTTTGAAGGAAAATATGGAGGTGAGGAAAAGAAACTGGAAATAGAGTGTGCGTTAGGGACAGATGGGAGATGGACTGCGGGACCTGTTTATATCTTTCCCGGTTCCGGCTCTCAAACCACTTTGTCCATCACGCTGGACGATTCAAAAGGAAGCCACACGTATGGATATGTCAGTAAAGTTGTTCCTCAAGCCAATCATCCTTATAATATAGGTGGCAGCTATACAGGAGATATTTCTATCGATGGAAGCCTGATAGCCAAAGGTTGGGAGGATGCGATAGATGTCGAGTTTAAATTTGAAACGGATGAAGACAGCTCCAATGATGAAGATGGGGATGAGGATATATCGGGAGTTCCCGAGGTTGGAAGCATTTGGAATGATTGTATTGTAGCCGCTTCCAATAAAAGTAGCGATGGAAGTGGAACAGATTTGTTACTGATGAGTTTGGAAGAATGGGAAAGTCAAATAGCAACTGCCCGGTCTGTTCCCGAAGGCTATTCTGTTCATAATATAAAGAACTGGCGTTTTCCTACGGAACAGGAAGCCAAAGCAATTAGAGACCGGTTTAATGGTGACAGATTGATTGATTTGAATGAGAAAATAGAAGCCAGGAACCAAGAAGAGCTGGAAATAACACATGATTCGGATACGCGCTATTTATGTGATAAAGAGGGGGTTTTCTATTCTTTTCAGTTTATTGGCGCAAAGAGAGTTACGAAAGCGGGAAAGGATAAGTTTTATCTGATTCGTGTCGTTACTACCCATCACTTTTCAAAATAAGGAGTACTTATGTATAATGAATAGAGGCAGGTTTTAAGCCTGCCCCTACCTTAAAGAGTAAGATTCTTTTTAGAAATGATAATCTACACTTAAGCCGAATACTTTATTGGTACGGGCATAGACATCTGTTCCTTTTATGGTTGTGTTATTGTAGTTCTCTGAAGTTTTGGTGTAATCATCGTATGTTGTCCAGAAATAAGCGATGTTCAGGTTCAAATGCGAATTCATTTTGATTTTGGCGCCAAAGCCTAGAGAATAAGAATCGCAATAGAAACTTGTATCAGTCTGGAAGTTGTTGGACAATCCATAGTCTGTGTTCTGGTAACCGCCACTGATTGTCAGTTGTTTGGTAGCATCCCATTCGATACCGGCCAAGTATTCATTCGCGCCTTTAGTCAAGTATTTCTGTCTTCCCTCTGCCATGCCTGCCGATTTATCATCATAGAAATGATATTCTACGGAAGCGCGCAGAGTGGGCAGGATTTCATATCCGGCAGCAATTGTTAATAAAGAAGGAATATCACTGGGGGTATTTACACCGTCTTTGTAAGGAGCAAGCAGCGGCTCGGCTTCTACCGGGTTTACATCTATCTTGTGTGTTTTGTTTTCGATATTCATGTTGGTTTTAAACTCATACTTGGCAGCAAAGTTCCATTTTCCGAACTTAACGTCTGCTCCGATAATGGGAGTCAGTCCCCAACCTGTCTGGTCGCAGTCCAGCTCAATAATTGCGCACCATAAATATATTGGCGTCCGTCCATGGCACTGTTAATAATATACTTATCGGGAGTCAGTCCTTTGGTTGCAAGCAACCCCATTGCAGCAGCACTGAACATGGGCAAACCGTCATCAAAAGAAGCCTTGCCGCCACCGCCGGTGATGGCAAAACTGGCAGAGATAGTCCAATCGCCTTTCTTGTAAGCTCCGTGGAAACTGGGGATGAAAGGAGCAGAAGCCGTACCTTTGTAAAGACGTGATGTGCCTTCACCGTCGACAGCCTGAAATAATGGGAAAGTGGAAGTTATCTCACGGGTTTGGTAAGCACTCTGTCCGGTCAAAGAAAGATAAAATCCGTCTTCGGGCAGAAAAGACAAACCTGCCGGGTTGGAATAAACACCGTCGATATCGATTGAAGCACCACGGGCAATCATTCTCAGAAAAGAAGCATGTTGATTTGTGTTAGTCAGGATACCTCCTGCAAAAGTTGGATTTGAAACCATTAGCGTCGCTGCGCCAATCAGTAGAATTTTCTTCATTAATTATTTTGTTTTTTGATTTTCGGGCGCAAAGGTAGGATAAAATAACACACAAGCAAAGGAATTGTGCAATTAATTGCGCTTTTAGATGAATATTTCAACTGTTTCAGAAGAAACTATTTGAACTTGCAATAAATGGTATAACAGTTATTAAGTCACGAAACAATGTAAAACAGAATAAATATTCCTACCTTTGTAACTCTTTTAAGCAATCAAAAAGTAAGTATGTATACTAACAAAGAAATATGGAACGTCAGTTATCCGATATTCCTCGGATTATTGGCACAAAACATTATTAATGTGACAGATACCGCCTTTTTGGGGAGAGTGGGTGAAGTGGAACTCGGTGCTTCGGCCATGGGTGGATTGTTTTACATTTGCGTTTTTACGATAGCCTTTGGCTTTAGTACAGGTTCGCAGATTATGATAGCCCGGCGCAATGGAGAAGGCAGATTCAGAGATGTAGGGCCTGTTATGATGCAGGGGTGTGCTTTTCTGTTGATATTGGCGGTCGGTCTTTTTGGGCTGACTCATGCGGCTGCTCCTTCGCTGATACGCTTGCTTATTTCTTCGGATGCCATATTCGATGCTACCAAAGAATTTTTGAACTGGCGTATTTTCGGTTTCTTTTTTGCGTTTGTCAATGTCATGTTCCGTGCTCTTTATATAGGTATCACGCGTACGAAGGTACTGACCTTGAATGCCATTGTCATGGCTATGGTGAATGTCGTGTTGGATTATGCCCTGATTTTCGGTCATTTCGGTTTGCCTGCCTTGGGGTTGAAAGGGGCTGCCATTGCTTCGGTTATTGCTGAGGCCTCTTCGTTGGTCTTTTTCCTTCTATATACTTGGGCAAGAATCGACTTCCGAAAATATGGGCTGAATCATTGGCCGCGTTTTGATTTCACTTTGCTGGGACGCATCTTGAGCATTTCTTGTTTTACGATGGTACAGTATTTTTTGGCAATGGCGACCTGGTTTGTTTTTTTTGTGGCTGTAGAGAGATTAGGACAGCGTCAACTGGCCATTGCAAATATAGTGAGAAGCATTTATGTGGTAATGCTGATACCTGTCCAGTCCTTGTCTACCACCGCCAATTCGTTGGTAAGTAACTTGATTGGTGCCGGAGGGGTGAGTCACGTCATGCAACTGATGGGGCGTATTGCCCGTATGTCTTTTATAATTATGGTGGTATGTGTTGCTGTTCTGGTTGTGTTTCCGCAGGCAATGCTTTCTGTTTATACCAATGAGGAGGCTTTGCTGATAGAGTCTGTACCTTCTCTTTATGTCATAGGAGGTGCTATGCTGATTGCTTCGGTTGCCAATATTTATTTCAATGGAATTTCGGGTACAGGCAACACACAGGCTGCTTTGATATTGGAGACAGCGACTCTTGTTATTTAGACCTCCTATATCTTTTGGATAGGGTATATTGTGAAAGCTCCCGTATCTGTCTGTTTCTCCACCGAGGTAATTTACTATGCTTTATTATTGATTTGCAGCGTTATTTACTTGAAAAAAGCAAAATGGCAGAACAAAAAGATATGAGATAATTAACTTTTTTGTATTTTTGCACCTCAAAAGCTGTTTAAGGTTAGTGATTAAAGTTCAGTAACTTATAATTCATAATCCGTAATTTATAATTAAAGATATATGTTCGATAATTTAAGTGAGAGACTGGAACGGTCTTTTAAAATCCTGAAAGGTGAAGGAAAAATCACCGAAATCAATGTCGCAGAGACTCTGAAAGATGTTCGTAAAGCGTTGCTTGATGCCGACGTCAACTATAAGGTAGCCAAGAGTTTTACAGATACGGTGAAAGAGAAAGCGCTGGGACAGAATGTGTTGACAGCTGTCAAGCCTAGCCAGTTGATGGTAAAGATAGTGCATGATGAGCTGACTGCGTTGATGGGTGGCGAAACAGCCGAACTGGAATTGAACGGTCGTCCTGCAATCATCTTGATGTCGGGTTTGCAAGGTTCGGGTAAGACAACTTTCTCCGGTAAGCTGGCACGTATGCTCAAGGCGAAGAAGAACCGTAAACCTTTGTTGGTGGCCTGCGACGTCTATCGTCCTGCTGCTGTCGATCAGTTGACTGTTTTGGGAGAACAAATCGAAGTCCCCGTATATAGCGAACCGGGCAGCAAAGACCCGGTGCAGATTGCACTGAACGCTATTCACGAGGCAAAGGCAAAAGGTTATGACCTGGTGATTGTCGATACAGCCGGACGTTTGGCTATCGACGAACAGATGATGAACGAAATTGAAGCCATTAAGAAAGCTATCAATCCCGATGAAACGTTATTTGTTGTTGATTCAATGACCGGTCAGGATGCCGTAAATACTGCCCGCGAGTTCAATGAACGTCTTGATTTCAATGGTGTCGTACTCACTAAGTTGGATGGTGATACCCGTGGCGGTGCTGCCCTCTCTATTCGTACGGTAGTAAACAAGCCGATTAAGTTTGTCGGTACAGGTGAAAAGCTGGATGCTATCGACCAGTTCCATCCGGCACGTATGGCAGACCGTATCCTCGGTATGGGTGATATCGTATCATTGGTAGAACGTGCACAGGAGCAATACGATGAAGAAGAAGCCAAGCGTCTTCAGAAGAAGATTCAGAAGAACCAGTTCGACTTCAACGACTTCCTGGCTCAGATTCACCAGATAAAGAAGATGGGTAACCTGAAAGAACTGGCTTCTATGATTCCGGGTGTGGGCAAGGCAATCAAGGATATCGACATCGATGACAATGCTTTCAAGAGTATCGAGGCTATTATCTATTCCATGACTCCGGAGGAACGTACACATCCCGAGGTTCTGAACGGAACACGCCGTACACGTATTGCCAAGGGTAGCGGTACCACTATTCAGGAAGTAAACCGTCTGCTGAAACAGTTCGACCAGACGCGCAAGATGATGAAGATGGTCACAAGCAGCAAGATGGGTAAGATGATGCCGAAGATGAAGAAGTAATACCTTATATATAAGGAAAGGAGGAAGTGCAAAACTTTCTCCTTTTTTTATTATGCCGACTGACTGATTTATACTACATTTGTTGGAAAGAATCATTTAACAAAGAGATTATGCAATTAATTGACGGAAAAGCCATTTCGGAACAGGTGAAGCAGGAAATAGCTGCTGAAGTCGTAGCCAAAGGAGGCAAACGTCCTCACTTGGCAGCTATCCTCGTCGGCCATGACGGAGGAAGTGAAACATACGTGGCAGCCAAGGTAAAGGCTTGCGAAGTATGCGGTTTTAAATCGAGCCTCATTCGCTATGAGGCTGATGTGACGGAAGAAGAGTTGTTGGCTAAAGTCAGAGAACTGAATGAAGATGCCGATGTAGACGGCTTTATCGTTCAACTTCCATTGCCAAAGCACATATCGGAACAAAAGGTGATTGAGACCATCGACTATCGTAAAGACGTGGACGGTTTTCATCCCATCAATGTGGGACGTATGTCAATCGGACTTCCTTGCTATGTATCGGCTACTCCGAACGGAATCCTCGAACTGCTGAAACGCTATCACATCGAAACGCAAGGTAAAAAGTGCGTAGTGTTGGGCCGTAGCAACATTGTAGGCAAGCCGATGGCAGCCCTGATGATGCAGAAATCTTATCCGGGTGATGCTACAGTAATGGTTTGCCATAGCCGTAGCAAGGATTTGGTTAAAGAATGTCAGGAAGCGGATATTATCATTGCTGCTCTCGGTCAGCCTAATTTTGTAAAAGCCGACATGGTGAAAGAGGGAGCTGTAATAATTGATGTGGGCACTACTCGTGTGCCGGATGCAAGTAAGAAGTCGGGCTTCAAGCTCACAGGAGATGTGAAGTTTGACGAAGTGGCTCCGAAATGTTCTTATATTACTCCCGTGCCGGGAGGGGTAGGGCCGATGACCATCGTTTCGTTAATGAAAAACACATTGTTAGCCGGTAAAAAAGCTATTTATAAGTAAAGGATATTGCTTTAATGCACCGAAATGCTGAGGGTGTGTCAGGATGATGGCTTGTTTTCATTTTGATACACCTTCGTGTTTCCGGATGCAACAGCCCAAAGTCGTTGTCTTTGATATTGTACAGGGGATGATAAAATTAAAAAAATAAAGAAATGAAGAATGTAATTGTATTATTGTTCGCTTTCGTATTAATAACTTCATGTGGTGGACAAAAGAAACAGGCTAATGAGGATGTTCAGAATGTTCAATTAAAGGGAGAAGAGGTTCCCATTGATACAGCTCTTTTTCGTTATGCATACCGAATTAGGGTACAAGGAGATAAAGCCGTAGTCTTTGATCTTCATAATGTGGATTATTATTATCATGCTTTCACATATCCCGGCTTTAAGTATATTTCCTCTTTCGGTAAACGGGGTGAGGGTCCTGAGGAGATGATTTCGGCTGAAAATATTCGTTGGGGAGGAGATAATACAGCATGGGTGTTGGATGGCTCAAAGAATCGTTTGTTTCGATATGGCGGCATTGCACCGGGACAAGAACCGAAACTGGAGGAAAACATTTCGTTGGACAAGGCGTTCATGCGTCCTTTAGACTTTGATTTATCGGGTGCGGATTCCTTTGTTATTCCCGATTATTCGGGAGAAAACCGCTTTAGTTGGGCAGACATGTCGGGGAACTTATTGCATAAGTCCGACTGTATACCAATAACTGACGAGAAACAATTGAAAGAAAGCGCACCTGCTGTGGCACAAGGCTGGCGTATCTTTATTTCGTTTAGCCCGGATAAGAAACTTTTGGTGACAGTAACTCAATTGGGAGATGTGCTTGATATTTATAATATGGAGAACGGCCGACACATCAACTATAAGGG
>ERZ1504231.775-NODE-775-length-7804-cov-2.733901_pt1 | contig 7804 bp, 6 predicted proteins | sample MGYA00571885_ERZ1504231 | MGnify/ENA primary metagenome ERZ1504231 (study PRJEB39906, sample SAMEA3182103) | gut metagenome | biome: human; feature: gut; material: Stool; isolation source: human stools | place: Canada | collected 2013-02-19 ...
TCAAAATAAATGCCAATGGTAAAATAACTGCTATGTACCTGAGCACAGAAATTACCAACGATTCTTTTCCCTTTCCCAGTCCTTCCAACGCACCTGATACCGTGACGGAGACCGATGACGCAATAAATCCAATGCTGATCAGACGAAGCGCCTCTTTTCCAAATTGTATCGTCTCCGGATTACTGGTAAACAATCCAATGAGCGTCTGCGGCACTGCCATACAAAGTATCGTTCCGATTACCATGACCCCCGCGATCAATACCAGCGCTGACCGGAAAATTTCTCTGACACGCTTTGACTCTCCCGCACCGTAGTTATATCCGATCAGAGGACGCATCCCCTGCACGACACCATTTCCTGTCAGATATAAAAATGTCTGTAATTTAAAATAAGCCCCAAGTACAAGTACATAGCTGGCAGAATAAACCGCAAGAATCGCATTTAATGCAGAGACCTGTACAGACGGCAGCGCGATGCTCAATGTTGCCGGGACACCGATCGAATACATTTTCCTGCTAAGTTCCGCTTCCGGTTTCATATCTTTCCATCTTATTTTTACCGGAATCGGTTTAAAAAAGTAAAACAGCAGATAGCTGACAAGAGAAGCCATCTGACCGATCCCGGTTGCGATAGCAGCTCCCCGGATCCCCATTTCAGGAAAGAAACCAATTCCAAATATCATAAAAGGATCTAAGATAATATTGGTCACACAGCCGATCAGCATACAGAGCATGGACGTTTTCATGCGCCCCACTGACTGAAAAATTTTTTCAAAGCAAAGCCCTGCCGCATTGGGTACTGCAAAAAGAAATACGATCTGCGCGTATGCTGCGCCCATGTCTATGATCGACCTTTTATCTGTAAACATGGCAAGAAAAGGTGCTGTGATTGCAATGCAGACTACCGCTAAGATCAGTCCGTGGATCATATTAAAAAGTGTTCCAAGCGACGCCGCCTTATCCGCCGTGTTCTGCTTTTGTGCTCCAAGAAAATATGCGATTGTCGCATTGATTCCAATTGCAAATCCGATAACAACTGCATTGACCAGATTCTGCAATGGGAACACCAAAGATAGTGCCGTCATCGCATCTTCGCTGATGCGCGCCACAAAATAACTGTCAATGATATTGTAGAGCGCATTGACTAACATGGAAAATGTCATTGGCAATGCCATGGAGATCACAAGCGGCATGACCGGTTTTTCTTTCATAAAATTCTGGTTCATTTTTCATTCCTTTCGTTTCATGACATGAGGACACATCGTGGTTTCAGACTTCTTAATTGGCAGATTCCACAAAACCGGGACTGCTTATGTGCAATCTGACAACAAAAAAACGCCACACAGTTGCAAATCATTGCAGCTGTGTGGCGAAAAATAGAGTTCATCACTCAAGAAAAGTCCACTCCATAAAATGGTTTTGGAACTATATTATAACCAGTAAATTTTATTTCTGTCAAGTAAATCTTATTTTGCAATATCAATACGCACCAGTGCTTTGCGAAGTGCAAATTCAGCACGTTTGACATCGATTGCCTCTGTCCGGTGGGCAAGCCGTTCCTCGGCACGCTGACGCGCAGCTTCAGCACGGTTCTTGTCGATCTCATTCGGCCACTCTGCAATCTCTGCGAGAAGTGTTACCTTATCCGGCAGAATTTCCGCAAAGCCGGAATGTACTGCCGCGATCACGTCATCTTCACCCGTCTTGTGGATCTTTACGATGCCGGGTGCTAACACGGTCGTGAGCGGAATATGCTTTTTATACACACCGATCTCACCGGAGGCAGTGGTAAACTCGATCATATCACCCTCACCTGTATAAAAAACACGATCCGGCGTAATGATCTCTACCTGAAAGAGTCTGTTTTCTTCTGCCATACACACCCTCCATTATTACTGCATCTTTGCGCGGACATCATGGATCGTACCTGCATTTAAGAAATAGCTCTCCGGTACATCATCATGCTTTCCTTCAAGAATCTCCTTAAATCCGCGGATTGTCTCTGCAATCGGAACATATTTTCCATCCAGACCGGTAAACTGTGTTGCAACGAAGAACGGCTGGGATAAGAATCTCTGTACCTTTCTTGCACGGCTTACAACCAGTTTATCATCCTCGGAAAGCTCGTCCATACCAAGGATTGCAATGATATCCTGCAATTCTTTGTATTTCTGTAAGATCTCCTGCACACCGCGGGCTACCTCAAAGTGCTCCTGGCCAACGATACGCGGGTCTAAGATACGGGAAGTAGAACCAAGCGGATCCACTGCCGGATAAATACCGAGTTCTGCGATAGAACGCTCAAGTACGGTCGTTGCATCCAGATGTGCGAACGTGGTTGCCGGAGCCGGGTCTGTCAAGTCATCCGCAGGCACATAAACCGCCTGAACGGAAGTGATAGAACCGTTCTTTGTAGATGTGATACGCTCCTGCAGAGCACCCATCTCTGTCTGTAATGTCGGCTGGTAACCTACGGCGGAAGGCATACGTCCTAACAGCGCGGATACCTCAGATCCTGCCTGTGTAAAACGGAAAATATTGTCAATGAAGAGCAATACATCCTTACCGCCTTTATCACGGAAATACTCTGCCATCGTAAGACCTGTTAAGGCAACACGCATACGTGCTCCTGGCGGCTCGTTCATCTGTCCGAACACCATGGTGGTCTTATCGATAACTCCTGATTCTTTCATTTCATAGTAAAGGTCATTTCCCTCACGGGTACGCTCACCAACGCCGGTAAATACGGAATATCCACCGTGCTCGGTTGCGATATTGTGGATCAGCTCCTGGATTAAAACGGTTTTACCTACACCGGCACCACCGAACAATCCGATCTTACCACCTTTCTGGTAAGGGCAGAGAAGATCTACGACCTTGATACCTGTCTCTAACATCTCCTGGGATGTTGCCTGTTCCTCAAATGCAGGAGCAGGTCTGTGGATCGGCCATTTTTCCACGCCGGCCGGAGGATCGATCTCGTCGATCGGATCTCCTAATACATTAAACATTCTGCCCAATGTATTCTCACCTACCGGCACACTGATCGGTCCGCCGGCTGCAACTGCATCCATGCCGCGGACTAATCCATCGGTTGATCCCATTGCGATACATCTGACTGTATCATCGCCCAGATGCTGGGAAACCTCAACGGTCAATTCTTTTCCCGCCTGATCGCCTCTTAACGGGATACGAATCGCATCGTTGATCTCCGGCAGATTGCCCTCTGTGAATTTAATATCCAGAACGGCACCGATAATCTGGGTAATCTTACCGATATTATTTGCCATCGCTTCTTTCTCCTTGTAATCAAATTTTGTGCTGCTGTCTTTTTATTCGATTGCAGATTACCTGCAGCTTCATCTGCTTATCCAGAGATTGCCGACGCACCGGCAATGATCTCTGTTAATTCCTGTGTAATCGAGCCCTGACGTGCCCGGTTATATTTGAGCGTCAGATCACTGATCATATCCTCTGCATTGCTCGTTGCAGAATCCATTGCCTGCATTCTGGCACCGTTTTCACTGGCAACTGCCTCCACAAGTGCCCCGTAAAACAGGCTTGTAACGTATTTTGGAATGATCATATCAAGTGCTTCTGTCTCATTCGGCTCATAATTCATCAGAACATTTGCCTCTGCTGCTGCGCCGAGTTCTTCTTCATCAAACTCGATCGGAAGCAGCTTCATCAGCTTCGGTTCGTGTACGACTGTATTTTTAAAATGTGTATACACAAGATAAATCTCGCCGATCGTGCCGTTGGTATAATCCGCAAGCACCTTCTTGCAGAGTTCTGCCGCATCGTCATAAGACGGGGACTCAATGATATAGGAGTCATCTTCTTTGATATGATAGCCGCGGCGTTCTAATACCTCGCGTCCCTTTCCACCGATAGCATAGATCTCTACATCATCTTTGGAAAAGTCACTTCCCGTAACCAGCTTGATCAGGTTGGAGTTGTATCCACCGGCAAGTCCACGGTTGGATGTGATCACAACGATCGCTTTCTTTGTGGAAGTACCTTTTTTCAGATATGGATGATCGATCCCGCCTGATCTTGCAAGCATGGAAGTAACGGTCTGGTACATATAGTTCGAATATGGATTCGTCTGTTCTGCCCTGCTTTTTGCTTTCTGCAGTTTTACGGTTGAAACAAGCTTCATGGCTTTTGTGATCTGCTGCGTACTCTGTATGCTGCTTTTTCTTCGTTTAATGTCCCTCATTGAGGCCATAACAACTTCCTCCTTTTTTTGGCGAAGTCCTGCTTGTTACGCTTATTTCAAGAAATCTGCCTTACATTCTTCGATTGCTTTGACGAGTTTTGCCTCGGTCTCATCACTGATGACTTTCTCTGTGCGGATCGCTTCCGGTACATCCGGATATTTGGTATCCACATACTCAAACAGTGCTTTTTCAAACGGTAAAACCTGTTCTACCGGAATATCCAGAAGGTATTTTCTGGTTGCAGCATAGATGATGATGACCTGTTTTTCAACCGGCATCGGCTGATACTGCGGCTGTTTTAACATCTCACGGATTCTGGCACCCTGTGCTAACTTCTCTGTCGTGTCGGCATCGAGCTCAGAACCAAACTGTGCAAATGCTGCAAGCTCTCTGTACTGTGCCAGCTCGACACGGATCGGTGCTGCAATCTTCTTCATAGCCTTGATCTGTGCGGAACCACCTACACGGGATACCGAAAGACCCGCATTGATCGCCGGACGGAAACCGGAGTTAAACATCTCTGTCTCAAGATAGATCTGACCATCGGTGATAGAGATAACGTTTGTCGGGATATATGCCGAAACGTCACCAGCCTGTGTCTCGATGATCGGCAGTGCAGTCAGGGAACCTCCGCCAAGTTTGTCGGAAAGTCTTGCCGCACGCTCTAAGAGTCTTGAGTGCAGGTAGAATACATCTCCCGGATAAGCCTCACGTCCTGGTGGACGTTTTAAGAGCAAGGAGAGTGTACGGTATGCGGCTGCGTGCTTACTTAAATCATCGTAAACAACGAGAACATCTTCTCCGTTCTCCATCCATTCCTCACCGATCGCACATCCTGCATACGGTGCAATATACTGTAATGGTGCAAGCTCACTTGCAGTGGAAGCAACCACTGTCGTGTAGGACATTGCCCCAAATTCTTCCAATGTTTTTACCAGAGCGGCAACTGTGGAAGCCTTCTGTCCGATGGCAACGTAAATACATTTTACGCCCTGTCCCTTCTGGTTGATGATCGTATCGATCGCAATCGCTGTCTTACCGGTCTGTCTGTCACCGATGATCAGCTCACGCTGTCCACGTCCGATCGGCACCATGGAATCGATTGCCTTGATACCGGTCTGTAACGGTGTATCTACGGATTTTCTGGAAATAACACCCGATGCGACACGCTCGATCTGACGATATTTGTTCGTCTCGATCGGTCCTTTGCCGTCGATCGGCTGTCCTAACGCATTGACAACTCGTCCTAACATGGCGTCACCGACCGGAACCTCTACTACTCGTCCGGTGGTCTTTACGGTATCACCCTCGTTGACATTGCGCTGCGCACCTAAAAGTACGGCACCGACATTGTCTTCCTCAAGGTTTAATACCATTCCATATACTTCTCCCGGAAATTCCAGAAGCTCGCCCTGCATTGCGTTGTCAAGACCGTGAATACGTGCGATACCATCTGCTACCTGAATAACGGTACCAACGTCAGCTACCTCTAACTGCGCTGCATACCTTTTGATCTGTTCTTTAATAACGGAACTTATTTCTTCTGGTTTTAAATTCATGAAGCGCATTCACCTGCTTTCAACTGTATTTTTGACAATTCGCGTGTCAGATCATTTAATTTGGTCCGGACACTGGAATCAACGACTCTGTCGCCGATGCGAATCACCATTCCGCCTATCAGTGCGGAATCCACTGCATAATGCATCTCAAATTTCACATACTTTGTAGTCTCTAACAATCTTTTCTCCACTGCTGCTTTCTGCGCTTCGGATAATTCCATTGCCGATGTCACATAAGCGGTTCCGATGTTCTTATACTCCTTGACACAGTCAATGAAATAATCCAGCACCGTATCCACTTTTGCGAAATGACCTTTTTCTACAATCAGGCGGAGCAGTCCAACAAACTCCGCGGAAATCTTTTCTGCAAATATGTCTTCTACGATTTTTACTTTTTCTTCTTTAACGATTTTTGGATGACTCATTAATTTGAAGAGCTCAGGATTCTCATTCAAAGCGGCTTTTACTGCCACTGCCTCATCCCGGAATTCATCCATCCTTCCGCTCTCTAGCGCAACTTCAAACAATGCATCACCGTATGTTTTTGATACTAGCTTTGCCATGTCGAATCACCCATTTCTTTCAATGTTTCTTCTACCAGCGTATCCTGCACGGTCGCATCGATATTTGCTGCAACAACTTTTGCCGCCATCATGGATGCAACTGTGACCATTTCCTGTTTTACTTCATCCATTGCACGCTTCTTAGAAAGCTCTGCTTCTTCGTTGGCTCTCTTTATGATGCGCGCCGCTTCTTCTTTTGCGTCACTCTCAATGCGGGCTGCATTTTTCTGCGCCGTCTTGCGGGCCTCGCTTAAGATCTGCTCTGCCTCTTTATCGACTTCTTTTAACTTCGCATCATATTCTGCTTTGAGTGCTGCTGCGTCCTGTTTGTCCGTTTCTGCAGTCTTAATATCGGCTGCGATACGGTTCTTTCTGTCATTCAGCAGCTTACGTGCCGGTTCAAACAGCATCTTGGACATGAATAAAAATAAGAAAAATACTGCTAACGCCATCAAAACCACATCATGCAGTAACTGAAAATCCAGTCCAAAAAGTCTTGTCATTTCCTCCAAGGTTCGGCCTCCTTTCCAATTTTTTTATTCCAAGAATGGAGCGCCATTCATTAGCCTAAAGGCTGTACGAACAGTAAGAGCATTGCGATCAAGAGTCCGTAAAGACCTGTTGTCTCTGCAACTGCCTGTCCTAAAAGCATGGTTGACATGATATCTCCTTTTGCACCCGGATTGCGTCCAACTGCTGCTGCACCATGTCCTGCTGCGATACCCTGTCCAATACCAGGTCCGATACCGGCGATAACTGCCAGACCTGCACCGATAGCTGAACATGCCATAATTAAATCGTGTCCTGTGATATTCATATAAATCCTCCTTGTTTTGCGAAGCAAAATCCGAACTCATTAGTGAGGAGAGGATTTTACTCCTAAATAAAATAAATTATTCTTGTTCGTAGTTCTGACCAATGTATGTCATTGTCAACATACAGAATACATACGTCTGAATTGCTCCTGAGAACAAGTCAAAGTATACATGGAGTGCTGCCGGCCAGATGATTGCTATTTTGCTCAGCAGTCCATAAACCAGTGCCATCATAACGGTTCCTGACAATACGTTTGCGAAAAGACGCAAGGACAATGAAATCGGCACTGCGATCTCACTGATCACATTAATCGGAAACCAGATTGGCAGCCATGGCGGCAATGGGGAACACATATCTGTCCAGATCTGCCTGATCGGCAGATTCTTAAACTGCGTGATATGGATCAGGAAGAATGTAATAAGACCAAGTGCCAGTGTCGTACCATAGTCAGCCGTTGGTGGTCTTAATCCAAACAGACCTGAGATATTACTCATAAGAATAAAGATAAAAATGGTACTGATATAGTTGACAAACTTCGGTGCTGCCACTTTTCCCATGGTGCCGTTTACCATGTTATCCAGCATTTCTACCATCAGCTCGATAACATTCTGAAATCCCCCGGGGATCTCCTTTGCATGTTTGAT
>ERZ1504231.791-NODE-791-length-7658-cov-2.779035_pt1 | contig 7658 bp, 11 predicted proteins | sample MGYA00571885_ERZ1504231 | MGnify/ENA primary metagenome ERZ1504231 (study PRJEB39906, sample SAMEA3182103) | gut metagenome | biome: human; feature: gut; material: Stool; isolation source: human stools | place: Canada | collected 2013-02-19 ...
ACATTACCGCCATGCTTCCCGGAATGTTTGGGAACAAGGGGATAGACCCTAACCTGCTTGCCTTGATGAATAACGGCAACGGCTTTGGAGGACAGGACGGATGGTGGAGCATTATCTGGCTTGTTGTGATAGCAAGTATCTTTGGATGGAACGGCAACGGTGGCGGTTTGTTCGGTGGACGTGGAGGAAACGGAGCTAACGGACTTCCGGCAGAATTGGCAGGAAACGCAGGACGCGAATTGTTGATGCAAGCTATTCAGGGTAACGGTAATGCTATCTCTCAATTGGCTTCTTCATTCAACTGCTCTACCCAACAGGTTCAGACAGCATTGTGCAATGTTCAGAATAGCATTACACAAGTAGGTAATCAGGTGGGATTGTCAACCAACCAGATTATTAATGCTATGCAGTCAGGCAACCAGTCTATTCTTACTCAACTTGCCGATTGTTGCTGCAAAACGCAAACAGCTATTGAAAGACAAGGCTATGAAGGACGTTTGCAGAATTGCGAATCAATGAATGCCCTTACCAATACAATGAACCACAATGCATTGTCATTGCGTGACGGGGCTACTGCAAATACGAATGCTATCCTTGCCAAACTTGATGCAATTCAAAATCAGGCATTACAGGACAAGATTGCATCTCTTACTGCGGAAAAGGCTACTTTAACAGCCGAAATATCCCAGCGTAATCAGAACGCCACTATCCTGAGTGCAGTAGGACAACAGATTGCTCCTTTGGCAGCCGGATTGCAGGCATTACAAGGAGACGTTGATGGAATCAAATGCAAGCTCCCCAATACTGTGAGTGTTCAATACCCCAATTTAACCGCTATTAATACAGATTGTTTCCGTGCAGCCGCCTACGGTGCATATATGGGTGACGCTGTATACGGACGTAGTGGATGTGGTTGCAACAACTACTGGGGTTAATCCGGTAAGAAAGGAGGTAGATATGTGGCCTAACTTTTTTACAGGATTCCCATCCCTATTCCCATCAATCGGAAGAACAAATTTCAACACTCTTCCTACGGTGGCTGTGACCGTCGGCACGGAGAATGTTACTTTGGAACTTCCTAACCACGCATTCCGTAACAGGGATTATGTTGGAGGATTCTATATCAGCCTCCGTCAGGCTATACCTGCCGGCACGACTGCAACTCTTCCGATACTGATAGGGACTAATGGGGACACAAGACCGTTGATGGCTTATAACAATGAGCCTGTGACTGTTGAAAACTTAGCCGGAACAGGCATCTATGAAATTCACTATAACAAGTACACCAACGAATTGTATCTTGTTAATGGTGGATACAGACCGACAACGGCTCCGGCTCCTACAGCAGAAACAGCTTCTTTAAGGAGCAAGTAATAATTAACATGGAGTTTTGTGGTGATTTCCAAAATGGAAATAGCCACACTCCTTTAAAATCAAACAATCATGTTTCAGAACTTACGAGCAAACAGTACATTATATCTTCTTCATAGAGGTGCAAATCCAAGTTTGGAATGTGGGCAGGTCGTTAATGTAAGCCCCATAAAAACCATATATAAGACTGTTCCCAACATGCCTTATCCACAGCCGGTACAGGTTATTGATTTTGTCGTGAATATAAACGGACAGAATGTCAATTTGCAAGAGATACCGGCTAATGCCAATATTGCCGATGATATTAAGACAGGGATGCTGATTACAGGGTCAAGAGACGAAATGAATACTGAGGTCCTTACCATGAAGCAGAAAAGTGAGGATGTCCTAAAAAGTGTGGAATATCATCAGAACTTTCTTAGGGTATGTGACCAAATGCTTGCCATGCTGAACCCTGAATTTGCAGCCAAGCAACAGCAGGAGCAGGAAATATCCGCATTGAAAGGGCAAATGTCCAATATGGATAAGAACATGCAGGAAATGAGCAAAAATATGGCTGACCTCATTGCACAGAATCAGAAGTTAATGGAACAGCTCGGAGTGGTTGAAACATCCAAAACAAAGAAATGATTATGGGAATGTGGGAAATATTAGAAGAAGGGCGTGACGATTACGGACGCGGCTTCGGTATGAGAGGTGACGAAGTGGAGGAAGCCTACAAGGAAGGCTGCCGCAAAGGTTACGAAAAAGCCATGAGAGAGATGCGCGGAGAGATGGGTTTCCGTGATGGTGGGAGAAGTTATTCAGGTGGTGGAAGCTCATCCGGCATGGATGAACGCAGATACCCCGGATACTTTCCTGAATATCCGCGTATGGATGAAATGGGCGAACGCAGACGCAGACGCTCTAACGGTGAATTCTATTAATAACAGGAGGGGTGAAACGCCCCTCTTTTTAAATTAAGGCTATGGAACAAAGATTAGATACATATAGCAAATTCCCATCAGGAATGCAAGAATACCTGGAATCATACGGATTCCATTTCAGTAAAAAACTTTACGAATGGGCCGTCTCAAAAATGAAAGTGAAAGACGAAGCGACAGGAAAGGAAAAGAAGCTGGAACCGTGGAGCAAAGACGAAGTGGACGACATGCTGAAAGCGAACGGAATTATCATTGAACACGACAAGGGGTATGACGTTGCTTATGTTGCAAACATGTTGAAAGCGGATTTCTATAAAAAATCATTGGTTGACGAGGCACACTTATGCAAGCACATAAAGTGCTACCTTGATGATATTGACGGAGACCCTTGCAGGGCATTTGACGAGTTTTTTGCAACCTGTATCGGTAAAGGTATTCCTGTAATCTGGTCGGATGTGATATGATTGTCCAGGAGTTCTACATACCAAGATATGGGGACTGGCACGTCAAGGTATATTATGCGGTGCATACCTACTGGGCCAAGGATATCATTGCGAACCTGTATCGTATAGGATGCAGTGGTGGTTTCCTCAAGCGTGCGTATCGCAATCTGGCCGAAGGCAGAATGAATACCGGCCTTACCTATTCTGACTACAGGAGAAGAGAGACAGTAATGGTTATCTCACTAACCTCCACTCCCGAAGAGTTTCAAAATTCGTGGGACCACGAAAAAGGTCATTTATGCCGGCACATCTCCAAGGCTTTCGGAATCGACCCTTATGGCGAGGAAGCGCAATATCTCAGCGGATATGTCGGTCAGAAGATGTTTCCTGTCGCCAAAAAATTCTTGTGCGAACATTGCAGAAAGGGACTGGAAAAATAATAATCGAATAGAAGCGTTCTTTGACTTGTTGGAGCCACCGCTTACACCTATTGTATTTCTTTGCAAAATATGATTATGAAATTTAAGCGGTAATTCCACACAAGACATTACCGCTTTTTTAATGTCTGAAACTAGTTATGAAAGAAGATAAGTTGAACATATTACTTGAACAGGCCGATGATGTTCCTCATTGGATGTTTTGCCAATTGCTAGCCATGATAGAATGGAACGTATAGAAAGGTTTATCTACAGGCTGATACCCTTTGTCGTATTGATAAGGGTTATATCGTTGTGCTCAAATCTTCATTAGCATTATGTCAGCTTTCATTTCTATGTAGTCTTGATGCTTTTCCGGGTTATTCAAGAAAACCGTAGCTTAATAGAACCAAAAATATTATTATTTTTTATACTTTTGCACTAGTCTATTGATTGTATAGCATAAAACTTAAAATTGATATTTTATTTACTATTGTTTTACCTTGTAATATACTTTTTTCTGCAAATATCTTATAATCAATAATATACATGTTTAATGTCCCATTTTAATGTGATGGGCTTGCCTATACAGCGCTTGTATAAGGAGCTAAAGAAACTATAAACTTGTAAATTGAACCCAACACGTGTCATTTTTGTTATTATACTAAATAGTAAATAGAAAAATTATGGCTTACAAAATTGCTTTTTACGACACGAAACCCTACGACGAACGCTCGTTTACGGAAGCAAATGAGAAATTTGGCTTTGATATAAAATTTTATAAAGGCCATCTGAATATGAACAATGTGGTGTTGACCAAAGGAGCAGATGTAGTCTGCATCTTCGTAAACGACACGGCTGATGCCGAGGTTATCCGGGCAATGGCGGATAATGGCGTTAAACTGCTGGCTTTGAGATGTGCCGGATATAATAATGTAGATTTGACTGCTACGGTCGGCCGTATGAAAGTGGTGCGTGTTCCGGCTTATTCACCCTATGCCGTTGCCGAATTTACGGTGGCATTGATGCTTTCGCTCAATCGCAAGATACCTCGTGCAACGATGCGCACCCGCGATGGAAACTTTTCATTGCATGGGTTGATGGGATTTGATATGCATGGCAAGACTGCCGGCATTATCGGCACCGGCAAGATTGCAAAGATATTGATTCAGATTCTCCGTGGGTTCGGGATGAATATATTGGCTTATGATCTTTACCCCGATTATAATTTTGCCCGTGAGCACCAAGTGGTATATTGTTCGTTGGAGGAGCTTTATCACAGTTCTGATATTATTTCCTTGCATTGTCCGCTCACGGAGCAGACCAAGTATCTGATTAATGATTATTCCATCAGCAAGATGAAAGACGGGGTGATGATTATCAATACCGGACGCGGCCGGCTGATTCATACCAATGCATTGATTGAAGGACTGAAAACGAAGAAAGTGGGGTATGCCGGACTGGATGTGTACGAGGAAGAAGGGCAGTACTTTTACGAAGACAAATCGGATAAAATCATTGATGATGATACGTTAGCCCGTTTGTTGTCTTTCAATAATGTGATTGTTACTTCGCATCAGGCTTTCTTTACTAAAGAAGCGATGGCAAATATTGCACATACTACCTTACAGAATGTCAAAGACTTTGCAGAAGGCAGACCGTTGGTAAATGAAGTGGTTGCTTCCTGATAGAAATGGGAGGGGGAGAAGTTAATCTCCCCTATAGTAATACAATAGTGCATGGCGAGCTATAAAGTCAGCATTCTTTTCCACTAATTCTTTCTCTCCATATTCCGGTAACTGTGCATCAGGAATGTAATGGTGGCTGATTAGATATTCTAGCAAATCCGGTGGACATTTAGTTGGCACTGTCAGCAGATAAAAGGCTTCTTTGACAGCAACTTCCCGGTTGTATAGGTTGTTTAATGGGTCGGTGATGCATTCGCATATATCATTGGCTAATAGAATACCTTTTTCCGGATTGACCATCATGATGAAGTTCCGGTGTCCTTTCATTTGTGGGAGTGTATGATTGTCGTCATCCGGCCATTGCAATACTTGAGTCAGAAAATGATGCAGTTCTTTATAGCCGTTCAAGTATACTATCTGTGCTCCTTTTGTACCTTTGGTAAAAAGTTCGTAAGTGGTTTGGTTTCGTTGTTTTATCTCATCCGATAAGGTTGGAGTATCAGGGTAAAGTCCCTCTATCTGCTGCCAGTTTTCGGTTTGATGACCGGTTAATAAATCAATCCATTCATATAAAAAGAGTGCCATCGGGCCACAGGGAATGATGTATTTATCGGAAGCTGTTACTTGTGCGATGTACTCCTGTACAGAGGGTTCGGTGAGATAATTGTGTCCGAACAGCCATAATAGTTTGTGCTCAGCTTCAGTTCTGTCTCTGAATTTCATAAAATACTCCGTCAATGCATCATTCGCAGGTGCTGTTTCGTATTCTTCATCCAATATCTCGAAGAACATCTTGGCGGTTTGCCGGATAGAAGTTGTCATCGGATGAATGTAAGAATGTGGGTAGGGAGCTTTCTGAAGCGTGTTCCAGATAATGAAACGTATATCCTCTTCATTGATTTCATCTTTGATATAACCGGGATTTATCGTATAGAAGGGGAGTGCGGTTCCGTAAAGTTCCGAATGTTTGTTGACGAAAGACTGCCAAAGTCCCAGTCCCGAAATGACATCTTCCAGGTAGGCTGCGGTATACAGACAGATTTTCTTTTTAAATGCCTCGGGTATTTCATTTAAAGGACAAATATGGAAAAGGCGGTTTGCCAGTTCCACAAAATAGTTGTCAGAGGGCTGCTGACGGGTATAAGGATGGATGGCCAGCCAGTCTTTTATGTACAAGTTTGCTTTTTGCATTCCATTATTTATTTGGTTTCATTGCAAAGATATCCGTTTTTGCTTTACTTTGCATCATACAAACTTTGAAATATTGAAAAAATGGAAATAGATTTAACCACTCCGGCTTTGCTGTTCTCTGCCATATCATTGATAATGTTGGCATATACCAATCGTTTTTTGTCGTATGCCCAACTTGTCCGCACGTTGAAAGACCAGTATCGTGAGAATCATTCGGCAGTCACGGCCGCTCAAATCATTAATTTGCGAAAACGTCTTTATCTGACCCGTGCTATGCAAGTAACCGGTATTGGCAGTTTGTTATTATGTGTGGTGAGTATGTTTTTAATGTATATACAGTTGTATATGGTGTCGGTTTATATTTTTGGTTTGGCACTTATATTACTCATTATATCGTTGGGCATTTCTGTCCGTGAGATTTATATCTCGGTCAAGGCATTGGAAATTCACTTGAGTGATATGGATTCCTGATTTATTTTTTTGCTCTGATATTGATGACCAGTGAGCAGGCAGTCAATGCAATGCCTGTTCCTACCACTCCACTCCATCCAAACCAATGCCAAAACGTTCCGGCAAGGAAAGTCCCCAATGAACCGCCTGCAAAATAGGTAGTCATAAAGATGGTATTGATTCTGTTGGAAGCCTTAGGATTGAGTGCGAAAATTGTAGTTTGATTACTGAGTTGGATACATTGCATACCTATATCTATCAGTAAGATGCCGGAGATAATGCCTGCATACGAATTTTGTCCGATATAGAGTGAAAGCCATGCAATAAACAAGAGGCTGCAACCGATATAGTTCAGTCGTTTTACCCCCAGGATATGCACATACCGGCCGATAAAAGAGGCCGTCAAAGCTCCCATAATGCCACATAAACCCAACAAGCCTATTACATTGTTGCCGGCAAAGAAAGGGGCTTGCTCCATCTTGAAAGCCAATGAACTCCATAAAGCCAAAAAAGAGCCGAATGCTATGCCGGCACGGAGGGACGAGATGCGCAGCTGCGGATAATCCGTCACCAAGGAGAGAAGTGATTTCATCAAGTCGCTGTATTTGCCTCTGAAGTTGGAAGGAATATCGGGCAATATTCGCATAATGATAATGACACAAACTACCATTAACACAGCTGCGACATAGAAAATGAATCTCCAACCCATATATTCACCGGCGATGCCGCTCACGACCCGCGAAGCTAGAATTCCGGTCAGCAGTCCGGAGATAATCATTCCCACATTTTTTCCTTTGGTTTCAGGAGTAGAGAATTGTGCGGCAATGGGAACAAAAATCTGAGGCATCACAGAGCATATACCGGTCAGTAGTGAAGCAAGCAAAATGATATAGATATTCGGGGCTGTGGCAATGGTGAGTAATGACACGACCAGTATCGAGAAATTGATGAGAATAATTGTTTTTCTTTTATATAAATCGCCTAATGGTATGATGAATAATAATCCGAGTGCATAACCTATTTGGGTAGTCATGGCAATCAGGTTGGCAGAGAATTCGGACACTTTCAAATCATGACTGATGAGATTCAGTAAAGGCTGGTTATAATATAAATTGGCAACGGAGATACCGGCAATGATGGCAAGTATCCATAATAGAGAAGCGGGGAGTCCTGTAT
>ERZ1504231.835-NODE-835-length-7136-cov-3.593278_pt1 | contig 7136 bp, 5 predicted proteins | sample MGYA00571885_ERZ1504231 | MGnify/ENA primary metagenome ERZ1504231 (study PRJEB39906, sample SAMEA3182103) | gut metagenome | biome: human; feature: gut; material: Stool; isolation source: human stools | place: Canada | collected 2013-02-19 ...
CATCGCGCCGAAGGGGATTTTCTTCTTCCGGCACCAGACGATGCCGGTCAGCAGTCCCGCGATGACGCCGCCGTAGATGGCCAATCCACCGTCCCAGATGGCGATGGACTCCGCCCAGTCAAAGGAACCGTCCGCTTTTTTGAACCGGTCCAGATAAAACAGCACATAGTACAGCCGCGCCCCCACGATAGCCAGGGGAATGCCCCACAGCACGCCGTCCATCAAGTTATCCTCGGTGATCCCGTACTTCTCCTTCTGCTTCATGCAGAACCACAGCGCCAGCAGCACGCCCAGCGCGATGATGATTCCGTACCAATAAATGGCCTTTCCTCCGATATGGAAGGCTACGGACGAGCCGGTAAAGGCCCAGTCCCCGAAAAGCCCCGGAAACCGGATGGGGCTGTCCGCCATGATCCTCACGTTCATGTTATCCCTCCTTGGGCGCGATCACCGACAGCGCCATGTGCGCCCGCGTGAAGTTCTCCCGCAGGAACGCGCGCACATCCTCCGCGGTGATGTCATCGTATATCTCCGGGAAGCGGTACGGGTCATACCCCTGGAACCGCCCCTCCGCCATGGACACGGCGATGGACTCAAAGGCGTTCAGCTCCCGCAGCGCCGCGCCGAAGTTGGCGTTGACGATCCGCTTGTAATAGTCGCCGTCCACACCCTCCGCCGCCAGCCGCTGCGCCTCGTCCAGAATGGCCTCCGCCACGGCCTTCGGGTCCTTGCTGTCGCCGCCGGCATAGGCATAGGCCGCGCCGGGCAGCAGGTCGAACGCCGCGCCGAAGGAGCCGTTGATCAGCCCCTGGCTGTACAGCCGCGCATACAGCGGGCTGGACTCGCCCATGAGCACATCACAAGCCAGCTCGCCGATGGCGGCAAACCGGTGCTGCGCCTCCCCTCCGTGCTGGGGCGGGCACTTGAAGCCTACCAGGAACGTGGGCATGGCCACCTCCATCTGTGCCTCGGCATAGCCGCAGGCAGTATCGGTACTCTCCTCCGCGCCATAGTCGCGCCGGATGATCGCCCCGCTCTCCGCCGGCAGCACCCGCTTTGCCGTGGCCAGCACCGTCTCGGGGTCCACATCGCCTACCACCACCAGGCACATATTTGCCGGGGTGTAGAACGCCTTGTGGCAGTCATACAGCGTCTGCGCCGTGATATGGCTGATGCTCTCCACGCTGCCGGCCACCGGCGTCCGCGCGGGGCTGCTGCGGTACAGCGCCTGCATCATCTGCTTGTACACCTGCCACTCGGGGTTGTCCTCGATCATGCCGATCTCCTGGCCGATGATGCCCTGTTCCTTCTCCACGCTCTCATCGGTGAAATAGGGCACAGACACGAAGGACAGCAGTATCTCCAGATTTTCGTAAAACTTCTCCGTAGAGTCAAAATAGTAGCACGTAATGGCGTTGGAGGTGAAAGCATTGGGCTCCGCGCCGTTTTTCGCCAGCTCCTGCAGGGCGTTGCCGTCCTTCGTGTCGAACATCTTGTGCTCCAGATAGTGGGCGATGCCCGCCGGAGTGTCCAGCCACTGTCCGTTCAGCTCAAAGCGCATATCCATGCCGCCGTAACGGGTGGCAAACAGCGCGTACTTTCGGGAAAAGCCCTGCTTCGGCACGATGCACACCGGCAGTCCGTTGTCCAGCGTCTCCCATATCACTTCCTCGCCGATGCGGGGATACAGCTTCTTGTCCATGTTACGCATCCTCCTTTCCCCGCAGGAAGTACACCGTATCCGGCTTCACCGTCTGTGCCGCCGCCACGATGCGCTCCTTTGTCACCTGCTCCAGCGCCGCGGCCAGCTCCTCCGGTGTCTCCTCGACCCCAGCCGCGATCTGGCCCAGATAGAAATTCTCCAGCGCACCCTGAGAGTCCGACAGTGACAGCAGCGACGCACGGATGGCCTGCAGAGCACCCTCCTGCTCCCAGTCCTCCCAATCGCCCTGCTGCACCGCCTGCAGCTGGCGGCCGATCTCCGCCTCCGCCCGTTCAAAGTCCGCGGTCTCCACGCCGCTGGACACGGTCAGAATGTTCTTGCTGCGGGCATAGCTGCTGGAGGCATAGTAGCACAGGCTCAGCCTCTCCCGCACGTTCAAAAACAGCTTGGAGTTGCTGGTGCCGCCGAAAATCAGATTTGCCAGCACCATGGCCGGATAGTCGTCGCTGCTGCAGCGGTAGCCCATGGCCAGCTTGCCCTGGGTCACGTCCATCGTCTCCACGATCCGCCGGGGCGTATCCGGTGCCTGTATGCGCTGCACCTCCGGCAGCGCCGTCTGGGCGCCGCGGGGCAGCGCCGCCAGCGCCGTGAGCACTGCGTCCTCCACACGCTGCGCCTCCGCGCTGCCGCAGTAGATGACCTCCACCCGGCTGGACGCCATCAGCGCCTGCCCATGGACATACAGTGACTGGTTGGTGATACGCCCGGCCGTCTCCTCGTCTCCTAGGCGCAGCACGCTGTACGGCTCGCCGGCGCACATCTCCTGCATGAGCCGGATATCCGCCCAGTCACGCTTGTCGTTCTTCAGGCCCCGAATGGCGTCGATCAGGTTGGCCTTTTCGCTCTCCACATAGCTGCTCAGAAAACGTCCCCCGTGGGTCACAGGGTCCAGCAGCAGCTCGCCAAGCATCGCCGACACAGGCTCCAGCAGCTTCTCGCCGTGGGGCGTGAAGGCGTCGTCGATAAAGCCGGCAGCAAAACCCACACACTGGCGCTCGCCCTTTTTGCGGACGGTATAGTCGATATTGGCGCCGTACAGCGTATCCAGCGCGGCGGACAGGCTCTCCATATCCGGGCAGCGGACGGTACCCCGCCGCAGCACAGCGGGCAGCAGCGCGTTGGCCGCCGCTGTCTCCCTCTGCAAAGGCGCGATCAGCTGCACGGTCATGCGGCTGGTTTTGAAGCGTTGTGCGGGCAGATACGTCAGAAATACATCCTGCATGATCTCCCGTCGATTATCAAACATAGTCACTACCTCCGGTACAAATACGCATTCATCATATAGTATACACCAAACTTCTCCAAAAGAAAAGAGGGCGTTTTTCAAAAGACACAAGTATCCCCCGGCGAAGCCGGGGGATACTCACATATTCTTCCTGATGCTGCTCAGTGCTGTCTTTTCCAGTCGTGACACCTGCGCCTGTGAGATGCCGATCTCGCTGCTGACCTCCATCTGCGTCTTCCCCTGGCAGAACCGCAGCGCCAGTATGCTCCGCTGCCGCGGGTCCAACCGGGCTATGGCGTCCTTCAGCGCGATGCGGTCCAGCCAGCCCTCGTCGGTGTTCTTCTCGTCCCGCACCTGGTCCATGACGCACACCGTGTCCCCGCTGTCGGCATACAGCGGCTCGTACAAACTCACCGGATCGCTGAACGCGTCCATGGCAAACACCACGTCCTCCCGCGGAATGTCCAGATACCGCGCCAGCTGCTCCACCGTGGGCTCCCGCTGCGTCTCCACCAGCAGCGCCTCACGGGCCCGCAGGATCTTGTAGGCCGTGTCCCGCATACTGCGGCTGATCCGCAGGGCGCTGTTGTCCCGCAGATAGCGGCGTATCTCCCCCACGATCATGGGCACGCCGTAAGTCGAAAACCGCACCGGCTGCTCCACATCAAAGATGTCGATGGCCTTCCTCAAACCGATGCACCCCACCTGGATCAGGTCGTCGGCGCTCTCGCCCCGCCCCGCGAACCGCTGCAGCACCGACAGCACCAGCCGCAGATTGCCGCAGATCAACTGCTCCCGCGCCGCTGTATCACCTGCGTGGGCGCGGCGCAGCAGCGCCGTCATCTCATCGTTTTTCAGCACAGGCAGCTTCGCTGTGTTGATGCCGCTGATCTCCACTCTGCCCCGCATGACGCCACCTGCCTCTTTCGTGATAGTGGCAGTATTTCCCGCCGGTGCGGCGGTTATTCTCCCCGGCGAAAAGCCCTAAGATCCGACGGTATGGGACAGCCTCCGCCGCGCATATCCTGACGGCAGGAGGTGACACCGATGCTGTGCAAATTTTCGCTGCTGCGGCGCAAAGAGGTCATTAACCTGTGCGACGGCTGCCGCCTTGGCTGTGTGGGCGACGTGGAGGTCACGGTGCCGGAGGGCTCCGTCAAGGCGCTGATCGTCTTCGGTCCCTGCCGGTTCTTCGGGCTGTTCGGCCGGGGCGAGGATTACTACATCCCCTGGGAGTGCGTTCAGAAGTTCGGCGATGACATCATTCTGGTGGATAAACCCTTCCGCCGGGACCCGCCGCCACCGCCCCGCCGTAAAAAGGGTTGGCTTTTCTGAACCATGCTTGTTAACCGCTTCTTATCACACGATCGGATTTGTTGCAGGTTCTTCTGAAATTTGTCATATGAGCGCATGATTTTCACGAATCAACCCTCCATTTTTGCCGATTTTATGTGGAAAAATGTCGAAAAAGGAATTGACTTTACGGCGAAAATGCGGTATAGTAATTCTCACTACATACAGTAAGGTATTGTAGGGGTTGAAAACACTACCGCGAGGCGCAGACTGCGTCCCGCGTTTTCGCCCCTACTTATTTTTTGTGTTTTTTACCGTTTGGAGGTGTATTCCGTGGCATATATGCGGCTGGGCGATCTTTTGGTCTCCTCCGGTATCATCACCGGCGAGCAGTTGGAGCAGGCTCTGGCCCTGCCCCGCGAGGACGGTCAGCGTCTGGGCGATGTTCTCATCCGGCAGGGGGTTATCTCCGAAGCGCAGCTCATTGACGCGCTGCGTGTGCAGCTGGGCGTGGACTTCGTAGACCTGACCGCCGTGTCCATTCCCGTGGAGCTGGCCAAATACGTCCCCCGGAACCTGGCCAAAAAGTTTCTCGTGGTCCCGGTAAAGCTGGTGCAGGACCGCCTGTACCTGGCCATGCACGACCCCCTGGACTTTGTGGCCCAGGACGAGGTCAAGACCGCCTCCCGCAAACGCATCATCCCCATGATCGCCACCCGCAAGGCGGTGGAGCAGGCCATCGAGCGCCTGTATGGCAGCGAGGGCACCGCCCGCGTCATCGAGGAGATGAAGCGCGAGGCCGGTGCCGGCGAGGACATCATCCCCGCCCAGATGGCCCGGGACACCGCCGACCCGGAGGCCTCCGCCCCCACCATCCGCTTTGTCAACTCTCTGATCGAGCGCGCCTTCACCGAGCGCGCCAGCGACATCCATCTGGAGCCCCAGGAGGGTGAAATGCTGGTGCGTATGCGTATTGACGGCCTGCTGCAGCGTGTGCTCACTGTGCCCGCCGATCTGCAGAACACCGTCATCTCCCGCCTGAAGATCATGGGCGGCATGAATATTGCCGAGCACAAGGTGCCCCAGGACGGCCACGCCATGTTCTCCGTCCGGGGCCACAGCCTTGACCTGCGTATCGCCTCCATGCCCACCGTTTACGGTGAGAAGATCGTCCTTCGCCTGCTGGACAAGTCCGCCCAGGTGCTGGACAAGTCCGTCCTCGGGCTGGAGGGCCGCGACCTGGACAACTACAACGCCCTGCTGAAAAACACCAGCGGCGTGGTGCTGCTGGTGGGCCCCACCGGCTCTGGCAAGTCCACCACCATGTCCAATATGCTCCGCGACCTGTCCAGCGACGCGCTGAACATCGTCACGCTGGAGGATCCGGTGGAGTACCACCTTCCCGGCGTGAACCAGTGTCAGATCAACGAAAAGACCGGCATGACCTTTGCCAGCGGCCTGCGCGCGATCCTGCGTCAGGACCCGGACATCATCGCCGTGGGCGAGATACGCGACGGTGAGACGGCCTCCATCGCCATGCGGGCAGCCATCACCGGCCACCTGGTCTTCTCTACCCTGCACACCAACGACGCCGTCTCCGCCGTCCACCGTCTGGAGGACATCGGCGTGGAGCCCTGGTTGGTGTCCAGCGCCCTGCGGGGCGTGGTCAGCCAGCGTCTGGTCCGCAAGCTCTGTCCCCACTGCAAAACGGCTTACCGTCCCTCTGCCGAGGAGCTGCTTCTTCTCGGCCTGCCCGAGGACAGCGACGTCACCTTCTACAAGGGCGCCGGCTGCCCCGAGTGCCGCCATTCCGGCTACATCGGCCGCCGCGCCGTGTTCGAGATACTGCTGCTCAACAGCCGCCTCCGCCGGCGCATCAGCCACGGCGCCGACGGCGACGAGCTGCTGGCCGCCGCCCGGCAGGACGGCTTCACCACCCTGCGGGAAAGCTGCCGCGAGCTGGTGCTCTCCGGCGTCACCTCTGCGGCGGAGGCCGCCCGCGTCATCAACACCGCCGCCGAGACCTGATTTCACAGAAAGGAGCGCCCCGCGCCCATGACCACATTCCGCTATAAAGGCCAGACCGCCGGCGGCGCGAAAGTCTCCGGTGTGCTCCGCGCCTACGATGAATTTGAGGCGGCGGACAAGCTCCGCGAGAGCGTTGCCATCATCACGAAGCTGGAGGCCGTTCCCGAGAAGAAGGAGAGCGTGCTCTCCCGCCCCGTGGCCTTCCGGGTCAAGGAGAAAGAGCTGGCGCTCCTGTGCTCCCAATTCGCCATCATTCTGGCCTCCGGGCTGTCGGTGGAGCGCTGCGTGTCCATGGTAGCCGCCCAGACGAAGAACAAATACCTCCGCCGAATGCTGGATAAGGTCTCCGAGGAGGTGGGCGCGGGCTACTCCCTTGCCCAGAGCTTCGAGAACAACGCCCCCTACCTGCCCAAAACCTTTACCGAGACGCTGCGCGCCGGCGAGCAGTCCGGCACACTGGAGAGCTGCTTCCAGCGTCTGCATGCCTACTACGACCGTTCCGCCAAGACCAGGGCCAAGATCGTCAGCACCCTGACGTACCCCGTGATGGTCATCATCGTGGCCATCGTCGTCTTTGTCATCATCATCGCCGTGGCGGTCCCCGCGTTCACGGACGCCTTCACGGACCTGGGCTCCGGCAGCCTTCCCGGCGTCACCAGAGCCCTGATGGCCGTCAGCGCCTTCTTCACCAAGTGGTGGTGGCTGGTGCTGGGCGTTCTGGCCCTGCTGGTCATCGCCTACCTGACCTTCCGCCGCACGGAGCGCGGCCGCGCCGCGCTGGCCGCCTGGAGCCTGACGCGCGCCCCGCTGCGCCGCATACACTCCATGAACGCCGCCGCCCAGTTCGCCCACAGCATGGCCACCCTG
>ERZ1504231.873-NODE-873-length-6726-cov-3.016339_pt1 | contig 6726 bp, 6 predicted proteins | sample MGYA00571885_ERZ1504231 | MGnify/ENA primary metagenome ERZ1504231 (study PRJEB39906, sample SAMEA3182103) | gut metagenome | biome: human; feature: gut; material: Stool; isolation source: human stools | place: Canada | collected 2013-02-19 ...
GTACTGTGTTATACCCTTCTGATGGCGAGCATTATCGAATAATCAAAATTGCAACAGAAAGTACTGCCTCTTGTCAGCATCTTAAGTCAATTATTAAGGTCGATGGCATTCCTCTCTCAAAAATTACTTTGAAAGATGATTTTTCTGTTGATGTCAATGGAGTTAAGTACACTTTCTCCTTGTCCTCAATTTTGCCTTCTCATACCAATTCGTCAAAACTTGCAATGATAAATTCAAATCTATTGCTGGATACGAAAAAGTATTTGCACAAAATGAAGCTGAATCGTCATGGGTTAAGACCGAACTTGTCTCATATCTTTCTCAGTATTATAATGCACGGTACACGTCAGATCAATATTGTTTTATGATGCTTTTCTACAGACATATTGGTTCTATCACGTTAGATACTGTCTCTAGGAAGTTTATTGACACCTCGAATACTCAGATATTCAAAGAGATTCTTGAAAAATGCTTCAAACTTAAAGTAGGAGAAATTCTCCGTTCGTTCATTAATGATCCAAATATTTCCTATTCTTTTGGTAAGGTGGCTGGAAGATACATTGACTGCGATGATTATACACTTCCAGCGGAACGAATACAGCCTTTTATTGCGCAGTGGACTGATACTGACGAAAAAAAGTCGTTCTTAACAACTCTTGGCGTACACAATGAAACAAGTGACGAAATTAAAAGGCGCAAGTCATTCAGTGAGAACAAGTTCGAGGATATTTGGAATATATCTTCTTCGTCCATAATTAGAACCTTCCTTTCATGGGTCAAGGCATCGTCACAATTGCCGATTTCAGAGAACAACAAGGTAGAAGTCTTGAAATTGTTATTCGGCAAAATCAATGTTCACATGACCAATAACGAAGACGATTATTCGTCTGCGAAGGAATGGACTGATGAAAAGTACATTACCTGGAAAGCGAACAAAACGACACGCATCTACTTATACGATGGTGAGATGCCTTATCGAGGTGTTTATTTAGGGGATTATTATTTTAAAGGAAAACAGAACAATTATACTGTGTTCAATACTTCCGGTCATATATACATCAATAAGGATGTAGAACCGGAAGTCGTCCTCGCGGATGTTTACTCGCTTAAAACCTCTCTGTTCACAAAAGATGATTGGAGGGAAATATTTTTGATTTCAAGAGCGAGTGTAAATGATTTGATGTCAGAAGTAGAGAAGCTGCGAAATCAGAATAGCCTTTTGGAAGAAGAAATTGCAAGGATCCGGGATGATGAGGAAGAAAATGCCACAATGCAAAAGGGTGAAGACTCAAAACTCTCTAAACAGGAAATGATACAGGCCCAATTAGAAGCCCAGCAGGCACTTATGAGAGCTTATCCGGACTGGGAATATCCATATGGTTTCGGCGAAATGGGTGAGGATGGTCAGCCATATTGTTACTCTTGCAATGTCATTACCACTGAAAATGGTTCAGAGCCTATTGTGCTGAAGAGCTTTAAATATCAAGGTGATAAATTTATGGTTAATCCAACTGAATACCTGTATTTGATTAGAGACAAGGCTCAGTTGTTTATCTATGATGGTCTTGATTTCAAACGCATTCCGGTACTCGACCTCCTCAAAGATCAGACAAAAGTATCCATTACCTTCAGCAGTAAGAACCTTGAATCAGACGACAAGATTGAGAAGTTAGCCGATGCACTTCACTATTTCAATAACATCCAATTCAATTTCGACAGCTTTAATATATCAAGCAGGGCCGAATCAATAAGATTCATTTACAAGAGAAATACCGGCACGCAAAGTGCGACATCAGATGATGATTTATAGTTATGTACTACACAAGAGAATCATACACTAATTTTTTAGACACTGAGATAAATGCTCAGATACGAGATTTTGAACAAGTCGTCCGGACGAAAGCACTTGTTTTAAAATCGCGTGGAAATGTCTTTGTCGGAAAATTTCAAAAACTCCAAGATAATGGTACCGCTGTCTTTAAGGTGAGGAATTCCGATAATATGCCTCGAAAGAACTCCTTCTGGACAGCCTGCTACCTAACAGGAGAAATGGGCAGTTTCAAGAATTGGAGTGATTATTCTTGGTTGGACTTAAGAAAAGATTACCAAAGGGATTATTCTGACGCGTATTGCGCTTGGATTGCAAAGGCTACAGAGGAGGATTTCTGTCTTATTGGTATAAAAAATCTTTCTATAGAATTTGCAGATGTTCTCCAAAAGGAGATGCCAATAATTGCGTTCGGTCCTAAAGATCCACCTCTTCAGTATTTATATAACCTGAAGGACATTGTAGCTGATGAGTCAATTAAGAATGTCAACAAGGTATTAGATTTTGATGCTACCGATCCGCTTTGGAATCCAACACCACTTGCATCTGATACTGATCTTCCCGCTATTCTTGCGGGTGTCTTTGATAAAAACAACTGTGTGGCAATACAAGGCCCTCCGGGTACCGGAAAAACATACAGATTGGCACAATATGCCGCAACATTATTGAAGCAAGGAAAGAGCGTTCTTGTTACTGCATTAACGAATCAAGCGCTGATGGAGCTGGCAAAGAAAGAAGATCTTAAAGATTATATTTTTGCCGGGAAGGTGTCGAAGTCAAGCATGACAATTGATGAGAAACGCGAACTTCCATGCCTTGTCCCTATTAAAGAGAACAAATGTGATGCCTGTTCTGGGTATTTATCTCTTACATCTTTCTATGTTTCAAGTACCTGGGCGGCAACTCTCGCAGAGATTCCTTTTGACTACGTACTTATGGATGAGGCGAGCCAGGCTCTGCTTCCTATGATAGCAGCAGCATTCAAATTGGGCAAACAAGTGGTTTGGATTGGTGATCAGAAACAGTTATCACCTATTGTTGCAATAAACGACGATATTATTAGTGATAAAGATTGGAGTCAAATAATTAATGGCTTTGACACATTATGTAATACGCAAAAACTTGATTCGTACCTTCTCAGCGATACATTTAGGTTAATGCCGAGGGCTGCTGATAGTACAGGTGTTTTCTACAATAACAACTTGAGGTCTGTCTCGAAAATCGTAGATGTCCCTATTCAATTGCCATTTATAAACCCCAAAGGGTGGTCCAAATTTTTTAGATTTAGAACTTGAAACGGGAAAAAAGGCTCCGATTAATGCTTTTGAACAAATCATTGATGTCGTACAAAAGATATATGAGCTATCACCTCGCAGTGGAATTGCTGTCCTATCAAAATTCAAAGACTCTATTAGGGAGTTACAAAAATACTTCATTCTTAATTGGAAAGGTGCAAGTTTGCCTGACACAATTAAGATAGAAACTGTTGATAGAGTACAAGGCTTAACAGTGGACTATTGCATATTCTTTATTCCAAATGCATCTCTTCCCTATTCGTTAGACCCAAAACTATTCAATGTCGCAACATCAAGAGCAAGATTGAATACAATCATTGTGGCTGATTCTACAATGCTGCAACGGCAGATGTCAGATGATGTCAGAAAGTATATTCTCAAGGCTCACGAAGAACAATTTGTAGAATTTGGAGAGCATGAGCCGAAACGATTGACAGCTGGAGATATTGGAGTTACAGTGGTAGGCAAAGTAGATCTGTCCAAGTTCGAGCGCAAGAGAACAGAAATTGTAGAGGGCATGGACAACATATATATCATAGATACAAATGTGTTTGTCAAGTGTCCGGATATTATTTCAAAAATCGGTTCTCAATACAAGGTGATTATCCCCGCAACAGTACTTGAAGAGCTGGATAAGCTCAAATTAAAGGAAAGCGTTGACAAACAAGCTCTGAGCAACGCAGCTAAGAACATATGCCGTGCATTTGAACAGAATTTCTCCAAGATGGAAGATGCGGACACATCATTGCTCCCCAATGGTTTTAATGCATCAAATCCAGACTGTAAGATTCTCTCTGTAGCGCTGAAACACAAACAAGAAGGATGCAATCCGATTCTGCTTACGTCAGATAACATGCTTCGTTCTCGTGCTATTGGGCTTGGTCTTAAGTCGTTAACTCTCAAAGAGTTTTTGGGCAAATAAAAAAACAAAAATAGAAAGAGGATATGAATGCCATGTAAACTTCCCCTTTTGTAAACTTCCCTAAAAACCAGACAGTTCTTTATTAGACAAAAAACGATAACTTTGTCGAAGGAGGACTAAATGAAAAAGAGTATTCACAGCGAGAGCGAGATGGTGAAAGCCGTCAAAGAACTGGAAAGCGGAATATCCGCACAAGTAGTGGCACGGGGACATGGGGTAACTCGGGTTACCTTGTATAACTGGAAGTCAAAATACAGCGGTATGGATGTGAATCAGGTCAGGAGATTGAAGGAACTGGAGGAGGAGAACCGGAAGCTGAAGCAGATGTACGCAGACCTTGCATTGGACAACCGGATATTGAGGGATGTTATTAAAAAAAACTCTAGAGCCCGAGATAAAGAAATAGATAGCAGTCGAGCTTGTTGAGGAATACGAATTGAGCATCGCTCGGGCGTGCAAGCTGATGGAGATCCACCGTTCGTATTACTATTATCAGGAGAAGCGAGATGACACTGAAGTTGAAGAAGCGATAAGGACAGCAGCCCAATACGGAGACGGATTCTGGAAGATATTCAAACGTCTCAGACGTGAAGGAAAGAATTGGAACCACAAGAAGGTTTACCGTGTGTACAAGAATATGCACTACGAGAAACGTGTCCGTTTGAAGAAACGACTTCCGGCAAGGGTCAAGACACCTTTGGAACAGCCCTCCGAACCCAATACGACATGGCCTCTGGATTTTGTTGGTGATGTCCTGGAGTGCGGACGGAAGTTCTGGGTGCTGAACATAATGGATGACAGTGATAAGGTGGCGGTGTCCCAGGAGGTTTCAATGTCTTTCTCGGCAAGAAGGGTGATAAAGACATTGGAAAAGGTAATCTGGCTGAACGGCAAGCCGAAAAATATCAGATGCGATAGCGGCCCGAAGTTCATTTCAAAGGAACGGTTCAATGGCAGTTACAGAAGGGCTGTACTTGACGTGTACATCTTCAGAAGCATAGAGGAAGTGAAACGGGTAACCCAAGAGTGGAACTGTTATTACAACAATGAGAGGCCTCATGAGAGTCTCAACAACATATCGCCGATGGAGTACCGGGCAAAAAGGTGTGACACACAATGATTGATGTTCAGACAGGCAAATATAGCTCCGCTTCCGAGTTGAGCAAGGCCAAGGCAAGCGCCAAAAGGCGGCCTTGCACATCTCTACAGCTTACGCTTAGGGTGGCCTATCTGAAATCAATCACCGAACCATACATGCAATTGGAACAACAAAATGAATTATATTTGCTGTCTAATTGAAGGCTGTCCTAAAAAGGGGAAGTTTACAATTGATCGGGAAACTGTACAATGTAGAGAGTGATGCGAAGAAACAGGGCAGGAGTGCGGAAAAGCTGCAGGAAATGAGGGAAAAGATATCCTACCCGACCATATGCACCTTCGAGAAATGGATGTACGACACCGCATCCAATGTGACTGAAAACAGCAGGTAAGGTAAGGCGATAGGTTATACTGTTCCGCTTTTGCCAAGGCTCAGCCGATACGTGCGAGACGCCAGATATCAGATAGATAATAATCTCGTGGAAAATGCAGTCAGACCGCTGGCTTTGGGACGCAAGAACTTCCTGTTCTGCGGCAATCACGACTCTGCAATCAGGGCTGCCGTCATCTACTCACTGGTAAGCACCTGCAAGGAACATGCAGTGGACCCGCGCAAATGGATGGAAGATGTACTGGTCAAGATCCCACAATATGAGAATCAGAAGCTAGACCTGCGGAAACTCCTTCCTCATAACTGGCAAAAAGAAGCCAACTTGTAGCAAATCGAACCCAACTTTGAACAACTTGGTAACAACGGCCCAACTTGTAAAAAGTTGTTAAGATGTCTTTCATCGGATGCTTATGATAGGTCAGCCATTTCTAATGGTAACGATCCGAAGGTATCGCTGTTCTTGAGCTTATTGCAAAAGGATAATTAGTTGAGGTTTATTCAAGTTCCCCTAACTCATCTCTATGTAATTGACAACGTTTTATTACCTCTTGACAGAATACAGTAGCTCTAGTCTTTTCTGCATTGTTAAGAATTATCCTACTATGAGCTTCTGGATTACGCACATATCTACAAATGAAAGCTAATTCGTCACGCCAATAGTTGAGAGTATGCCCCATTATTGCGTCAATGTTACCGTCCCAATATTCTTCGATGAGTACAATATAATGTCTTGGGTACAACTGGTCAATGATGCAATCAGACGCTCTTCCCTTAAATAATTCTTTTTCTTTTCGCCTTTGAGTGACATACTTAGACCAGTCTTCTTGTGAAAATAGGTCTCTGATTTCTGGGTCCCATAGTCTGACATCATCTCCATATTCGTGATCAAGAGCATACTTTATTATGGCTCGCAAACCTCGTTCAGTTTTCCCCCATAATAAGTTGTATGGATTTGTCCTATACAATTGGCTAAGATACTGCTCGAATGTATCGCAAAACGGCACGTATTTGTTGTCTCCAATGTTGTCGAAGATTCCATACCTGTTGTAGATATATTCTTCCTCCTCCTGGGATACAGTATCTGAAAAACCAGAGTATAGTTTTACTACCTTATCATCGAGCTTGTCTTTCTTTAGAATCCTGAAAAGATAATCGTAATGAGTTAAGACGGAATTTATCTGCTTATCAATAC
>ERZ1504231.956-NODE-956-length-6085-cov-2.286401_pt1 | contig 6085 bp, 4 predicted proteins | sample MGYA00571885_ERZ1504231 | MGnify/ENA primary metagenome ERZ1504231 (study PRJEB39906, sample SAMEA3182103) | gut metagenome | biome: human; feature: gut; material: Stool; isolation source: human stools | place: Canada | collected 2013-02-19 ...
GTCAAGGGACTGACAAACCGCTCAAAGCTTCTGCTGCTCGACTATTTCGGCACGCCGGAGAACGTCTACTATGCCGACGAGGACGAGTACCGCCTCGTCGAGGGCATCGAGCCGCGGCAGATCGCACTGCTCGCGGAAAAATCGTTGGAAAACGCCGATCGTATCCTCGGCGCGTGTTCGCGGCTGGGGCTGCGGCTTCTCACGATGCAGGACGCGGACTATCCGATGCGCCTGCGCAATATCTTTGAGCCGCCGTGCCTGCTTTATGTCAAAGGCCAGCTCCCCGTTATCGACGAAGAGGTCGCTGTCGCCATGGTCGGCACGCGCAAGGCCTCGCCCTACGGCATCGAAGCGGCGGAGAAGATCGCCTACGGCCTGTGCAAGCAGGGCGCGGTCGTGATCTCCGGCGCGGCGGCGGGCGTGGACAGCGCATCTCACCGCGGCGCGCTGCGCGCGGGCGGAAAGACCATCGCCGTGCTCGGCAACGGGCTGGACATTGTCTATCCCGCGGAGAATGAATGGCTGTACCGCGATATCGCGGCCTCGGGCGCGCTCATCAGCGAGTATCCGCCCGGGACGGCGGCCGAGGCGTGGCATTTTCCCGTGCGAAACCGCATCATCAGCGGCTTGAGCCTCGCGACCATCGTGGTTGAAGCGCCGGAAAAGAGCGGCGCGCTCATCACGGCGAATACCGCGCTTGAGCAGGGACGCGATGTTTTCGCCGTTCCCGGTCCGATCGACGCGCCACTCAGCCGCGGCTGCAACCGTTTGATCGCGGACGGCGCGGCGGGCCTCATCACCGACAGCTGGGATGTGCTGCGCGAGTACGAGGCCATCTATCCGCATAAAATACTCGGCGAGCGCGTGGAGCTTCCGCGTACGCTCGGCTATCAGGCGCGCGAGGAGCAAGCGCGCACCAAGCAGGCCGCGGCGGAGGAAATACTGTCGCTGCCGACACTGAATTTGAAAACCAACGACGCGGGGCTGACCGACGACCAGATCGCCATTCTGCGCACGCTGAAAGACGGCGCGCTGCAGGTGGACGATCTGATCGAAAAGACGCAGATCCCCACGCGCCGTGTTCTTTCCGCGCTGACGATGATGGAGCTGGAGGGCTACGTCGAGCAGGGCAGCGGCAAGCATTTTTCTTTGACCGTAACACTACTGGAGGAATAACATTCATGGCAAAAAAGCATCTGGTGATCGTCGAGTCTCCGGCAAAGGCGAAAACCATTGGAAAATATCTCGGCAAAGACTACGAGGTCAAGGCCAGCATGGGCCATTTGCGCGACCTGCCGAAAAGCAAGCTGGGCGTTGATATCGAGCACGACTTCGAGCCTGTCTATCAGCCCATCCGCGGAAAAGAGGAGCTCATCAGCGAGCTCAAAAAGGCCGCCAAGAGCAGCGACACCGTGTATCTTGCAACGGACCCGGACCGCGAGGGCGAAGCCATCTCGTGGCACTTAAAAGCGCTTTTGAATCTGGACGATGAAAAGGCCAAGCGCGTGACCTTCAACGAGATCACGAAAAAGGTCGTCTCCGAGAGCATCAAGGAGCCGCGCGCCATCGACCAGGACCTGGTCGACGCGCAGCAGGCGCGCCGCGTGCTCGACCGCATCGTGGGCTATCAGCTGAGCCCGCTTCTGTGGAAGAAGGTCCGCCGCGGCCTCTCCGCGGGCCGCGTGCAGTCCGTCGCTGTGCGCATGGTCGACGACCGCGAAAAGGAAATTCAGGCCTTCGAGGCGCAGGAATACTGGACACTTGACGCCGACCTCACCGACGAGGCGACGCACAAGACCTTTGAGGCGCACTATTACGGCAAGGACGGTAAAAAGGTCGAGCCGGCCTCCGGCGAGCAGGTGGACGGCATCATTGCCGACATCGGCGACAAGTCCTTTACTGTGACGAACATCAAGCGCACGGACAAGCAGCGCTCCCCGTCGCTGCCGTTCACCACTTCCACCTTACAGCAGGAGGCCTCGCGCAAGCTCAACATGACGCCGCGCCGCACCATGGCCATCGCCCAGCAGCTCTATGAGGGCGTGGACATCACGGGCGAGGGCACGGTGGGTCTCATCACCTACATGCGTACCGACTCGCTGCGCATCTCCGAAGAGGCCATCGCCGCAGCGAAGACGTTTATTTTAGGACGCTACGGGCAGAGCTACTATCCCAAGACCGCCCGCCACTACAAGGCCAAGGCCGGCGCGCAGGACGCGCACGAGGCCATCCGTCCCTCGAACGTCAACCTGACGCCCGAGCAGATCAAGGGCGATTTGACGGGCGAGCAATATCGTCTGTACCGCCTGATCTGGAGCCGCTTTTTGGCCTCCCAGATGGCGAACGCCGTATATGACAGCGTGAGCGCGCAGATCATGGCGGGCGGACACGAGTTCTCCGGCTACACCGCCGTTTACGAGGAATCCCGCGACGACGACAGCAAGGAGGAAAAGGAGGGCACGCTGCCGCCGCTTGTCGAGGGGCAGGGCCTGACGCTCGAGGCATATACACCGCTCCAGCACTTCACTCAGCCGCCCGCGCGCTACACGGACGCGACGCTCATCCGCGCGATGGAGCAGAACGGCATCGGCCGCCCGTCGACCTACGCGCCGACGGTCTCGACGATCTTAGACCGCGAATACGTCATCAAGGACGGAAAATACCTGCGTCCCACGCCGCTCGGCGAGGTGGTGACGGGCCTGATGGAAGAGCGCTTCCCCGACATTGTGGACATGAAGTTCACCGCCCGCATGGAGGAAAAGCTCGATACCGTCGAAGAGGGCAAGACCGCGTGGAAGGACGTCATCCGCGACTTTTACGGCGGCTTTGAGCGCGACCTTGAAAACGCCGAGAAGGCGCTTGAGGGCGTGAGACTCAAGGTCCCCGATGAGGTCAGCGAGGAGAAGTGCGACGTCTGCGGCCGCAACATGGTCATCAAGAGCGGGCGCTTTGGCCGCTTCCTGGCCTGCCCGGGCTACCCTGAGTGCACGTTCACCAAGCCCCTTGTCATCGAAATGCCGGGCCGCTGCCCCAAGTGCGGCGGGCGCATGATGAAGCGCACCGGCGTGAGCAAGAAGACGAACAAGCAGTACACGTACTACGCCTGCGAATTCTCCACCAGCAGCGATCCCGAGAAGAAGTGCGACTTCATGACTTGGGATGTGCCGACGAAGGACGACTGTCCCGAGTGCGGCCAGACGATGTTCAAAAAGGCGGGCAAGGGCTTTAAGCGCCCGTACTGCATCAACCCCGCGTGTTCGCGCTTTGTGCCGGAAGACCAGCGCGGCTATGTGAAAAAGAAGACCACCGAGACCGCGGAAGAGGGCGCGGAGAGCGCCGAAGCCGCCGATGCGGCGGAGACCGCGGCAAAGAAGACCGCCGCCAGGAAGACGACGGCTAAGAAGAGCACCACCGCAAAGAAAACGAGCACAAAAGCGGCGAGCACCAAGAAGACCGCGACGAAGACCGCCGCAGCGAAGAAAACGACAAAGAAGGCCGCAGCCGAGGATGGTGCAGAAAAGCCCGCAAAAAAGACGGCGGCAAAGAAGACCGCGACCACGAAAAAGGCGGCCGCTAAGAAGACGACCGCCAAGTCCGCGGCCAAAAAGACCGCGGAGAAAGAAGAGAACTGATGCAAGTAACTGTGATCGGCGCCGGCCTTGCCGGCTGCGAGGCTGCCTGGCAGCTTGCGCAGCGCGGCATCGGCGTGACGCTGCATGAAATGAAACCCGAAAAGACCACCCCCGCGCACCACACGGCGGATTTTGCCGAGCTTTGCTGCTCGAATTCGCTGCGCTCGGACCAGATCGAAAACGCGGTCGGCCTTCTCAAAGAGGAGCTGCGCCGCCTCGATTCGCTGATCCTTGCCTGCGCGGACGCGACGCGCGTGGAGGCGGGCGGCGCGCTGGCGGTCGACCGCTACGGCTTTTCAAAGCTCGTGACAGAGAAGATCCGTTCGCATCCCAATATCACGGTTGTCCCCGGCGAGGTGACGGCCATCCCCGAGGGGAACGTCATCATCGCCTCGGGCCCCTTGACGAGCGACGCGCTCGCCGCCGCCATCGCCGAAAAGATCGGCGACGGGCACACGCTGAACTTTTTTGATGCCGCCGCGCCGCTCGTGACGTTTGAGAGCGTCGACATGGATTCGGCGTTTTTCGCCTCGCGCTACGACAAGGGGACGGCGGACTACATCAACTGCCCGATGACGGAGGAGGAGTACGATGCCTTCTGGCAGGCGCTCACGACCGCCGAGGAAGCGAGCGTACACGGCTTTGAGGATAAAAACGTCTTCGAGGGCTGCATGCCCGTCGAGGTCATGGCGCGCCGCGGACACGATACGCTCTGCTACGGCCCCCTCAAGCCGCGCGGTCTGCGAGACCCGAAGACGGGGCAGGAACCCTATGCCGTCGTCCAGCTGCGGCGCGGCAACGCGTAGGGCAGCGTCTATAACCTTGTCGGCTTCCAGACGCATCTGCGCTTTCCCGAGCAGAAGCGCGTGTTTTCGATGATCCCCGCGCTGCATGATGCGGAGTTTGTGCGCTACGGCGTGATGCACCGCAACACCTATCTCCGCTCGCCGGGGATGCTGGACCGCTACTATCGCCTGATCGCGGATGACCGCATCGCCTTTGCCGGGCAGATGACCGGCGTGGAGGGCTATATCGAGTCCGCGGCTTCGGGCTTTCTGGCGGGCATCGAGATGGCAAGAAGACTCGAAGGCAAACCGCCCGTCGATTTCCCACGCGAGACGGCCATCGGGGCGCTGGGGCTTTACATCAGCGATACGACGGTCTCGGACTTTCAGCCGATGAACGTGAACTTTGGTATCATGCCGCCGCTGGGCTACCGCATCAAGGGCGGCAAGCGCGTGAAAAATGCGCAGCTCGCCGCGCGCTCGCTTGAAAAGATCGACGCGATGCGCGAGGACGTGCTGAGTGACAGGAAAGGAGAGTGACCCCGTGAAGATCATCGTCGACGCCATGGGCGGCGATTTCGCCCCGCTCGCGCCCGTCAAGGGCGCGCTGATGGCGCAGGAGAAGTACGGCGTGGACATCGTCCTGACCGGAAAAACAGAAGAGATCTTGAAGGCCCTGCAGCAGTGCGGCTGCAAGGAGCTCCCCAAGGGCATGGAGATCGCCAACGCGACCGAGGTGGTCGAGATCTGCGACGATCCGGCGACGGCCTTTAAGCACAAGAAGGATTCGTCCCTCACCGTGGGGCTCAATATGCTGCACGCGGGCGACGCGGACGGCTTTGTCAGCGCGGGCAGCACGGGCGCGCTCCTCGCGGGCGCGACGCTTCTTGTCAAGCGCATCCGCGGCCTGCGCCGCGCGGCGCTCGCGCCGACCATCCCGACGGCCAAGGGCAAGGCGGTACTCATCGACTGCGGCGCGAACGCCGAGTGCACGGTCGAATACCTGCTGCAATTTGCGTATCTTGGCAGCTACTACGCGCAGAAGGTGCTCGGCGTCGAAAATCCGCGCATCGGTCTTTTGAACATCGGCGCGGAGGAGAGCAAGGGCGACACGCTGCGCCGCGAAACGTATCAGAAGCTCAAGGAAGCGGGCGAGGCGGGGCATCTCAACTTCACCGGCAACATTGAGGCCAAGGAAGCGATGCTCGGTGAGTGCGACGTCATCGTCGCCGACGGTTACAGCGGCAACATCATGCTCAAGAGCATCGAGGGCACGGGCAAGCTTCTTTCCATCAAATTGAAGGAAATGCTGATGCACAGCACCGGCACGAAGCTGGCGGCGCTGCTGCTCAAGGGACAGCTCGGCGATTTCAAGAAAATGCTCGACGCGAACGAGGTCGGCGGTACGGCGCTGCTCGGCATCTCGAAGCCGGTCGTCAAGGCGCACGGCAGCGCGAGTGAGGTCGGTATCTGCAATGCGGTCCGTCAGGCGATGGAGGTCGCGCGCAGCGGTATCATCGACGACATCGCGCAAAATATCGACAAGATGCGTATTGAACAGAAGGCAGAATAACGCGAATGCCAAAAAGCGGCAAAATGGGTATTGACAGTACAGTGCCTTTGCCGTATCATTTGGAAGAACCAAAACCGTGAGAGGACGTATAAGAC
>ERZ1504231.983-NODE-983-length-5922-cov-3.182546_pt1 | contig 5922 bp, 7 predicted proteins | sample MGYA00571885_ERZ1504231 | MGnify/ENA primary metagenome ERZ1504231 (study PRJEB39906, sample SAMEA3182103) | gut metagenome | biome: human; feature: gut; material: Stool; isolation source: human stools | place: Canada | collected 2013-02-19 ...
TCTTTCCCTATGGGGCTTTCCCCTAAGACACAGAAAAAGGACGGGAAGAAAGGCATTCCCCGTCCTTTTTGATGCATTATCCCTGTGCCGCAACCGGCGCATGGTTCATGATTTTTTCTCCTCCCAGAAGCCACTGGATACATTCCAGGAGGGTTTGGGTCATATTCACAACCCAAAATTCGCCTGCTTCCGTCAGGTCATATTGGATTCCATTAAAGTGCCATAATCCGTATTCTTCCCACAGGTCTCCCAAGTGGGAGAGGCTCACAAGACGCGGATCAAGCGCCATGAGGGCATCGAGATTTAGATGGCACTGATTCATCTCTCCTTGGACGCGGGCTTCATAGGCCGCAAAAGGGGAAACTTCAGAAAGGAACATAAAAGGTTTCACTCCCCTTGCCACCATACCTTCATAGGGCCCCAATACGCGGTGAAGCATGGTCGATACGCCGTCCACATGACCGCCGGCGCCGCAGCCAAAAGGAAACAGATGGGTTCCGCTGCGGGCAAGGGTATTGTACAGGCTCCGTTCCCGATTGTTTTTAGCCCAGTGGCAGTGGCTGATCCGCTTGCAGCCCCATTGGGCCATATAGCGTCTTCCTATACGGAACATCTCCGTCTGCATGAGGGTTGTGGCCGCCGGCGAAAGGCGACCTTCTTCGATGCGCTTATGAAGGTCGCTATTTTCAAAGACGTCAAGCTGGTAGAGGTCCGCCCCATCGACACCGCTTTCCACAAGATGGTGCAGGTCTTCCTGCCACACGTCAAGGGTCTGGTCTGGCAGGCCATACATGAGGTCAATGATGACGGCGCACTGATTGTAGGCGCTGAGCTTCTGGAGCCGCTTCATGACTTCTTCTCCCGTATCGATGCGGCCCACTTGCTGACGAACCTTCGTGTCAAAGGACTGGACACCCAGGGAGATGCGGTTGACGCCTTCTTCCATCCAGACATCCATTTTTTCTTCCACAAGGTCATGGACGCGCCCTTCGAGGGTAAGTTCATAGTCGTTGGCAAGGGGCAGGGTCTTACGGATAGCGCGCAATAAACGCCGGATGTTGGAGGGAGATAGACTTGTCGGTGTGCCGCCGCCAATGAAGACGGACTGGATGGGCGCACTTTGAAGCCTCGGTTTATCGGCATCCTGAGCAAGTTCCATAAGGAGATGGTCCACATAACGATCCTCGACGGACATATCCGTCCCGTTTTGAAAGAAGCCGCAGTACAGGCATTTGGTCTTGCAGAAGGGGATGTGAAGATAGGCCATTTGCAGCGGATTTCCTTCTACGGGACGCTCCATGAGGGCATTCCAACGCGCCTGAGCCTTATCGGGCGGAATCATGCGCCCCTTGAGGCCGGCGTGGACAACACGCTTATGGCGGAAAGCCCCTTGCAAGGGATCTGCCGCCTTTTTACCAAACTGCAGGATCCGTTCCTCTTCCGGCAGGGCTGCTATATAAGCAGCTAGATCTTTGACCGTCATTTCCGTCCCTCTTCCACCATGAGCTGGATTTCATGGGCAAAATGAGCGGCATCGCTCAAATCCTTTTCATCAGGATGGGTGGAGGCGGCCTTGTGACGGGCTTCATTTTTGGGATTCTTCCCATGGATATTGTCACTGGGGAACATGCGGTACATCGCTTCAATAAGCTTGGGATCTACTTTGCCCTGACAGATGAATGCGCCTAGGGGTTTTTTCCCATCCGGCAGACAGGCGGCACCCTGTTCCAAACTTTTCATAGCATGGGGGCTCTTAGGGTCGGCGCCCAAGGTTGCAAAAAGGGCAATATAGGGATTGTCAAGGCTTTTTAGGATAGTGCGGCTTGCTTCATCGGCGGTTCCCTTATCGACCCAGTAGCCCATGAAGACACAGTCATAGGAAGTGGTGCCCTCGGGCAGGCTTTCCTTGAGGTCCTTGATATCAACGCAGGGCGTGCCTTCCGGCAGGGCCTTTTGGATGGCTCGGGCCACCATGCGCGTATTTCCTGTGCGGGAGGAATAAAGTACAAGATAGTTCATGGTAAAACTCCTTTTCATCAGAAGGTCAATTCTACGCCCGCTCTCCAGATACGGCCGCAGATGGAGAAGTTGTCATCATTGGAGAAGTGTTTATCAAAAATGTTGTCCACACCGGCATAAAGGTGGGTGTTCTTGCCAAGGTCCTTGGTGACGACGAAGTTCGTCGTGCTGTAGGTGTAATTTTTCCCATCGCCGTTGAGATAATCCTGTACCACTGGTTATAACGTGTCATGGTCCAAGGATTATCCTTGCCCGTCGTATAGAAAAGTTCGGCGAGACCGTTCATGCGGGCATTGCCTGTAAGGCGCTTGGGTGAGCTCATTTTTAGCATCCAGATAGGTCATGGAAAGCTTGGCATGCCAATGATCATCGAAGCGGTAGGTCACTTCACTTTCAAATCCCTTCATGGCGTCCTTGTCAATATTGATGTACTGGTAGCGGACAGTCCGTCCGAAGCGGCCCTGGTACTGCGAGGAGATAAGGTCATCGATCTTGTTGTGGAAATAGGTGACCTTCGCCCCCGCCTTATCTTTTTCTGCCTCAAACCCGATATCGAAGGTCCTGGTTTTTCCGGGTCAAGATGTTCATTGCCCCAAACCTGGACCTGCATGCGGCCCATGTTGCGGTCCATATGGGAGTACAGCTCAAAGATGGACGGAGACCGGTAGCCGGCGCCATAGTTTGTCTTGATCCGGCTGTTTTTGCTCATGGCATAGGTAAGGCCCGTCCGCGGAGAAAGTTCCCCGCCAAAGCTGTCGTGATGGTCATAGCGAAGGGACGGGACAAAGAACAGTATATCCGTCAGGTTCCATTCGTCCTGTACGTAGAAGGCATAGCTTTTCACATCGGCCGAGCCATATGGCTTGGTCATGCCTAGATAGGTTTCTTCTGTCCGCTTCCCGGCACCTGTGCCAAGGCGCGTGCCGCCGGCCTTTTGTTTGCGGTACTCACCGCCATAGGTCACGGTATGATGCTCATCGACATGATAGGTATTCTTTGCTTCAACAACGTATGTTTCGTACTTGCTGTGGTCAAAGTCCCGCCAGACGCCGGGCGTCTTTTTTCGGGATTCCTTGCCCAAGCGGTTGTAGTCGTTCTGGAACTCATAATCATTTTTGCTGTGATAGCCGTCGTATTTGACGAAATAACTTTGGCGATTGTTATCATACCATTCCGTCATATCATCGCGGGCGGACGCGCTCATCGCCGTAGGATCACCTTCGGAAAAGCTCCCATACTGTTCCTTCATATAGGACGCCCCAAAAGAAAGGCCCCGCGTTTCATCAAACTGGCAGCGGCCCTTGAAATCGACATAGCGCCGCGGTCCATACATGTTGGAGTCGCCGTCCCGGTCCGATTTTCTTACTTCTGTAAGATTGTAATTGACGTCAAGGTTCAATTTCCCCACCTTGCCCGTCAACACACCGCCGTACAAAGCTTGTTCCCGACCGCCCAACCAAGTGCCGACATAACCGCCGGCTTTTTTGTTCTTTTTGATGATGATATTGATGACGCCGCCCATAGCATTGCTGCCGTAAAGGCCGGATCCAGCGCCGCGCATGACTTCGATGCACTCCACCTCATCAAGGCTCATGCGATTGAGCTCATACACATTCATGGTACTTCCCGAATCCTCTCCGGCAAGGCGTCTGCCGTCAATAAGGATGAGGGTGGACGAGGTTCCCATGCCGCGAATGGAGACCTGGTTTCCGGTCATGCCCGCTTCCATGACATTGAGCCTGGTAAGGGGCTTTAGCACGTCACGCACATTGTAAGCACCGCCCTTTTTGATGTCTTCTTCCTTGATGACCGATGTCGTCATGGGCACTCAAGCTTAGTTTTTGTCGCTGTAACGACCGTTTCCCCAAGGTCGTACGTGGAAAGGGGCTCCCCGCCTGCAAAGGCATTCGTTGTAATGCCCATGAAAAGGGCCAGGAGAACGCCTGCATAAACCTGGTTCTGTTTGTTTTTTCCCATATCTATAATTCAAAAATCCTTTCTCCTCAAGTATGTATCATTTCAAATCATAATACACTTCATGAAGTGTGCTTGTTTTATCCTTGGGCTGCCCTTCGTGCTGCGGCGACACAAGGTAAAGACGCACCCCGGGCCGGTGCTTCCTGACATAGGCTGCCGTTCCTAGGCCGTCTTCCATATGGAAGGAGCCTGTCACATGGAACATAACAGCATCAGGATAGGCGTCAAGGTAAGTCATGAGCGCTTCGGCCATCACGGCATCCTTGATGCACTGGGCTTTGTAAAAAGCCTCCTTTCTTGTCGTGCCAAGGGGCATAACGCCCGCGTTTTGCTTCATAACACGGCGGAACTTTTCCCGGTATTCCCCCGTTAACGGTTCAAGGTCTTTGGGCAGGTACTGGGCGTCTTCCAGAACCAGGCCGGTTGCACTGCCATGTTGGACCACATGGGAAGCGACGCGGCGCGGCACATTGGCCGCAAGGACGGGAAGCCCCTTCTTTTTGGCAAATTCCACAAGATGCCTGTAATCCCGCTCATAGTTGGGCCACGGCCGGCTGACTTTCAGGAACTCCATTTCCGTCATACGACCGGCAAGGTAGGCATCAAGAGACGCCTGCACGTCCTTTTCAAACATTTCCAACGATAGGACCAAGCGATCCGGAACAAGGCGGTAAAGTTCCGTCAAAAGTTCAAATTCCCGTTTGTGGGAAAGGGCATTTGTATGTTCTTCGCCAAAAAATATGATCCCGCTTTGGGCAGCTTCCTGGGCCACCGTGCCAGCCGGCAGGGCCATGCCCGCCTTGGAAAGGTAAAGACCAGGCGCAGCGTCGAGGTGGTGACTTGGGGGAATCCCCATAAGGAGCGGCAGAAAGCCAAGGACCATCATCCATTTTCTTTTCATAGGGTTCTCCTTAGTGTAGGGCAAAGACAAAGGTCTTCGAGGCATAACAGCGGACGGCATAGCCTTCCTTATAAGCCGGGGCAAAGGCATAAGTGTAGGCTGCCGACAGGGCCGCCTTATCCATAACGCCATAGCCGGAACTTTGGATGACCGATGCCGCTTCGACAGCGCCATCTTTTCCGACCACCATCTGGACAGTGACGCGTCCTTCGATGCCGCGGCTGCGCATGGCCTCGGGATAGTTGGGGGCGCTTCCGGAAAGAAGCGTCGGTGATACATCGGGCTGGATGGCGTCCGTATCAAAGGAAGGTCCACCGGAACCAGAACCGCCCGCTTCGCCTGCGCCTTCACCCGTGCCTTCTTCCATACCCGTTCCTGCACCGGAACCCTTCTCCGAACCTTCGCCGCTTTCCGCTCTGTCATTGGATACATCAAAAGAAGCAGAAGCATCCTTGGAAATGGACGGCTGCAGGATCTTTGCAGAAGGAAGGGCGGTACTTTTTTCTGTCACCATGTCATCACTTCTTGCCGGCAGGGGCGGAAGGTTCTTCGTGCGAAAAGGGGCAGCCGCTGGAGGCGCCCCGCCCTTTCTCCCACCGCTTAGGCCTACCATGTAGATGGGACCTTTTCCTTTTACATGAGTCATGAGGCCTTGATAGGAAAGGACGCTAAAAATGCCAAAACAAAAAAGGTGAATCAGGATTGACGCCATGAGGCTTCGGTCCTTTGCATAAAGCACCATGCTTATCTCCTTTCTGCCGCCATGCCAACACGGGTAATGCCCGCTTCTTTCAAGAGGTCGAGCACATCAAGGATCTTTTGGTAATTCGTTTTTCCGTCCCCGTAGACCACAACGGACACATTGCGGTCCTTGATTACGGCCTTGCGCCCCCACAGGAGAAAGGCTTCCTTCGTAAGGGGCTTATCTTCAAGGAAAAGTCTGCCATCGGGCAGGACCGTCACATGGTAAAGGCTCTTTGTATCGACTTCGACCTGGGAAACTTGGGGCAGCTTCACAGGGAGGG
>ERZ1504231.998-NODE-998-length-5857-cov-2.133919_pt1 | contig 5857 bp, 1 predicted proteins | sample MGYA00571885_ERZ1504231 | MGnify/ENA primary metagenome ERZ1504231 (study PRJEB39906, sample SAMEA3182103) | gut metagenome | biome: human; feature: gut; material: Stool; isolation source: human stools | place: Canada | collected 2013-02-19 ...
TCGTGGGCTCGGAGATGTGTATAAGAGACAGCGATATGGCTCCATCACATCGTCAGCTAAACAATATGCATTATAACGATTATGATGATGGATCCCTAAGGTAGGAAGCAACCCACTTGCCACTAAAGCACGAGCTACGATAGCACGAAGTATAGCATAACCATAATTCAATAAATTATTAGGAGAAATCCCTTCTCTGTCACGAGTGAAGCCAATAATATCTGCAAATAAATTTTTCCAAAAAAAAGCAGCCGCACGTGCTTCTAAATTCTCTGGATCACCACTCTTCACTTCATTCGCCCAAATTCGCATACATTTCATTTCTTCACCTACACAAACTCTCAATACAGATGCTTGGTTATCTATTTTTGCCTTAATTGTTTGCTGCCAAAGTTGCTTTTTCAATGGCAATGATGCATCCAACTGTTGACGGAAACGCTCATTCTGAGTTGTATTTCCATACAAAGGGAGCATTAAACCCACTGGCATACTTTTACTATCACAAGTAATAACGGCACAATTATTCTCTAATAGAGATTCTAATACACCGGAAGTAATAGTAATTTGCTTATGATCTAGTACTACGACACCTATATCTTCAATCGGCTTCGTTACTTCCGATTGTTCTTTAAAGATATCCGGCAATGAATCACTTTTCTCAACTTCCGGAAGTTTTATTACTAATTGGTTATTTCGTAATGACAAATAAGCCGGATTACCAAAATAAAGTGTTTTCTTTATCATAGTATCATATTTTAAAGATTAATATATTACTTACCTCGCAATTTCTTCTGCTCTTTTTCGAAATTTTCAATGAAATCTATTTCTATAGGAGATAACTGATTACTAATGCGTTTCTTAAATTCATCATATTCAAGATTTGCTTTTTTCTTTGCTAATTCAGCCGAAATAGTACCAGCATGTTGTAACAATTCTTTTCCTGACAGTCTAAGAAAATCATCCAATTTTTGAATCCAGTCTTTCATATACATAGGAGTATGACTTTTAGCCTGTAATTCTGCAAAGTCAAGATACAAACTTACAATACGATTTAATGTATCCAACTCATCATCTGTCAAATAATTCTTAGCATATTCTATATCATTCCGCTTTGGAACTGCTCCTGTCCAATTAGTTAATCCCATAAAATCTTTCCCTGCATCTGCACGACCGTAAATAACCTCAGCAGCCGTATGTCCATGTACTGAAAAATGCATTTTATTTTGAACCGTGGCAAAAAACAATCGAGTAGACTCAGTACTTGGGTCATAATCTATGCTCAAAGCATAAATTTCAAGAATTTTACGATAGAATATCTTTTCTGAGGAACGAATATCACGTATGCGTGATAATAACTCATCAAAATAATTTCCACCACCTGCACGCTTCAACAGCTCATCGTTCATTACAAATCCCTTTACTAAATACTCTTTTAGTATTTGTGTTGCCCATATTCGAAACTGCACACCACGGTAAGATTTAACCCGATAGCCTATGCTTATAATCATATCCATCGTTGATCTGTTCCGTTGAAATAATTCTGCCATTTGATCTAATGTCAGCCAAACAGTATCATTGCATAGTGTTACTTCAATTCTTGACTCACCATCTACCGTTTGATATAAAAGAATTTGTCCTTTGTTTTCTTCCATAAAATAAGGATATATTATTTTTTATGTGAACTACTTGATTCTAAGACATTTCCTAAACGATCAACTTTTATAGGCATACATATTTCTTTTATCATTTCATCTGTCCATGCCTTTTGCGCCTTATTATTGCTACCTAATTCTATTGTTTGTAAAATAGGATTCGCTATTCTCGCAGGTATAAAATGTCCTTCATTTCCCGTACAACTTACCATCTTATAAATCCTTCCCCTATCCAAAGGCTGGGCAATAATACCATTAGCTAAATCAGCAGCAGTAGGAAGATAAACCAAATCATTAGGTGACAATACAAAAATAGGGTCATTACCATTCTCATCTTCCGGTGCAACAGGTAAACCTTGTTTTTGCCGTTCAATTGCAACATTCAGTGGAATGGTAGCATAATTTCTTTTCTTTATTATAGTATTCGTCTTTTTATCTAAAATATTCGACTCGTATACAGCAAAAAATAAATTTGTTCCTTTCGCAGCCTCTACAAATTTAGAAGATTTATTACCTGTTTGACCTACTGCAAACTTATCAGCCTGTTCATACCAACGAATTTTAATGATAGGCTGATGATACTTTCCATTATTCAGCTGAATAATATTACGATTCATTTCATCAATACCATCCGGCGAAAAAGCAATATCCGGATTATTATCTTTCAGTTCCAAATGACGTAACAATATTTTTTGGATACCCGTATCAGTAATATTATTTTCTATTTTCTTTCTATCAAAACTAGTATCCAACGGTTTTCTAGTAGCAAAGAATCGATCTTTAGTATCTTTACTAAAATAGTAAACCTCTATTTTAGACAGATTTATATCACTCAAAGTTTCTCTATTATCTTCAAAGTACTTCTTTATTCTCTTCGCGTCAAATCCTAAATTCCAAAGTTCCAATAATTTTCTCTTGAAGTCTTTCACAACGATGCTTTGAGGATTTTTCATCGCTTCATTTAAAGCTACAGTCTTTATCCTACGCAAATTAACTTCTCCAAATACCGTATCTTTATGCATGGATTTACGTATAGCCCAGTTGTCCCCTTTTCCCTGTTTCACAAAGATCTTTTTGCCTTCTTCATTATAATGCAAGAAGTGATTGGTAGCTTTATTTATAACACGCAAATTTTGCTTAAAACTGACTATTATATTTTCCAAAGCCAAATATGTATCCTGTGTAAACGATGCCCACGGTTTTCTGATCACCCATTTATAGTTACCGTTATTATCAGTCTTAGCTTTATCACACAGCAGTTTCTGCAAATCATATCGGGATAATTCAGCCTTAGCTGTTGCCGACTCATTATTTAAATAATTAATAATATTCCTATTTGCACACGCTATTATTATGGCATCCATTGCATGATGACGATGATCTATTCTTTTCTTATTAAAACCTTTTTGCAATTCCAAAGGCATTGTCGGAATTTCTTGAATCCCAACATTTTTAGTTGTAAATTTATTTGTGCCGGTCAACTCATTGAGTCGTTGAAAACGAGGAAGTATAATCTTATTCCAAACCTCATTTATTCCCCAATCTTTCTTCAAACGATCCGTAACTCCTCCGGTACAAGGAATTATATTCTTTGAAATTGCTTCTTCCTCTCCTTTTTCTCTAACGATGTTGGAAAGAAGAGACTTTACAACTTTGCTGATGTACCTACTATCATTCAGCTGACGAGTAACAAACTCCTCCGGAATATCATCCATCAAAAGTTTTTTCATTTTACCACGAGTACGCGAATAGTTATCTTTCACAAATTGCTCATATTCATCCACAGTGAAGATCCTTACTTTTTTTCCAAAAGGAAGTTCTACTATCTCCCCATGATGCTTCACAATAAACTCATGTCCCAATAAATTGCTTTTAAGCTTATTGACTTCCGCTTCACAAATCACCTTGTTACTAAAAGAATCATCAAAATAACATGATTGAGGAATGACATGCTCTATTTCGTATGCAGACGTAAACAATTTACCTAATGGAATCACTTCACCGGTATAAGGAGAACGATACTTCTGTTCCAGCCAAAGCTTGTAACGCAAAACTTCTGACCTTGAAGGACGCTTCTTCAAATCTGTTTCTGTAAACTTTTTCAATATATCCGATATTTCCTCCGGTAAATCGGAGACACTATTTAAAACACCCTCTTCATAAATACGCAAAATATCCTGCTGACTTGGCGAATAAGGACGAACATTTTCAACCTCATATTCAGGATTCAAAAATTCCGTGAGCAAATATTTGATACGCAAGTTGGTATTCTCATTTTCAGACATTTGCTGTGTCATTTTCTTCCGCTTGTCAGCCGGATTCTTCATCTCACGCCCCAACTCCACATGTATCTCATCAATATTTCCCACTTGTTTCCAAATATCACGAACAACACGTAGTGTTTCAATAATAATCTGCTCAACAATTGGATTACGCAATGAATGTTGCTTAAAAGATTTTAAATACGAATCAATATCAGCAGGAGATTTCCACTGGGTTATTTCTTTTGCTTCAGAGTGACGACCATAAACAATGTAACACACTAACCAAAGAGGCAAACCTCTGAAATCAGAAACATCAGCAAGATGAATTGCTTTCTCCCTTACTCTATTTTCTATTTTCTCATCATATTCTCCTGTTATTATCTTATCAATCCGTTCACGCGTTCCTTTATCTATTGAATTCTCACTCCAATATTTTCCCATACGCATTAAAGGCAATAATTTTTTAATTGCTTTTGCCGAATAGGAACCATATTCTTTTTTAAAAGGTGGGAATTTCCGGAATACATCAACAAAAGAAGCATTCAGGTCGTGTTTATCCGCAAATTTCTGCAAAGCTTTTACTATTTCATTCTTATCTTCAACCGAATATAATATATGCCATAAAGCTTCCTCATTCTCTTTTGTCAGGAATTCAATAGAAATATCACATTTCTCCAGCCTCGCCAACATCAATGAACGGGTTTCATTACATGGATAAGGTTTATCTTGTACATAATTCCAACGATAATTCTCTACCTCTTTTTTCAGTCCAAAAAGCGGATATTTCAGAAAAGCCTTTTGATCAATTTCTTTTTTACCATTCAACCAGTCAAATAAAGCAACATAATCTTCTTCAGTCTTCAATAACTCATTTGTAACATCCACATCTTGTGCCAAGCCTTTCCTATAAATACGCAGATTTACTATAAATTGCCACAAACGAAATTCTTGAAATAACGGATGTGATTTAGCAATACATTTTACAGGAAAAGATTTTATCTCTCCTGTTTCCTTATCAAGGCAATGATTCTCCTCATAAGGGCAATTGTCTATTAATGATTTTTTGCTTTTAAGAGGACGCTGATAAAAGAGTATATCCTCTAAAAACAAATAAGTAAAATCCCGATTACCAATATTATTCCGATGTGCTTCATTTATTGTATATAGTTCTTCAACACAAGCAGCATACAATGCTCTATCTTGCAATTCCGGATGGAATTCCTTCTGTTTATCCAAAATCAGTTTCAACTCTTCCTTATAATATTTACGCTCAATGGTTCTCACCAATATTCCACGAATTTTCTGACTAGGATTTCCTAAAAGCGTATCATAAATATAGGTACCTACAGTCTTATGAGCCTGATCAATATCCGCTTCTGTTTTCAATTTTATTTTGAAGTACATTTTATCTTTTTGCTTTTTCTCCATCTTTTCTATTTCATCAAAAGATGGTAAAAAAGATAATTCCTGTTTTGTACCCCCACTCTTTAATTTAATAGTTTTTAAAACAAATTCCTTAGTATGTCCTTTCCAAAAAGAAATATCATTATAAAATGCAGCTCGATACAATAAACCATTCTCCAATAGTACATTATACCAATATTTTTCATATTTCTTATCTTTCTCTGCCTTAACAACATCAATCACTTTTGAATTAATAATCATAACATTATCATTTTTTTTCTCTTCCTCACCACGTAATTGATAATATCCACGCTTTTGATTAAAATTCAATAATATCCACGCCAATTCTTCTTTTGAAATTTTAGAAGTCAATCCCTTTTTACGGAGATAGTAGATAGTCCAATCATAAGGTACTTTTTTATCATCTGTTATCAGATTCGGATGATTTAGCTTAAAATCCTCCAGCATTTCCTTAAATGAATCTTGGAATATAAATTCAAACTGACCTGCTTCATTCTTACGCCAAGCCAATTTAGG